>Ga0114962_10004111_pt1 | contig 11645 bp, 11 predicted proteins | sample C_130820_MF_Meta_FD_87017 | JGI IMG/M metagenome (GOLD analysis project Ga0114962, IMG submission 87017) | Freshwater microbial communities from Lake Croche, Canada to study carbon cycling - C_130820_MF_MetaG | ecosystem: Environmental > Aquatic > Freshwater > Lake | place: Lake Croche, Canada... | reverse complement strand
ATTCGTTTATTGAAAAGTCGCTACGCTAGAACGGGCAAGTGAACAAGATTAACTTGAGGATTTCACTTTTTTGTTATGCACAATTTGTGATTTTGTCGATGCCGCTGCAACGGCTACAGAATGCGCTCTAACGGTTAATTTATGACCTTCAATTAACGTATTTTTAGCCGATAATTTATTCCAATCGGCAAGTGACTTTGCATCAACGGCAAACTTCTGAGATAAACTTGTTACGGTATCGCCTTTTTTGACAACATAAGCTACCGTTTTTTCTTGTGTTTTACTTTTTTCGCTTGATCTATCTGATAATGTTGAAGTAACAGAAATCATTTTCTCATCTTTTTTATTATGATGACCTTTATCTTTTTCAGCTAATTTAGCTTTATGTAACGCCAAAATAGGCTTTGCATCTTTCACATCATGCTGGCGAATAGGATCTTGACGCACATCCACTTCGTTTTTGTTGTCGTCAGCGTCATAACTGGATGAAACCCATTCTTCAAAAGGCAGTTGCGCTAAGTTTTCTTTAAATCCTTCCGCTTTCGCAACAGGAATCAATAAACGACGAGGACCTGAACCTTCTGGTGCTGTTTTCTTTTTATTAAAGGCAGGATTGAGCTTTAAAAAATCATGTAGCGACATATCCGCCATTTCGGCTGCTTTTGATAAATCCAATTGCGCATCTAAAGGCACAATTTCAAAATAGGGCTTATTTGGAATATGGTGTAAATTAACATTATATTCATTTGCATTGGCAAAGATTTTAGCAATGGCAAGCAAACGGGGAACGTAATTTGTCGTTTCATCAGGCAGTGAAAGTGACCAATAATCTGTTGGCAAATTGCGGTACTCATTTCGCTCAATTGATTTTCTAACGTTACCTTTTCCGTAATTATACGACGCAAGCGCCAGCAACCAATCGCCATCAAAAGTTTCACTTAACTGTTTTAAGTAGGTTGTCGCGGCTTTCGTTGACGCATAAACGTCACGACGTCCGTCGTACCATGAGTTTTGTTGAAGACCAAACATTCTGCCCGTTGACGGGACAAATTGCCAAAGGCCCGACGCCTCCGCTTTTGAATACGCATTAGGAATAAATGCACTTTCCACAACAGGCAACAGTGCTAATTCACCAGGAATGTTTTTGGCTTCGATTTCGTCAAGAATCAAATGCAGATAAGGCTCTGCGCGTTGTTGAATCGCGTTGAGCACATTAGGATGACTCAAATACCAATTGATTTCATGGTCAATGCGTTCATTTTCAATTTTAGGTAGTGAGTATAAAGACAGTAAACGTGCCCACACCGTGTCTTGGTTTTGAGCAACAGTCTTGCTAATTTCATCTTTATCTGTTGGTTGATAGTTATGAAAATAACCGTCAACGTACTTTATATCTTGTTGAGCAACGTCTGAATCAAGATCATTGACGCTAATTGCGTCTTTTGAATTTTGCGTACAACCCGCCGCTGTAAGCGTCAGTAACAGTAATAAAAAATTAACGTGCCTGTTTTGTTTAATCGTCATCATTTAACCTTGGTAATTATCAACTGGTTTGATTATAGTTAGAATTTAGCTCAAAATCATTAAAACGCGCTTAAATTGAGAGGATTTTATGAAACGTGATTTTTTGTTTGCTTATTTCCAAACGCCCCGTGGTAAATTGTTAAAAGAGCTTGAAGTCGCTTATTTACAGCGCTCAATTACCGTAGGCTGCCAACAGACACTACTTCAAATTGGCGGTCTTGGCTGGGAAAATGAATTTATTGATTGTTCGCTGTACCAAAATTTTTCGGTACTAGATGCCAAGAAATTAGGGTCAGATGACGCACTAAAAGTTAGCGCAAAATCTTATGCACTTCCCTTTCAAAGTAATTGTTTTGACATGATTATTGTGCCGCACCTCCTTGAATTTGATGCTTCACGCTTTCAAACGGTCCGTGAAATTGAACGTGTACTCAAACCTGAGGGCATCCTCATTATCATCAATTTCAACCCGTGGAGTTTTTCAGTATTGTATCAATTTCTTCTTGATAAACGCCGTCTTGCGGATTCGTGGAAAGGGCACTTTATTTCACGTGCACGCTTATTTGATTGGCTCAAATTGCTTAATTTCGAAGTCAACAGCAAAACAGAGTTTTATTTAAACTCAACGAAAACAAAACAAGGCCTTCAAGCTTTGAATAGTTTTTCCATTTCCTCCAGCGCGTACGCAGTGCGTGCCATTAAACGTCGATTCAACCCAATTCCTATGACACACGTCCAATCCCTCGTTACAAGACTCGCCATTGCAAATCCCATTGGCGCAACCGCAAATCGCCATGACTGATAAAGTCATTATTTACACCGATGGCGCGTGCCGCGGCAATCCCGGAAAAGGCGGCTGGGGGGCTATTTTGCGCTACAAAGGAACAATAAAAGAATTAAAAGGCGGCGAACACGAAACGACCAATAATCGCATGGAATTAATGGCAGCTATTTCGGCGTTAGAAGCGCTCAATAAACCGTGTGAGGTTGACCTTCACATTGATTCAAAATACGTTTTAGACGGGATCACTAAATGGCTGCCAAATTGGAAAAAATCCGGTTGGAAAACAGCTGCAAAAGCGCCTGTCAAAAATGACGATTTATGGAAACGCCTAGATAGTGCCATTCAACCACATAAAATTAATTGGCAATGGGTCAAAGGTCACAGCGGCAATGCTGGCAATGACCGCGCTGATGCATTAGCTAATTTAGGGATTGATTCCCTGCGGTAATTTCAAAAAAGCCCCAAACCCAGTCCACCAAGGTGATCATTCACCCAATAATATCAATATATTACGTTATATTGATATTAAGCATTCTATTGGGTTTTCTTGTGCGACATATCCCCACCAAAAAATCGATAATACCCACCAAAGTTTTTATGTCTTTGTTAAAGATTGGCATAAAGCAATCCACAACGTTTTGCAGTTGCCCAAAAAGACAATGCCCCTAATTTTAACAAGCAAGGCAGCATCAATAACACAACATTTTAGCGACGCCTAATCGTCAAATATTAATATGTTGATGTATACAAAGTAGGGATGGTGGTGGATAACGGGATGATTCAAGCCAATGCTTATAGCGAACATGGCGGCAATGTACTTGTTAACGTCGATTCGCTAATTGCCAGTCAAAATCAGTTAATAAAAGTCGGAGCGCAACTCATAAAATGGAATTCGAACGCACCAGGATTGAATGTGATCCAAGTCGCATCACAATTTGGATAAGCGATAATGCCCCTGTAACATCGCCACAATTGAATTTAAGCGGTATGTTAATTGGCTTAAATGCCGCGTTTTTTGGGTACGATTACTCAGTCAAGATTATTGCAATGTTGGGACAGGAAGTTCACTGACGGTTCGAGGGCAAGGTGAACTGCCATCTAAGTCTTCGGATTTACAGTATTAGTTTGATTTATTTTAACGTATTTATTAATTTCATCAAAAATAGATGAATACGTCATTCCAGGACAATTAACAAATGACTAAGCGATGCTTAGCCATTTTCAATTATTTCCCCAGCGTAATGCCTTGTTGTTTGAGAAGATCGGTCATTTGGGGCGATTTTTGCTCTGCTAAGTATTGAAAGGTATCGTACCAGTAACCTGCTTGCGCCAACTTGACTACATCATTGAGTGGGATTTCTGTATTTTCCCTGCGAAAGGTCGCACTCGCGATGACATCATTGACACGTTGATTGGGGTCAACAATTTGCGCGATTGACCAGCGATATTGTTCACCTTCTTTCAATTGCACATTTAAATTCGAAAGATGAATCGATTGAATGCCCTCTTTTGTGACAGCTGGCAATGTTTGTTCAAAAATCGTTTCCCCCGTATCTTCTAAAGAAAGCGAAAACTCAATATTGTGATGCGATAAAGCAGAAATATACCAATACAAATTTGGTGATGCCTGCGCCGTCAACGCGACTTGTTCTGGCGCTAATAATTGAATATTAATAGACGCATTTTTTATTCCCCTTGTTCCACCGCCCATTTGTGTTACGGGGGCGCCTGAAACGGGTGGTTTAAACAAAACAGGCTCATCCGCGCTCACCATCACAGGAAGAAGAAACGATGCCAGCAAAAAAATCTTTTTAAACATTATAGAGTTTGAATGGTAACGGTTAATAAAAGAGACTCAGTTCGTTCTAAAGACACAAAACACACCCTATTTTTAGCGTATTTTACACCTAAAAAACAAAGTTCACCATGACAAAAATATTAAATTCTTTATTTATTAGTGTTTTATAAAAATAGTCCGTAAATCATCTCTCAATCCATTATTTACAACCCGCTTTTCAAACTCGCCTCAATAAAACCATCTAAATCGCCATCTAAAACGCCTTGAGTATTTCCCACTTCATAGCCCGTGCGTAAATCTTTAATACGTGATTGATCGAGGACATAAGAGCGAATTTGACTGCCCCACCCTATATCGGATTTACTATCCTCTAAAGCCTGTTGCGTTTCGCTACGTTTGCGCATTTCAAGCTCGTACAATTTTGCTTTAAGCTGTTTCATAGCCGTGTCGCGGTTTTTGTGCTGTGAGCGATCACTTTGACACTGCACCACAATCCCTGATGGCGCATGCGTAATTCGCACCGCAGATTCGGTTTTATTAATATGCTGACCACCTGCCCCGCTCGCGCGATAAACGTCTGTACGCAGATCAGCCGGGTTAATATCAATATCAATATCGTCATCAATTTCTGGCGACACAAATACGGAGGCAAACGAAGTATGGCGGCGATTTCCCGAATCAAAAGGTGATTTACGCACAAGTCTGTGCACACCTGTTTCAGTTCGCAGCCAGCCGAACGCATATTCGCCTTCAAAACGAATGGTAGCACTTTTAATGCCTGCAACATCCCCTTGCGATTCTTCAATCAATTCGGTTTTAAAGCCGCGACGCTCACCCCAACGCAAGAACATACGCTCAATCATCGACGCCCAATCCTGTGCTTCCGTGCCCCCAGAACCCGATTGAATATCCAAAAAAGCATTATTCGCATCCATTTTGCCAGAGAACATACGACGAAACTCTAAATCAGCCACATGACTCTCATACGCATTTACGTCATTGAAAACGATGTCGACAGTTTCAGCGTCATCTTCCTCAATAGCCATCAAAAGCAATTCTTCCGCATCCGCTAAACCGCGTGTTAATTCAATTACGCCATTCACTACAAGTTCTAATTGCCCACGCTCTTTGCCCAAATCTTGCGCTTGCTGGGGATTTGACCAAATATCGGGACTTTCAAGTTCGCGTAGAACTTCGACTAAACGCTCGTGTTTTGTATCAAAGTCAAAGATACCCCCTGAGCGCATCGACGCGACTGTTTAAATCAGAAAGTTTGTTTTTAATGGGATTAATTTCTTGCATAACTCGTTAAAAATAAAAAATAATTAGATAAAAAATAAAGTAGCTTACACTTGCCACGAGGCTAATTGTGCATCGTCATTAAAGGGTTTCACCTTCAACTCTTGGGTTGATCCGTCTTTTTGAGTCAAAGTGAGTGTCACTAAATCCTCATTTTTACCTTGCCCATAACGCGCCACAATACTAGCAATTAACGGCAGATCTTCTGGCATGGGTGCGCCATCAATAAGCGTTATTGAACCTTTAAAGCCAGTGGCTTGAACACTCATAAATTCGTGGCGATACCCTTGCATAAAACGCCCTTCGCCTTCTTCACGCGAAATAATCAGCTTGAAATGCGGCTTTGGGCGAATATGTCGCCCCACTTTAAGTAGCATAATATCGTCAAGTTCATATTCTTTGTGACCTTGTGCCTGCCATAAATCCACTAACTTAGCGGAATAATATTTATCGGTTAAAAAACAACACCCACCAGCAGGCTGTGCAAAATCGGTAAAGCCAAATTCTTCTGCCATCGCAAATTGGGGTTTGCGTGAGCGTCCGGTAATACTGCAAAGCGCATCGCGTTTTATCCAGCCTTCACGCTCAGGCAATGTCACTTCTAGGTTTTTTGCGCACAAGGGACGAACCAGTAAATCATCCGCACCTGATTGTTTTGAAATAATGGGTAATTTAAATTTATTTTGTGACATGGGACGCTGCCCAATGACTTCACCGGTAATAATAAAATCGAAACAATTTTCAATCATCCATTGCTTAGCTTTGCTAATCATAAAGATTTTGCAATCCATGCACGGATTCATATTCGTCCCGTAACCGTGCTTAGGGTTAATCAGCACATTTTTATATTCTTCGATAACATCAATAATGTGTAATTTAATGCCTAACTGCTCCGCTGCCCAGAGTGCATTATTACGTTTAGGCTTTTCGGCATGCTTCTCTTTATCTCGGATAGCGTGTGTGTGACCTTCGACACAAAAACCAGTGAAAAAATTAATCCCTTCAACATAAATACCTTGCTGCTGAATCAATTTCACCGCGAGCATGGAATCTAACCCGCCCGAAATGAGTGCGACGGCTTTTCGTTGTGTTGTCATGCGAGGTCCGCTTGCAATTTAGTTAATAACTGACAGAAATCGCTTTCACACAATGGTCGACTAAAGAAATAGCCCTGCACATCATCGCACTCTTTATCGAGTAAAATATTGGCTTGCTCTATCGTTTCTACGCCTTCTGCAATGACGTTTAAGCGTAAATTATGTGCCATCGCAATAATTGTAGATGCAATCGCACTGTCGTCACTACTGGTGGTAATTTCTCGAATAAAGGATTGATCAATTTTTAATGTATCAATAGGAAAACGCTTTAAATAACTCAGCGATGAATATCCCGTACCAAAATCATCAATCGATAAACGAATTCCCATGTCTTTTAATTTATTTAAGGTAGTAATCGTTTCTTCTACATTAGCCATTAAAACGCCTTCGGTAAGCTCTAACTCTAAAAGATGGGCTGGGAACTGCGTTTCATCCAAAATTTGCGCTACTTTATAGAGTAAATCCGGCTGTTTTAATTGCATACCGGATAAATTTACGGACATTGGCTGAAGTTTCAATCCCGATTGTTGCCATGAAACAGCTTGTGTACAGGCTGTGCGCAACACCCACTCCCCTAATGCAATGATCAAATTACTTTTTTCAGCATAAGGGATAAAAACAGCAGGTGAAATCCATCCTAATGTGGGATGATTCCAGCGAACAAGCACCTCTGCGCCAATCAGTTTTTTTGTTTTTAATGCAAATTGCGGCTGATAATTAAGTGAAAACTCTCCATTTTTAAACGCCTGACGTAAATTGGTTTCCATTTCCAATTCATCAATCATTTTATTGTTCATCGTATCGGAAAAATATTGATAATTATTCCGCCCCGACTCTTTTGCATGGTACATCGCGGTATCGGCATTTTTAATCAATAAATTGACGCTATCGCCATCAACAGGAAAAACCGTAATTCCAATACTGACAGAAACAAATACTTCACGCTCGCTAAGAACAAAGGGGGCGTTTAACGCAACTAATATTTTTGTTGCGACACTGGCCGCATTTTCACTTGACTGAATAGCCCCCAAGATAACCGTAAATTCATCGCCGCCAAGACGAGACACTGTATCCAATTCACGCACACACTGCTTTAAACGTCTTGCCACTTGAATTAATAATTCGTCACCTAATTGATGACCTAATGTGTCGTTGACGAGTTTAAATCGATCCAAATCCAGAAGCATTAACGCAGATTGTTGATGGTTGCGTTTTGCCATATCGAGCGTGAATTTTAAGCGTTCAACAAATTGAGCGCGATTAGAAAGTCCCGTCAGTGGATCGTAATGTGCCAGTTTTGAAAGTTCATTTTCAGTGGATTTATGCGCACTAATATCGCTAAAAATGCCGATAAAGTGCGTGATCACATTGTTGTCATCTCTGACACTATAAACAGATAATTGAAGTGGTAATACGTTGTTATTTTTGCACTTAATCCAAACTTCACCCCGCCATTCACCAAATTTTAATAATTTCCGATGAAGTGACAAATAAAAATTCTGATCATGATGATGCGAATTTAAAATAACAGTGGGTTGATGAAGCATTTCCGCTTTGTCGTATCCCGTAATTTGTGAAAAAGCAGGATTAACGTCGATAAATTTATGATGTGACGTTGTAATAACAACCGCCTCATTGCTACTTTCAAAAATTTTCGTAGCAAGACGTAAACTCTCTCCAATTTTTGTCGTTGCGCGGGCACTTTCCACGCTATTTAACGTATTCACATCCTTTAAAAAGTAGGCTTCCTGTTCGCTTACACCTAAAAAGAATGTTTGGTGCACTATAGGGTTTGTTTTAGGCATTTCTGCGGACGGTGTAAAAGCCATCTCATCCTCTGAATCAATCAAGTAACTGAAAATAAATTTGATTATCTGTAAACAATATCTTCAAAATATAAAAAGATTATCTTCTATTCAATAACTTCAACAAACGTTTCACCGTTTTTAATCATGCCGAGTTCATCACGTGCACGTTCTTCAATAGATTCTTGTCCTTTACGCAAATCTAATACTTCAGCATATAACATCTCGTTGCGATGTTTTTTTTCTTCAACTTGTAGTTTGACTTCATTTAAACGTTTTTGATACGCACTAATTTCATTCACACTACCATCACCAAACCACAGACGATATTGCAACTGAACAATAATAACGAGAAGAATAATAACGATAATTTTCATTTTTTTATGTGTAGCGGTATGAAGTTAAAAAGGCTCACGAAACTTGAGCCTTCAATTCACACCTACTATTTTAAAGCATTCTAAATGCGCTACGACCGGCATAAACCGCTAAATCGCCTAATTCTTCTTCGATTTTCATTAATCGATTATATTTAGCAATGCGATCCGACCGACTCAGAGAACCCGTTTTAATTTGACCCGTCCGCGTAGCAACGGCTAAATCGGCAATAGTGGTATCTTCCGTTTCGCCTGAGCGATGTGACATCACGGCGGTATAATTGGCTTGATGCGCCATCGTCACTGCCGCAAATGTCTCGGTTAACGTACCAATTTGATTAACTTTAATTAAAATTGAATTCGCAATATTTTTACTAATACCTTGTTGTAGAATTTTTGGATTCGTCACAAATAAATCATCACCAACCAATTGAATGCGATTACCTAATTTTTCGGTCATCAATTTCCAACCCTCCCAATCATTTTCATCAAACCCATCTTCGATACTAATAATTGGATAACGATTCACCCAGTCGACAAAGAAATCAGCCATTTGCGCTGAATTGTATTTTTTATTTTCAGACGCTAAATTGTAAATGTCGTCGCTGTAATATTCTGAAGCAGCCGCATCTAACCCTAAATAAATGTCTTCACCCGCTTTGTATCCTGCAAGTTCAATCGCTTGCAAAATAACTTCAATCGCTTCTTCATTTGACGACAAATTAGGTGCAAAACCACCTTCATCACCCACTGTTGTCGCAAGACCTTTGCTTTTTAAGACTTTCGCTAGATTATGAAAAACTTCTGCACCATAACGTATTGCCTCACGGAAATTTGGTGCACCGACAGGCAAAATCATAAACTCTTGCAAATCAACACTATTATCTGCATGCGAACCACCATTGATAATATTCATCATGGGCACAGGTAAAATAAATTCTCCCGATGTATTTAATGAACGATATAAAGGTTGTTTCTTTGCATTGGCAGCGGCACGCGCAGCGGCCATTGAGATAGCAAGCAGCGCATTTGCACCTAAACGACTTTTCGATTCGGTGCCATCCAATGCAATCATTTTTTCATCAAGCGCACTTTGATCGCCTGCATCTAAACCAATCACTGCATCGCGCAATTCAGTTTGAACGTTTTTCACTGCATTTAAGACACCTTTACCCAAGTAACGCGCTTTATCGCCATCTCTCAATTCAATCGCTTCGCGCTCACCTGTTGACGCACCAGAAGGCACCATTGCACTACCAACAACTCCTGAAGCTAAGATAACATCTGCTTCAATAGTGGGATTTCCACGTGAATCCAAAACCTCTCTAGCGCGTACATCAATTATTTTTGTCATAAAAGTGACCTCCAAAATACATATCAAAAAACGTTCTTACGATATTGAATTTGTTTTTAATAAAAAATCAAATTACATGTGTGTATTTTACACTAAACGTGCCCACATATCGTACTCATCGGCTTCTTCTAGCTCGACTTGCACAAAATCACCAACCTTTAGATGAACAGCACCGTCAATAAAGACTTGACCATCAATTTCAGGTGCATCCGCTTTACTCCGCGCAACCGCCCCTTCTGCAACAATCTCATCCACTAAAACTGTTTCAATTCGTCCGATACGTTTTTGTAATCTGTCCGCACTAATTTTTGATTGATGCGCCATAAATCGAGCTAATCGTTCTTGTTTAATTTCTTCAGGAATTTGATTAGGTAACTCATTAGCGGCAGCACCATTTACTGGTGAATAAGCAAAACAGCCAACACGATCTAATTGTGCTTCACTGAGAAAATCTAAAAGCTCTTCAAAATCACTTTCAGTTTCACCAGGAAAACCAGCAATAAACGTGCTTCGCAACGTAATATCAGGACAAATTTCTCGCCAAGCCTTAATACGCGTTAAATTATTTTCGCTAGCAGCAGGACGTTTCATTGCTTTTAAAATACGACTATTGGCATGCTGAAAAGGAATATCTAAATAGGGCAATATTTTTCCTTCCGCCATTAGGGGAATCACATTGTCAACATGGGGATAGGGGTAAACGTAATGCATACGTACCCATATATCTAAATCACCAAGTGCATTCGCCAAATCATAAAAATGCGTTTTGACTGAATTTCCACGCCAATCACGTCGTGCATATTTTAAATCAAGACCATAAGCGCTTGTGTCTTGCGATACGACTAATAGCTCCTTCACACCTGCGTTCGCAAGTGTTTCCGCTTCAAGCATTACTTCATCAATTGGACGACTAAATAAGTCGCCACGCATAGACGGGATAATGCAGAACGTGCAACGATGATTACAACCTTCAGAAATTTTTAAATAGGCATAATGATCCGGCGTGAGTTTAATGCCTTGAGGCGGGAGCAGATCAAAAAACGGCTGATGTGGAGGAGGTAAATGTTCATGTACGGCACTTAATACTTCATCAAACGCATGTGCACCAGTCACTTTTAACACTTGAGGATGGCGAGCACGAATTTCATCTTCTCTTGCACCAAGACAGCCAGTTACGATCACTCTGCCATTTTTTGCTAATGCTTCGCCGATACTATCTAAAGACTCCTCGACAGCGGCATCAATAAAACCACAGGTATTGACTACCACCAAATCCGCATTATCGTAGCTAGGTGAAATTTGATAACCCTCACGACGAAGTGAAGTTAAAATACGCTCACTATCAACTAAAGCTTTTGGACAACCTAAACTAATAAAACCAATTTGAGGTGCACTCATAAAAATCAATCCACAAATAATAATAATAAAATTTCTCAATTATAGACTGATACAGATGAAATTGAGTGTTAATTCACCAAAAAGAAGGCAAAAAAAAGCCCAACTAGAGAAATTGGGCTTTAGGGTATAAGAGCTTGGCGATTCCCTACTTTCGCATGGCAAAGTGCCACACTATCATTGGCGCTAAGCGGTTTCACTTCCGAGTTCGGGAT
>Ga0114962_10004110_pt1 | contig 11652 bp, 8 predicted proteins | sample C_130820_MF_Meta_FD_87017 | JGI IMG/M metagenome (GOLD analysis project Ga0114962, IMG submission 87017) | Freshwater microbial communities from Lake Croche, Canada to study carbon cycling - C_130820_MF_MetaG | ecosystem: Environmental > Aquatic > Freshwater > Lake | place: Lake Croche, Canada... | reverse complement strand
TGAGTAAACATTTAGCAGCTACTAATCCTGTAACTAATTCGGACGCTATTTCCATCGCAGCGCAAGCAGAAGGAAATTATATTGAAGCATTAGACTTAATTGGTACACACGAAGAAAAAGACCAAAACAGAGAATTGTTTATTAAAATGATGCGGGTTAGCTATAAAAAATCAGTCATCGATATGTTAGATTGGTCCAATGAAGTTGCTGCATTAGGAAAAGAAAAACAAAAAACGTATCTTAAATATGCGTTACACATGTTTCGTCAAAGCTTGTTAAAAAATTATACACAAAACCAATTGACCAGAACATCGAAAGAAGAAGATGAGTTTCTATCTAAATTTTCAAAATTCATTACCGGAAATAATATACAAGATTTTATGACACATTTTAACGATGCACATTACTACATCGATCGAAATGCAAACCCTAAAATTTTGTTTACGGAATTATGCTTTAAAACAATGCGCTATATTCATTTTGCATAATGATGTGTTATTAACGCATCAATTCATAATCTTAAATAGTATTTATTCTTCCGAATAATTCATCTTTATACGAACCACCAATTGGTAAAATGTGGTTATCATTTTCCAAACGTAAATTTGGTAATTCGATACTTTCTATTTTATCTAATCGAACAATAAACGATCGGTGAATCCGAACAAATTCCTTCGTACCTAATTTACTTTCGATATCTTTCATCGTTGTATGAATCGTAAACTTTTTTTCATCCGAATGTAAAATCACATAATCCTTTAATGCTTCTACAAATATAATTTTCTCTTTTTTTATTTTTACTAATTTACTAGAAGCACGTACATAAATTTCATTGGAAGAAACATCGCCATGTTCAACAATGGTAGATAATAAATCACGTTCACGTTCCACTTCCATTTCTTTCGTATGTTTATATACCGCTAATTCAATAGAAGTTTGTAAATCCACCACTTTAAATGGCTTTATGATATATCCATAGGATTCTGCACGTTTTGCACGCTCTAAGGTAGCTGAATCTGCATATGCAGTCAAGAAAATAACGGGTATCTTAAAGTCCTTACGTATAATTTCTGCAGCTTCTATACCACTATCCCCTCCTCGCAACATGATATCCATCAATACTATGTCTGGTTGATTTTGCTCTACTAATTCAATTGCTTCTGATACATCACTCGCTAAACCTACTACTTCAAAATGGATGCGTTCCAAACTATGTTTTATATCTTTTGCAACTATCAATTCATCTTCTACAATAAGTACTTTGTAATTCCCCATTTTTTAAGTATTTAACTATCTAATAAATAACATATTAAATAAAATTTATATCTAAGATACACCAAAATTTCTAAAAACAAAACTTTCTATAAATTTCCTTTTTTAATATAAAAAGAAAAGAAAAAATTTATAAAGATTTACTTCTTCTTTTTATTAAGGGTGTTAATATGTGTATAACATATCGATTATGAATTATGAATTATGAGTTATAAAGAAAAAACACAACTTTATACACAATTAAATTTCTTTTAATCTATTATTTATTAAATATTTATACTGCTATTAACAATGTTTCTTATTTTCTAGTATTGAATAACTTTTATTGTGAATAGTAGTTTTTTCTGTTATTATCTCTGTGTGCATTTTACCTAAAACTTACCAAAACTTTACTTGTATATGAATAAACTAATATGGTTTGTAATTATTTATGTAATATGCAAGCTTTATTTTTTAGTTTCTTTCAACAGTAATTAACATTTAAATCTTATTTACTATCCATATCTTTTTTCTTCGATTCCTTATTTTAGGTGAATTATTATTCTTGTTTTTTAAGCATTGTGTATAACTCCCCTTATTTGTTAATTCATATAAGTCTCTATAATCGTACTCCAAAAACTACATTTCCTTGTAGCCAACCAAATTGTTGTGATGCTTTATCTTCCAAATGCATGGTAGTTCGTATGTCAGGCATATTAATGTATCCAGCTTTACTTTCTGCTTGAATAAAAAAGCGATTCCAAAATTCTATATTTAATCCAACCATTGCTCCTAGTCCAAAACCTGCTAAATGAAATTGATCGTACCGTGGAAATCCTAGTAAGGTAGTATTTGTACGTGGTAGTAGAATTCCAGCACCAACTCCTTCTATTAGATTTAAGCTTATTTTTTTGTATTGGTAAAGTTTATCTTGTCTTCGTAATTCTAGGTTTAAATAATTTAATCCATCCGTATGCTCAAATAATAGAAATTTAGGTTCAATCGTAAATGGTGTGTTTGAGTATGTCCCATTATAATTACTATAATTAGTATCCGTTGCTATTTTTCCGTCAATTGTTGTTTGTTGTGTACCAACCATTACGTACTTCATGTGATCCGCTCCAAATGAAATTGAATATTTTTCATTGATATAATAACCAATTCTTAAATTGTATTGTGGTATGGTTATACTTTTAAAATAGGTATCAAATGCGAAAGGACTTTGTCTGTCTTTTGCTTGTACATCTTGTAAAGTGAAATCGTAATTTGTTCCTTGAAAATGAATGTCTGAATTGGTATATGCTTCGCGGTTCCAACCCCAATACACAAAGAAGGTTCCTTTATTTTTGGATGTGCGTTTGGTGATAGTATCTTGACTAAAAGAAATAGTGCTTATTAATATGCAAAAGAATAATAGTGTTTTCATGTATACATTTTTTGTAAATGTATATTAATCTTATTTATTCATTACTTATTACAGCATTTTGTTATTAAGGTTATGCGTTGAATAACTTATGTTGTTGACAAAATAGCAACGGAAAAACTCTATTGGTTAAATTTTTGATGTTTTTTTAACAGATATTTATTTTATGTTCATTTTTATACTTAATTTTGTTATTGGTTAAATTTTTGATGTTTTTTTAACAAATAGAAAAAATGAGTAAACAGATACCTTACGATAGAAATTCGCCTTATAATCAATTACCTGTGCTTCCTCCGTTAGATGAAAAAGTTCTAGATATTGAGATTTTAACAAAACTAGCACAAACTAGGGGTGTATTAGGGAAATTAGATGGTATAGTTAGAACGTTACCAAACCCATTGATGTTAGTAAATACCATTATACTTCGTGAAGCAAAAGATTCTTCAGAGATTGAAAATATTTTTACAACACACGATGAATTATATCAAGCATTGGCAATTGATACAACGGAAATGTCTTCATCGGCTAGAGAGGTATTACGTTACAGAGAAGCATTAGAGGTTGGTGTAAAATTAGTACATGAAAAACAACAAATAGACATTCAAACGATATTGGCTATTTACCAAAAAATAGAAGATACGAGTCAAGGAATACGACCACCAACGTTAACTACAGTAATTAAGAAAGGTGGAAGTTCTATGACTAGTGGTCAAATCATTTACACACCGCCTAGAGGTAAAGGGATCATTGAAAATTTATTAGAAAATTTAATTGATTTTATGAACGATAAAAAGTTTACGCACGATCCATTATTAAAAATGGCAATAACACATTATCAGTTTGAAGCGATACATCCTTTTGCAGATGGGAATGGGAGAACAGGTCGTATATTAAATTTATTGTTATTGATGCAATATGATTTATTGGCGTATCCTGTACTTTATTTATCCGGTTTTATAATTAGAAATAAGAATGAATATTATGCTTCTTTAGGAGCAGTTACAGAACGTTTTTCTTGGAAAAATTGGATTTTATTTATTTTAGAAGGTGTAGAACAAACTTCGTATTACACCATCCAGTTAATTGAAAAAGTAAATGAACTTTATGAAAATGTTAAAAATTACATTCTAGACGAAGACCCAAAATTTAATACCGAAATAATTAAATTACTTTTTCATCAACCCTATATTCGTGCGATACATATTGTTAATTCTCCCTCGTGTAAGATTTCTAGTCGTCAAACAGCGGATAAAAAATTAATGCAACTCGTCGCGATGAATATGCTATCCAAAAAACAAGTTGGTAGAGAAACGGTATATATTAATAATCAGTTGATAGGGGTAATTGCTGATAGGTAGGTGTTTATTCTAAACGTTGGATAACTTATGTTGTTGAGAAATTTAAAACCAAAAAACCCCAACTTTTCAGTCAGGGTTCCCTCACAAATTTGGAGGTCTCGAGCGGATTCGAACCGCTGTAGACGGTTTTGCAGACCGGTGCCTAGCCGCTCGGCCACAAGACCATTTTCGATTTACAAATTTAATAAAATTTTTCTTTGTTGCAAATGGTATTATTATTTATTAACCTGATTTATCCGAATGTTCATTTTCATTTCTTCAAAATTCAATCTATAATTTGTCAATTTGTAATCTGCAATTTGAAATTTAGATTGAGCTTGTCGAAGGGTTATCGCTCAATTATAATCGCAACATTCTCCACATCGCCGTTTATCGGTGGACAAATTTTGGTGATTTTGATACGCACTCCATCCAAGTTTTTTAATTCTTTTTCCATGCGAACCAAAATACGTTGACCTACATGTTCTATTAATTTACTCGGGATTGCCATTTCTTCTTTTACGATGTGATTCACATCTACATAATCAATCGTATCCTCCAATGAATCTTCTTCTGCTGCCTTCTGAAAATTGGTAACCATGTGCACATCCACTAAGTAGTGACCACCAATTTTTGTTTCTTCTGGAAGACATCCATGAAAGGCATAAAGTTTAATTCCGTTTACTTCTATTGTGTGTTTCATTTTTTTATAGATGAAAGATTTTTAGACAAAAAAATTAAAGACCTTTTTGAAGTTTTACTTCTTATTTTGTCTATCTAATTTTTATATTTTAAGTAATAATTTTAGTTCCTTTTCTACAAAAAATAAAAGAAGAAAAACTTAAAATTTAAATCATTTTTTAAGTCTTTCTTTTTTTGTCTTTTCTTTGAGTTTTTAAAATCGTAACTCTTCGCGCGTAACTCTTAACTCATTTTTTCCATCCCAATTTTCATTCTCTCCACCACTTCTTCTTTCCCTAAAAAAGATGCAATTTCAAACATACTTGGTCCCATTCCAACACCTGTCAACAATAATCTAAAAAGTGGAAGCACTGCACCAATTCCTAAGTTCTTTTCTGTTAAAAAAGCTTTGAATGTTGCTTCGATGGTTGGTGCATCAAACGTTGAAATATTTTCTAATAACCCCGTCCATTCGTTCATCAATGCAGGAGCATTTTCATTCCATTTTTTACTTACCGTTTGATCATCAAATTCGGTTGGACGCGCTAACAAATAAGCACCTTCTTTTAAGATGTCATCTGGGAAAGTAGCACGTTCTTTCATTAAACCGCAAATAGCTGTTAATGTGTTTAAATCGTGTTTTTCAGTTGAATTTTGCGAAATAACCTTTGCTAAACGTTCATTCGTTGTGTTTTTCAAATGTTGTTGTTGGAACCATTTTGTCTTTTCAGCGTCGAATTTTGCTCCTGCTTTACCTACGCGTTCCAAGCTAAAAGCTTCCTCTAGTTCTGTCAAAGAAAACAACTCTTGGTGCGTTCCTGGGTTCCATCCTAGGAAGGCTAACATGTTAATAAATGCCTCTGGTAAATATCCTTTTTCACGGTACCCAGAATACAATTCTCCTTCGGATGTAGTCCAATTGGTAGGAAACACAGGAAAGCCTAAACGGTCTCCATCACGCTTTGATAATTTACCATTTCCATCTGGACGAAGTAATAAAGGAAGGTGTGCAAATTTTGGACAATCCCATCCAAATGCTTCATATAATAATACATGTAAAGGAGCAGATGGTAACCACTCTTCTCCACGAATCACATGACTAATTTCCATCAAATGATCGTCCACAATATTTGCTAAATGGTAGGTTGGCATTCCATCACTTTTGAACAAAACTTTATCGTCCAAATTGTTTGTATTTACCAACACCCATCCTCGGATAATATCTTCAAAACGTACGTCGTGATTACGTGGCATTTTCATACGAATCACATATGGATCTCCTGCTTCTAATCGTCGTTGAACTTCATCCGCAGGTAATGTCAATGAGTTCTTTAAAGATGCTCTTGTTACACTATTATATTGCCAGTTTGGCATTCCCATTTCTTTCGCTTGCTCACGAACTTTATCTAATTCTTCAGGAGTATCAAATGCATAATATGCTTTATCGTTTGCAACCAACTCTTCTGCATAAGGTCGGTACATCGCCTTACGTTCCGATTGAACATATGGTCCGTAATTCCCTCCAATTCCTGGTCCTTCAGTAGGATTTATTCCACACCAGTTTAAAGCATCCATAATGTAGTCTTGTGCCCCTTCCACGAAACGTGTTTGATCGGTATCTTCCACACGAAGAATGAATGTTCCATTGTTCTTTTTAGCGAACAAATAATTATATAAAGCAGTACGAACTCCACCCATGTGTAATGGTCCTGTTGGAGACGGTGCAAATCTTACGCGAACTGGTTTTTCTGACATTTTTCTAATTTTTGACAAAGATAATTTTTTTTAACCATTAAGAAATTTAGGTCTTATTTATGTGTATAACGTATATAGAAAATTAAAGTTTCCTTTATATAGTTAACTATACTTAAAGTATCTCTCATCTAATTTCCATCCTCTTTTATCTTAATTTCTAAATATTCTAAATGATAAATTTCGCTCATCCATCATTAAGTTTACCCTGAGGTTCTCGATGGGTCACTCCTCACTCGTCACTTTTTTATATCTTAGTGCATTGTTCACATTTTTACTATGAATTCTTACGAATTATTACTAAACCAAATAGATGTTTTCATCCGTAAATACTATAAAAACCAGCTTTTAAAAGGTTTGTTTTTAGTGCTTTTGGTGCTTTTAATATCGTTTTTATTAGTAACAGTCCTTGAATATTTCGGGCGGTTTAATTCCTTGATTAGAGCTACATTATTTTTTACATTTATTAGTGTAAATACGTTTATTATCTATACTTATTTATTAATACCATTATTTAAGTTATTTTCTTTTGGTAAACGAATCTCACGTAAGCAAGCAGCTGTAATTATTGGCGATTTTTTCCCGCAAATATCAGATCGTCTTTTGAATACGATTCAATTAAACGATACATTAGCAATAGAAGGTGGAAATTATGAATTGATTAAAGCGAGTATCAACCAACGTTCACAAAATATCTCAGCTATCCCATTTGTAAACGGAATAGATCTTAAAAAGAATTTTGTTTATTTCAAGTATCTAGGACCTGTATTCCTTGTTTTTATTGCGATTGCGATCTTTTCACCTGCTATTATTACACAAGGAAGTAAACGCGTGGTTAATTATTCCAAAGAGTTTAAAATGGAAGCCCCTTTTGATTTTATCCCTATTAATTTTCAAAATACAGTTGCAGAAGGTGAAGATGTTCGTATTGAAGTAAAAACGATTGGAGATATTTTACCGGAGAAAGTATATTTAGTTAGTTCTACAGGTAAATACTTGATGCATAAGATTTCTAGGGTTTTAAATGTGTGTAGTATTCCACGTATTTCTAAGAATTTAGACTTTCATTTCGAAGCTAATGGTTTCACTAGTAATACGTATCATATGGAAATGTTGCCAAAGTCTGCAATAGGGACATTTGATGCTTTTTTACACTATCCTACATACCTAGGAAAGAAAGATGATTTGGTACAAAATGCGGGAGATCTAGAAGTACCTGAGGGAACTTTAATTACTTGGAAAGTAAAGTCAAAAAACACGGAATTAATTACGATGGATTGGAAGGATGATCGCGATTATTTCAAAGAAATGGATTTTCAATTATCGAAACGATTTACACATTCTAAAAATCTTACTGTTTTGCTAAAAAATCCACGTTTACGTAAGATTGATTCACTAAATTACGCGATTCGTGTAGTAAAAGATGGACATCCAGCAATTCAGGTTCGAGAACAAAAAGATACGGTATCGGATGCTATTCGTTTTTTTGATGGTTTAATATCCGATGACTACGGTTTACGTAAACTACAATTTGTATATACTATTTATTCCACAGAGGGTAAACCAATTACAAAAAAGGTAGATGTGTTTAATCCCGGAGGTACAGAGATGCAATTTTCACATGTTGTTGACTTTAGACGCGAAAATTTGAATTTAAATGATCGTATTGAATACTATTTCGAAGTATCCGATAATGATGGTGTAAATGGCTCTAAAACTACAAAATCAGAGGTGTTTAACTATAAACTTCCTTCTCTTTCTGCTTTGAATGAAATTCGTGATCAAAAGCAAGAAAATGTTCGTGAAAATCTTTCTAAATTATTTGACAAAGCCAAAAAGTTTGAAAAAGATGTGGATCGTTTGAAAAAGGATTTAATGAATGAGAAGACATCAGAATGGAATAAGATTAATCAAGTACAACAGTTAAAAGCCCAGCAAAAAGCAATTGAGAACGAATTACAATCGACCCAACAACAATTACAAGAAAGTTTAGATGAAAAAAACCAACTTTCAGAATTGGACAAAGAATTACTTGAAAAACAAGAGCTTATTCAGGATTTATTAGATAAAGTCATGGATGATGAGTTAAAAGAATTGCTTAATAAGTTAGAAGAGTTATTAAAAACCGACGATAAAGAACAGTTGGATAAAAAAATGGACAAGTTAGAGTCTAAATCGGAAGACATGCAAAAACAGTTGGATCGAAGTATTGAAATGCTTAAAAAGATGCAATTAAATGAAAAAATCGATGATATTGAGAATGAATTAAAGTCTTTATCCGAAGAACAGGAAAAATTAAAAGTTAAAGAGCAAGAAGAAAAGATCTCGGATAAAAAAGCTGCTGAAAAACAAGAAGAAATCAATAAGAAATTTGATCAGTTAAAGGAGGACATGAAAGAGATGGAAAAACTGAATGAATCCTTGTCTGATCCTATGAATTTAGGCGATAATGAAGAGGAAAAAAAGTCTATTTCAGAAGAATTGAATGATGCCAAAGACAATCTAAATAAAGGAAGTCAAAAGAAAGCCACTTCAAACCAACAAAAAGCGTCAAATCAAATGCAAAAACTTGCTAAAGAATTAGATAAAAAGCAAGAGGCTTCTAATAAAGAGGATCAAGGTGAAGACATGAATAAAACACGTGCTTTATTAGAGAATTTAATGTCTATTTCTTTCCGTCAAGAAGACATTTTACTTGAATTTGATAAAGTATCGTTAACAGACCCTTATTATCGCAAATTAGGACGTCTTCAGCGAACATTGATGGATGAAATGAAGATGGTCGAGGATAGTTTGTCATTCTTGGCTAAAAGACAACCTAAAATCGCCTCTTTTGTGGATAAAGAGTTACGAGATATAAAATCTAGTTTCGATCAAGCAATTGAAGCGGTAGATGAACATCAAAAGCGGGATATTTCAACAAACTTACAATTCGCTATGACAGGGATCAACAACCTAGCTTTAATGTTGAATGAATCCTTGCAACAAATGCAACAAGACATGAAGGGTTCAGGGGAAGGTAATGGTTCTTGTCCTAATCCTAAACCTGGTTCTAAAGGTTCTTCAGGTATGGATGCTAAGTCAATGAAAGAAATGCTTAAAAAACAGTTAGAGAAATTAGAAAAAGGTCAAAAAGAAGGAGGTAAAAAGCCTGGTGATAAACCTGGTAATGGTTTAGAAGGTTTAGGTGGTAAAGAAGTAGCACGTATGGCAGCTCAACAATCTCAGTTACGTCAAAAATTAGAACAATTGCGCAAGGAAATGAATAAAGATGGAAAAGGTTCTGGTAATCAGCTGAATCCTTTAATTAAATCCTTGGAACAACAAGAAAAAGATTTGGTTAACCGAAATAAAAATGCTGACCTAATTAAACGACAAAAGGATATTTTAACACGCTTATTAGAAAACGAAGAATCCTTAAGAGAAAGAGGTTTTGATGAAAAGCGGGAATCAAAATCAGGAAAAAATTACAATTCTGGTAACCTTAAATCGATAAATCAGTATAATCAACAAAAAGTAAAACAAGTTGAGCTACTTAGATCTTTAGAACCTGAATATCGGAAGTATTATAAAGACAAAGCAAGTAGTTATTTTAACGAGGTTTTATAACATTTTTATAATTTTTGGTCATTCCTTAGAATATCCAAACAACAACAATTAAAATGAGCAATACAACTGTAATTGAAAGACTAGTCATACCTTCTGATTTATCCAATGTTTCTTTGGTTGAATCTCTAATTGATAAGGTTTGTGCGGATTTGCATATTCATGAAGATTTGTATGGTAATGTTTTAATTGCTGTTACAGAAGCTGTAAATAATGCTATCATTCATGGTAATACATTTAATCTAAACAAGTCTGTAACTATTGAGGTTGTTCAAACAGATGCTTCTTTTACATTCCGAATCATGGATCAAGGAAATGGTTTTGACTACCTTCACCTTCCTGATCCAACGGCTCCGGAAAACATTGAAAAGGAAAATGGGCGAGGTATTTTCTTAATTCAAAATTTATCTGATTGTCTCGATTTTGAGGATAATGGTAAGGTTGCAGTAATCTCTTTTGATAAACAAAATGCTTGAAATTGTTTTTGAGGATGTTTTCTCTTTTGAGTTTAATGTTTCTCTAATATCAGATTGGTATACTAATGTTTCTTCACAAGAAAATAAAGAGCTCGGTGATGTTACTATTATTTTCTGTTCTGATGATTATTTATTGGACGTAAATCGTCAGCACTTAGATCATGATTATTACACGGACATTATAACGTTTGATTATTCCGATTTTCCTTTAGTTTCTGGTGATCTATTTATTAGTGTTGATCGTGTTAAAGAAAATGCAATTGATTTTAACGTTTCTTTTGAACATGAATTACACAGAGTAATCATTCATGGTTTCTTACATTTGTGTGGTTATTTTGACAAATCTGAGGAAGACGAATTATTAATGCGTTCCAAAGAGAATCAAGCTTTAAGTTTGATTGGGTTATAATAACTCTTTTTTGTTCCACGTGAAACATTTTCATAATGCTAAAAAAATATGATGTCATTGTTGTAGGCGGTGGCCATGCTGGTTGTGAAGCTGCTAATGCAGCTGCCAAGCTTGGTTCTTCAGTTCTATTGATTACTATGAACATGAATACCATTGCTCAAATGAGTTGTAATCCTGCTATGGGCGGTGTTGCAAAAGGGCAAATTGTTCGGGAAATCGATGCGCTTGGCGGAGGTAGTGGTATTGTTAGTGATTTAAGCGCTATTCAATTTCGTATGTTGAATATGTCCAAAGGTCCTGCTATGTGGTCTCCTCGTACGCAAAACGATCGTATGCGATTTGCAGAAGAATGGCGTTTGATGTTAGAACGAAATCCTAATGTTGATTTTTGGCAAGATATGACAACGGGTCTACTTGTAGAGAATGGAAAGGTTTTAGGTGTTCGTACAGGTCTTGGGATTTCTATATATGCTGAGTCTGTTGTTTTAACTAATGGTACTTTTCTAAATGGTTTAATTCATCTTGGTGAAAAACAATTTGGTGGTGGTCGTGTTGCTGAAAGTGCTTCTACGGGTATTACGGAGGATTTAGTAAATTTAGGATTTGAGTCTGGTAGAATGAAAACTGGTACCCCTCCCCGATTAGACGGTCGTTCACTTGATTATTCAAAGTTTGAACTTCAAGATGGTGATTCTATTCCTTTTAAATTTAGTTATT
>Ga0114962_10004099_pt1 | contig 11666 bp, 12 predicted proteins | sample C_130820_MF_Meta_FD_87017 | JGI IMG/M metagenome (GOLD analysis project Ga0114962, IMG submission 87017) | Freshwater microbial communities from Lake Croche, Canada to study carbon cycling - C_130820_MF_MetaG | ecosystem: Environmental > Aquatic > Freshwater > Lake | place: Lake Croche, Canada... | reverse complement strand
CATATGATTCACGTGAAACAATATAATATACAGTCATTTATTATACAAAAAGAAAATATATATTATTTTATTTTCTTTAAGTTATTTAATAAATTTATTATATTTTTTAAAGAAAAAAATTTTCAAAAAGTGTTTTTGGTTTTCAAATTTGGACATTTATTTTTGTCCATTTTTAAAAATCCTTTATAGACTTTTGAAAAACTTTAATTTGTGACCATACTTTAAAATTATCGTTTGGTAACTTTTTAAAAGTTTTTAAATATATTACGATAAAATTTTTAAGTTATATTTTAAGGGTTTTTATATATTGCTATTTTAAGCAATGTTTAGCAATAATTACAAACCTTTTAAACCTAAAAAACCTCAAATGAATTATTGTTGTGAAAAATGTGACTTTAATACATTTAATAAAAAAGATTTTAATAGACATACAGACACCAAAAAACATAATATCAATTGTTGTCAACTAAATATACCTACAAAACCCTTACAAAAAGTATATCATTGTACATGTGGAAAAATATATAAAGATTATTCAGGTTTATGGAGACATAATAAAAAATGTACATTTAATAAAAATAAATCTTTAGATGATTCCATAAATGATAACAAAATTAATGATAAAGAATTAATTATGATGTTAATTAAACAAAATTCCGAGTTATTAGAAGTTATCAAAAATGGAACTCATAATAATACTAATGTAATAAATAGTAATAATACAAATTGTAATAATAAATCATTTAATTTACAGTTTTTCTTGAATGAAACATGTAAAGATGCAATGAATATTATGGATTTTGTTAATTCTATTAAATTACAACTTTCCGACTTGGAAAATGTTGGAAAAATTGGTTTTGTAAATGGAATTTCAAAAATTATTATTAAAAACTTAAATGCTTTAGATGAAACACAAAGACCTGTTCATTGTACAGATAAAAAACGTGAAGTTATTTATGTGAAAGATGACAATAAATGGGAAAAAGATGAAAATGACCATAAAAAAATTAGACAAGCTATTAAAGTTCTTGCTAAACGAAATAGTAAATTGCTGTTTGACTTTAAAGACAAGTATCCCGAGTGTATGGATAGTGAATCCAAGTATTCAGATAAATATACAAAATTATTCATAGAAGCTTACGGTGGAACTGGCAATGAAGATATTGACAATGAAAATAAAATAATTAAAAATATATCAAAAGAAATAATAATTGATAAATATTCAGACAATTAATACTTTATTATTTTGTTAGCATTAATGATAACAAAATATTTTACATAAAAAATCTTATAATGTTTTTTGGAACGGTTATGATAATTTGTAATTTTGTAATAATTTTATATGAAATAAATCTTCTATAACATCTTCAGCTACTTTTATATAGTTATCTTTACATAATGTTGAACTCATTCCGTGAGTCATATTCAATACTAATTGTAATTTTATTAATTCATTACTGATTTTTAAATTATATTCTTGTAAATTGTGTTTATTAAGATAATTAAATAACATAAAGATAGAATTATATAATTGATATAGATTAGCTTCTTTTTTTTGATGAATAATTTTATCAATTAATGGAATTAATATATTTATAATATTTGTATAATGTTCTCTTGGAAGTGTATTAATAATATCTTTTGGCTCAAATACACCACAATTTAATAATTTTTGTGATAACTCTTGAGAAGTTGAATTAAACATATTAATTATAATATCAAATAGTTTTTCTCTAAAAGTGTCATTTATTGAGTATATTATTCCAAAATCAATAACACCAATTTTATAATTGTATAACTTATCATTTGTATCTTTAATAAATAAAATATTTCCAGCATGTAAATCACCATGAGTTAAACCATGTAACATACTAGTTACTATACCAAATTTGAGTACTAGTTTTGAATATTCATAATAATCAGTTTCAGGCACATCAGATAATTTTAAACCATTAATATATTCCATAATAATTACATTATCATATAATTTAGTAATATAATCATACACAAATGGAATTTTTACATATTCAATATTACTACAATTGTTTTTTATTAATATAAGATTTTTCACTTCTTCGTTAAAATTTGTCTGATGACAAATAATATCAATATTTTTATGTATCAATTCAGAAATATTATATTTTTCAAAAAACCAAAACTTTTTTAAAAATTTAATACAAAACAATAAGTTGTTTATGGCTTTTTTTAATTTTAAATCAATATTTTTTCGTTTTATTTTTATTATAATATTTGAATTATCTTCTCTCTGTTTGCCTAAATATACTAATGAAATCATTCCAGAATTAATTGGTTTATTAAAATTTTCAATATGTATATTAAATTTTTTTGAAACTTCTGTTAATGTGTTAAAATCTATATCACTTGAATTATATGGCACATTATCAGTAAATTTTAAAAAATTATTATTTATTTTATCATCAATTAATTTATTATTAAAACTTAAAGATTGAAATACTTTTACATATAAAATATTACATTCAGCAAGACGCTTAATAATTCTCTCAATAAATAAATTATAATTATTCATAATTAAATATAAAATTGTTTCTGAACCTATAATCAAAAATGTATTTATTAAAAATAATATATTGTTTAATATGTCAAACATTATATTACATAGATACATTTTCTATAAATTGTTTTAATCTATTAAATATTTTTGTTAATATCATTAAAACAATATTTTCTATATATAATGGTAAATTCGGATTTTTTTTTTCTAAAAATATATCTACAACACAATCAATATTGTGATTATTCATTATAGAACACGTAATTATTAAGTTGTGTAATGGTATTTGTTGTGCCATTTTGTCTATAAATTCTGGTTTTTTATAAATAGACATCCCATTAAATATTATTTTGTTGTCATAAATTTCTTTTTTGATTAACAAATTACTAAAATATTGTGGTAATCCTAGTTCTTGAAACAAATGGTTGACAACTGTTATTATTTTAACAGTTGATTGATCAATTTTTTCACAATCAAAATTTTCATAAATATCTTTATTTAAAGTATAAAGTAGTTCAATCAAAGTAAAATCAATAATTTTACTTAATATTATATTGTTATTTTCAAGTGAATATTCTATTTTATAATGTTCTGTAGAAATCTTATAAAATTTTAATCCATTTTTTTCAAAAAGTATAATATTGTTATCTAAGTTCATTATTTAATTTACAAAATATAATTTATAAATTTACTAAACTAACAATTACAAATTATACAAGAGATAAATTACTTATTTGTTAATTTTTTTATTTCACCCCAAAACGCATTATTTTTTTTCGCAACTATTTCAGATTGTTTTGCTAATTCAAAAGCTCTATAAATGCTTTCTTGATCTTCTGACTTTTGTTGTTCATATAATTTATTTTTTGCTTCAATTATATCTAGAGGTGTAACATTCATTTGTTCTCTTTGATTTTTATAATCATTTACATTTATATATTTTGGTATATTTTTATAATCATCTTCAGTTACTGGAATAACTGATTCTTCATATGCTTGTCGTAAATCAGTATATCCTAAACCATCGCTAAATAATCCATTTGATGTAAAATTATTATCTTTTGATAAAATCATAGTACTTCCTAATGAATTAGATGTAAAACCATCATAACCATTATAAATAGTTAATGATTGCACACGTTTTTTTTGTTTTTCAAATTCACTTGCCATATTAGCTTTTGAAACATTTGTAGTATTTGTAATTCCTTCATTTGTTTTTAACCAATCACCATAACCAGATTGTAAACTATCTTCTACTTTATGTTTTTCAAATTTTTCATTAAACCAGTTATTAAAGTTACTTGAATCTTTTAGTGATTTATCTTTTTCAAATAAAGTATTAAGAACATTGTAATTTGTGTCATCATCAAATGTATTCTCATAATTTTTGTTATATTCATTCTTTTTAGTTGATTTATTTTGAAATTCGTAAATAGCATATAATTTTTTATATGCTGACGAATAAAATAAGAAAAATTTTGAATCCATTTTTGATTTATCTGGGTGAGTTTGTAAAACTATATTTTTGGCATATTTCATAGTATCTTCATTTAATAATTGTGTTTTTATATTAAATAAATTATAAATATCATCTAATGAATAATTTTCAATATTTAAATCAACATTTTTATTTATATTTGTATTTTGTAATTTAAATGAAACTGGTAATTGTTTATAATCATTATTGCTTTCATGAATTTTTATTCCGATTTTTGGACAAGTAGTTGGACCATAATTTCCAAGTTTATTATTATTATTCATTTTTTAATTTTAGTATGCAAATATATTTAATTATTTATTTTACAATATATATATATATAATAAAATGCGAATAGATATGATTTTTTCTTATTGGATATTTGTTTGGTATTTATTATATATTTATAAATTTACAAATTACAATCCTAAATTTGTATTAATATTAGGTTTAATTGAAAATTTTATTATGTTGGTCTTAATGATATATTTTAATTCTAAATTTGTTGCTATACTTTCATTTATTATTATTAATACATTATTAAAAGTTTATCCACTATATACATTGTGGAATGATAAAATTAAAAACCAAGATATTTTTGCTAGTTTTATACTTTTAATATGTTATGTTTTTTATTTATATTTACATAAAGAAAGTATCACATCATATCAAATGAAAATCTTTAAATCTTTAATAAACAATAAAAATGAAACACCTTTTTTACAATTGATAACTTCAGTCCGTAAATATTTTGTAAATATACAAATATTGTAAAAGAGAAAAAGAATTTAAAAATAAACAAATATAACTAATTATGTTATGCTTTATTTGGAAAATTGCGATGTTATCTGTATTATCACACAATTTTGTAATTAGTTTTAATGTAGGTAGAAATTTTTTTACAAATTTTTATACAAAAAAACAGATATTTAGAATTCAATCAGATAAAAAAAATTATTATTTATCTCAAAAATATATTGAAAATTTACAAAAACAAAATATGAATAATGCTAATAATACAAAAAAAGAAACATTTAGGTTTAAATCAAATAAAAAATTTTATTATTTATCTCAAAGATATATTGAATATTTACAAAATCGTTATACAAATAATGATGATAAAAAAATTAGCAATACAAATTATTTAAACAATATAGAAGATAATTCTCTTAGTAATTATTATGAAAAATTATTAAAAAAGTTAAATTCTAATAATTGTGATGTGCGTGATAATGCTATTTTAAATAATGATAATTTAAATATTATAGATAAGTTTTATGAATCAAATAATAATCAAACTAAATTACAAATACCTAGAGTAAAAATTGTATTAAAAAACTCAAATAATTTTTTATCTGCCTTAGGAGTACAAATTATTCCTGACGGTAATACTTTACCGCTTCCTGATTCAAACTTATTTGAAAATAATAATAATGATGATGATGATGATGATGAACTAAATAGTAGGCGTAGAATTGTAACAAATAGTAATAAAAAATCAAAAAATTTTGAAGTGATACAAAATAGTAATATTAGTTTTAAAGATATTGGTGGATATGATAATGTAAAAAATGAATTAAATCAATGTGTTGATATGTTAAAAAATTATAAAAAGTATTCTAAATATAATGTTAGAATTCCAAAAGGTTTGATATTGGAAGGACCACCTGGCACAGGAAAAACCTTATTAGCAAAATCTTTGGCTGGTGAGGCTGGTTGTGCTTTTATTGCTGTAGCTGGTTCAGATTTTCAAGAAAAATATGTAGGAGTTGGTCCTACTAGAATAAAAGAATTATTTAAATTAGCAAGAAATAACAAACCTTGTATTATTTTTATTGATGAAATAGATGCTTTGGGTAGAAAAAGATCTTCAGATAATGAAGGGTCATCTAATGAAAGAGATAATACTTTAAATGCTTTATTAGTTGAGTTAGATGGTTTTAAAAATTTAAACGGTGTATTTGTGGTATCATCCACAAATAGAGTAGATTTATTGGATAATGCTTTGACTAGACCAGGAAGAATGGATAAACAAATTTTTATTGGTTTACCAGATAAAATAACTCGTGAGGCTATAATAAATATTCATATAAAAGGTAAACCTTATGATGAAACAATTAAATTAACAAATTTGATAGAAATCACAGAAGGTTTGACAGGTGCTCAAATAGAAAATTTATTAAATGAAGCGATGTTAAATGCTTTGAGAAATAATAAAACAGAATTTAATTTGAATGATTTTAATTTAATAATGAATAAGATGTTAGCAGGATGGCAACCAAATGAACACGAATTTACAACAGATATTATTGAACGTATTGCTATTCATGAAATGGGACACGCTATTGTTGGTATTCTTTCAAAACATCATTCAAAGATGTCAAAAGTTGTAATCAATTTATCATCACCAAAAAGTCCAGGATATACTGTTTTTGAAAAATCTACAAGTAATATTTACATAAAAGAAGCATTATTTGAGCATTTAATGATTTTATTATCAGGAAGAATTGCGGAAGAAATTTTTTACAATATATCTGTTACTACTGGAGCATTGAATGATTTTGAAGAGGCATTAAAATTAGCAGAAAGAATGATAATTTATTATGGTATGGGAAGTAATATTATTTATCCACATAATAGTGAAAAATATAAAGAATTAATTGATAATGAGATTAGTTATTTAATAAATAAAGCTTACAATTATTCTAGATTAATAGTTATTGCTTGTAAAGATTTAATTTATGAAACATCAGAAATTTTAAAGAAAGACAAATTGTTAAACGCTGATGAATTGAATAATATTATTTCAAAAAAATATAATCATTTACTAGAACTCAAAATTAAAACAGAGTAATTTAATTTCTTGACAAAATATATGAATATCAAACGACTAGTATTTTGCGTAGTTTTATTACTAATTTGTTCTTTAATTCTTAAATTTTTAATGGGTACAAAAATTATAGAAGGACACGGAGGAGGTGGAGGAGGTGGAGGAGGTGGAGGAGGTCGTGGAGTAGGTCGTGGAGGAGATTTAGCGGGTTATGGCGGTTATGGCGGTTATGGCGGTTATGGCGGTTATGGCGGTTATAGTAATTATCGTGGTTATGGTGATTATCGTGGTTATGGTGATTATATTGGTTATAATTATGGTTATCCATCTTATTTGGTATATCAAAAAAAATAATTATATATTATATGAGAAATTGTATAATATGTAACAGTAAAAATAAAAAACTTATTCTAATATTTTAGATGTCTATGCTTACAGTATTACTGGCAGACTTTTGTCGTCTTCGGCTACGTTTTGGCATACTTCCATCTCCTTGTAATTCTTTTAAATCATCAAGACTTATTGTACTATTATTTGCGGTGTTATTAGAAGAAGCGTTAATTTGTTGAGTAGAAGGTTCTTGAATATTAATTGTTTTAGTTTTTAAACCAGACAAAATGTCAGAAATATCGTTAGGACCTCTCATTTCAGGTCTTGTTTGTTGTCTTTTAGTTTTTTCTTGAAAATTTAGTCTCTCGGAAGTTTCTCTAATATTAATACCATCATCTACAAAATTACTATTACTAAAATTAAGGTCTGCTCTAGAAAAATTATTATTTCCTGGTCTACTATTAGGAGGAGGAATAGCATTAGGACCTTGAGTGGCTAGTGGAGGAGGAGGTCCATTACCAGATTGTGAAAGTTCTGGATTCATTATTCCTGACATAAAACCAGAAAATCCAGGATTATTTTGGGACATAGAATTTACAGCGGCATTTTGAAATGAACGCATTAAATCAGGATTTTGACGAAATATATCATCCATACCAGGCATAGCACTCTTAAACATTGTATTTGTCATGTATACCATAGTAGCACTACCACCAAGTTGAAATAATAATTTTAATTCAGGTGCCATAGATGCCTTTGATTTATATTTTTCATAAAGTTCGCCAAAAATTTCATCATAATCTGTTATATTTTCATTTACTTGGTCACTCCAACCATCTAAATTAATATCAAACGGGTCAAAACGATTATTTAAAAATTCAATACCATTTACAAAAGCCATTAACATATTTCCTTGAAATTTAACAGAATTATGTTTATTTTTTTCTTCCATAATAGTTTCATATTCTCCCATCATTTCAGACAAAGAGGATTCCATGTTGTATTTTTTTGATAACTCTACACCCTTCTTTTCTAAAAACTCTAACTTTCTTAGATACTTAAATTTCTCACGGAGCATTTCTTCTTTAGATAATTGTGGTCCTGTAGGAACATATTTATCAGGATTCATAGGAATATCATTAAATTTTCCATATCCATCCCAAGTTTTCGCATCATTTTGATTTTCAAAAGTATTTCTATTATTACTAGATGTTGTTTCTTCGCTAAATTTAACAAATGGTTTTGATTCAAATTGACTACTATTATTTCCAAATAGATCGGATTTTGGTGTAAAACTGTTATCTGGTATGTCTTCTACTAGATTGTTTAACTCATTTTCTAAATTATTTAAATCATCTAAATTTATATCACTAGAAAATTTATTAATATCTTTAACTTTATCATTCATTAATAATTCTATCCCACTTCCAAAACTAGTCACATCATTATTGTTTATTTCTAACTCAGAAAGTTCAATTAAATCATTCATTATTATTAATTAAATAGAACATTTAATTTTAAGTAATACGAATTGAAATATATAATTTAAAAATTATACTTGACTTTTTGTTTTTATTATATAAATTTTTTATCATTAATAAACCATAACCCCTGTAAAAAACAATCAGAAAGATCATCTTTTTTTTTATGAGATTTAAAGTAATCAATTTTATTTTCAAATTTACAATCTGTGTTCAATATTTCTAAACATTTTTGAATACCTATTTTTTTGCGAGTGCTATATGTTGTTTTTTCTTTTATATTACATTCTTTTAATTTATTTGATGCAGAAACAAATTCAATATAATCAGCTGAATCATTCATTATAAAATATTGAGCAACCATACCTTGTATTGTTTTCATTCGGTTTGCGATTGGACTGATCTGATTTTCAATAATAACATAATCAATTTTTTCTGTGCCTAAAAAAATATTATTAAATTTTGTTTTAATATTTTTTCCTATTGTAACAAGACCTATCTTAGAAGCATTTTTTGTTATAATTTCTTTAAAACATTTATTATTTATGTATTCATTAATAATATAAATGAGATCATTTTTTTTAATTGGTTTATCATAATGTATACCATATTTGTCGGCAATATCAATCAGTTTTTGAAGTTTTTGTTTATTTATAAATGATAATTTTAGTTCAGATGTTGGTATTTGAAAAATTTGTTTTTTTGAGTGTTTTAAACAAAAACACTCGTTTTTAGCAGTATATTTTGCTAATTTTCCACATTTTTTATTTTTTTCAATAAATTCACATAAATTTATTTCATTTTCTTCTGCTAAGTTTAATATATCCCATTCTTTAATTTTAAAATAACTATCATCATTTGTTTTTTCAAAAAAACAAAAAGCTAAATTTTTAATACCAATATCTAAAGAGAGAATCCTCATTTTCTATTTTATTATAGTTTTTTATTATTATATATTTTTACATTACTAAAATAAAAATATATTATACAAGTTTAATTTGTTTGAAATTTTTTTTGAAAATTTACTGGATTAATGGAAGGAGCAACCATTCTAGAATTTAGTTGTTCTCTTGAAAGATAAGGATTTTTTAAATCACTATTACAATAACCAAAACCAGGACTACTTGTATCATAAACGTTTCTAAATTTATATGGAACATTACTTGAAGGAGTTTTATCAGTTTGAGTATGTGGGTCTAAACCTAAATCATAACAAGATTCCATTGTATTATATTTCATTATTTCTAAACCGTGTTGTTGTAAATATTGACGATATTCCCAATTTGATTGTATTTTTTCTTGTATTTGAATTCGGTTATTAATAATGGCATCTGGTTGCCAACTAGCATAATTTCTTCCGTCTGCCATTATTGGTGGAAAATTAAAATGAATATTATTAGAACTTGAATAACATGTAGCCCAAGACATTATATATATTCTATAATAATAATAAAATTTTACATAAATTTCTTAATTATAAGTAGGATGTAAATAATTCAAAAATATTGCTGTTGAAATATACTTATTAGAGTGTTACTATAATTGTAATAAATATTTTATTCAACTTCTAGCAATTTTAATAAATCATTTTTCTTCATTTTTGATGAATCAGTAGTTAAACCTTTCTCTAAAACAACGCTTCTTAGTTTATTTATAGATAATTTTTTATAGTCTAAAATTTCATTACTATTATCTTGGTTAGATTCTTCTGAATTATATATATTAATCATTTTAAACTCTATTGTATTGACTTCATTAGATAAAGATTCTTTATTATTAATTAATTGGTTATCTTCTAGAGTTTCTGTTATTATGCTAGACGAAATAAATTCATCACCAAATTCATTTTTTTCTTCATTTACAGAAACTGAATCTGATAGATTTAATTCTAACTCTTCAATATCACTTTCATCATCATAATTTTTAATTGAATCACCAATATTTAATATTTTTATTTTTGTTGTTTCATTAAATGTTATTGAATCTATATTAACCGTATTGTTATTTTCATTTTCACGATTGTCTTCAATCTCGTGATTATTAATAAAAACAGTTTCATCAATTTCGTGGTCATCATCATATTCATCATCATATTCATCATCATCATCATCATTAGCATTTTCATTATCATGATTTTCATCAATTTCGTGGTCATCATCATATTCATCATTATTATCATCATCGTCATCATCATCGTCATCATCAACGTCATCATCATCATCATCATCATCATCATCATCATCATCATCATCATCTGAAACATTTATTAAATTATTTACTAAATTTATAGTTTTAGGATTTGTATTTATACTTAAATTATCAAAATTAGAATTAGAACCAGCTGACATTATATTTAAATTATTTAAATAAAGTTTTGTGCTATTTAATTCTTCTGCTAAAGAACTAACTAAACTTAACATAGAACTAATTTTGTGATTTTGTTCTCTCATTTTACTTTCAAAATAAACCACTAATAAAGCAGCAACTAATACAATTACTCCTAAAAATATAAAAAATGTTGGATTGAATATATCAATAATTGAAGGCATTATATTATTACAAAAAGGTTATATTAAATATATTTATTAATTAACGAATAGTATAAAAAAATACAATTTACCATTTACAAATATTTGTAAATATTTTAACATTTAAAATACCGTTTATTTATTATAACCAATTATCTTCAATGCTACGACGTCTGGTAGTTCTACTACTACTACTACTACTAATACTACTACTACTACTAATACTACTACTACTACTACTACTACTACTAATAAAATTTTCTAAAACTTTATTAAAATAATCATAATCTTCATCACTTTCATTATCTAAGAATTTAATTAAATTTTTTGGATTATATATTTTCTTTATTTTTGGTTCTCTTACTTTTTCCCATAACAATTTTTTTATTTTTTTTTTTATTTTTTAACAATAATATAATTAACTAATTTTTTTTATTTTTATTATATTTTGTTTTATTTTAATAAAACTATTTTTATTTATTATTTT
>Ga0114962_10004096_pt1 | contig 11670 bp, 10 predicted proteins | sample C_130820_MF_Meta_FD_87017 | JGI IMG/M metagenome (GOLD analysis project Ga0114962, IMG submission 87017) | Freshwater microbial communities from Lake Croche, Canada to study carbon cycling - C_130820_MF_MetaG | ecosystem: Environmental > Aquatic > Freshwater > Lake | place: Lake Croche, Canada... | reverse complement strand
TGCTCGGTAACTCAGAGGCAGAGTACTCGCCTGTTAAGCGAAGTGTCGTAGGTTCGATCCCTACCCGAGCAGCTAATGGGAGATCGTCCAATGGCAGGACAACAGACTTTGAATCTGTGAATCTAGGTTCGAGCCCTAGTCTCCCAGCCAACCGTCAGTAGCCAAGATGGTGAAGGCCCTGAGCTTATATCTCAGAGATACGTAGGTTCGAACCCTACCTGACGGACCATTTAAAATATACTGCAACTCACCTAGTAGATATAGGATCTTTCCTATATTGTCCAGCGCCATACTTGGCATAATAAGGAGTAACACGATGACATCGATGTTTGACTATGATGATGATGTAAATATTGTATTCGATGCTAAGATTGCCGGTAAGAACCTGGTTGCTGCTAAGCATGAATTACTTACCAAAACTGGTGACTTCTTGTTTCTGGCACACAGTGAACGTGAACTTGCTTACCGCATGCAAATGGTTGAGTCTGACATTGAAAAGACTGCTTACCGTAAACTATCTTCTGTTAGTGACAGCAAGGCTAAACTAGTTCGTGCCGTTCTTGAAGAATGGCAAATTCGTCACGCTTCTTGCGAATTCTGCAAGCAACGTCCTTCAGTTACACACCATAATTATCATCTTAATCCTTATCATCCTGGCAATGATACTGAGGAAAATCCTCCTATTAATCCTAATATTAATCCTAATGGTATTAATCCTCATACTGATCGTGATCCTGAGGAAAATCCTAAGAAACCAATAAATGGTCATGGTGTAATTCAATCAATAAATCCAGACGGTACAGCTAATATTATTTATCATCATAATCCTATGGGAAATCCTCCTATTAATCCTTATGGTCCTAAGAAAGAACCTAATTCTGATCCTAGTATTAATCCTCATGGTATTTATCCTCATACTGATCCTAATAAGAAATCAATAAATCCTTATCGTCCTTCTCGTTCTGAGAAAAACCCTCCCTTTGGTCCTATTGAACCTTATGGTCATGATGAACCTTTTGGTCGTATTGAACCTCATGGTCTTATTGAACCTCATGGTCCTGAGGAAATTACTAAGAAACCAATAAATCCTCCTATTGATCCTAGTATTAATCCTCATACTCCTTATCGTCCTGACAAGGATACTGAGAAAGATCCTAATCATCATAATCCTAATGATTGCAAAATCTGCGACCAAGACAATAGACGCAAGCACTAATAATCTTATTTTACTTTAAGATAGATTAATATGGCTAAGGTGTTTAACTCAAAGAGTATTGGCATTGATAAATATGCTATTGCTGTCAAAAATAAACTTTTTGACATTGACGTCCCACGCCAAGACGCACCTGGCCCATATTTAGATCTTAGCGTTGAAGATATTATGAAGGAAATGCGTGAAGAACATCCTTCAATTCATTTGCGTAATTACAGAAGGTCTAGTTATCAAAAACTAGCTAGTGATGGACAAGAATCCCAGTTCGATGAGCAAGATGTTGAACAAATGCACCCAGATTATGGCAAAGAACTTGGCAATTCAACAAATCCTCCATGGATAACAAACGATGAGAGCAATGACCGCATTAATTCTATTGACAATAAGCCAGAATTGGAAGTATGCCCAGAATGCGAGAGCGAATCAATAATTAATAAACCTGGTAATGAAACATATCTTAATGATCATTGCCAAAGTTGTGAAACGCAAAACTGTGGTAGCGAATCTTCAAGTAAAAACCCTCATTGTGCCGGATGCCGTTTTCCAGAAGATGGTTGTATTACCAGAATTAAAAGACAGTGGAACAATGGAGCTTCGTGTAATGTATGTAAAAATACCGGCTTAATTTCTAGAGAAAAAGATGAAGCAGTTCGTGGTGTTGCAAAACCTAGTGAAGAAACAGAAATAACAGGTGGTGGAGAAACATCAGGTAGTTCTTATGCTGATGATTATTTATCCGGAATGATGCACGATAAATCTGGACAGGATAACTTTGGCAGTGAACATGAAGATCTCGGTTCTGATAGTGTTGTAAAATTAATTGAAGAACACGGACCAGCTAGAACAAGATCTATTATTAAGGATCCAGGTTTACGCAGAGCACTTGATAGAGATATCGAAAATGCTGCTACTATAAAACCTATAAATCCAGGACAAGCAGTATTTGATGACCCTTCTGTTCATGAAAAAATTGAAAATCAACTTAAAAATCCTCTTAATAAATCTGACGATGAAGATGATGAGATTGAAGCGTGTAATAATTATAAATGGGATGGAAATATTAACACAGAATATAAACATTGTGTAAACTGCACTCTACCTAAAAATAGCCATCCAGAAATACCAAACGTAACAAATGAAACCCACAATCCATGGTGCAAGTGTGAGGGTACAGGTCTAGTACAAGATCTAGATGAAATAAATAAAATTAATAATAGCGATGAATTTAAAAATGGAATTTCCAACATTAGAAAAACTCACAATGCTGATACACCAGAATATGCAGATGCAAAGAACCAGTTTATATTAGACCAGTATAAATGTAAGGAAATGTAATGGCTGAATATAAAATGTTAAATAGTAAAGAATGCCCAGTACATACAGCTAAAAAAAAGTTGGATGATGAAAATTTCTTTCATATTTTCCATTGTACAAAAGAAGAAATGCCTAATTGTGACTATAGAGCACGCAATTCCAAAGAATACAAAGATGAGGAAATAGACAAGAGAACAAATCCTGCATGGAGAGAGCGTCAACGTATAAGTTTTCCTACTGCAAATGTTGTAACACACTCAACTGGTGATAATGCTGTTGCCACTTGTTACAATCACCGCGGTCTTTTTGATGATTCACAGAAAAAAATGGAAATTATTTCGGTTGACTCTATTCGTCCATACTTTCGTAGAGGCGAACCTTTGGAATTAATGTATCGTCGCAATAAAAGACAAAATCTTCTTAATGACAAGAAAAATAAAATATGGGACGATATTATTAAAACTCGTAGTCGTTTTAAGTTTAGAAACCATGGAGAAGGACTATCAGCTGAACCAGATGAACAAGATTTTAGTACTGGCGGAGATGATTTAGTCAATGCTGTTGTTCAAAAAATTAAAGATAATGAAAACCCCCCAACAAATGTTCCAGGCATTGATGACCTATCCAATTTGTACGAATAAAAGAATATAATTAATATGTTAAAATTTTCTTTCTTTAAAAAAAATAATGAAGTTAAGATTGCTGTTTCTAAAAAAAGACGCCCATTTTTTCTTAGTGAAGACCAATTAGCGGCTGATAATTCTTACAGAGAATCCGAAGAAATTACACAATTTAACAAAGACAAGAAGGAAGAACAATACCGGGCTCTTGACCGACCATATGTTGTAAAAATGGGTAATCCATTATCCCATATTTCAACTTTGCCTAATGAAATACCAGAACACTACCATGCTGTGCACCGAACTTTTGCTGGTATTGGTAAAGATGAAAATGGTTTTGAAATTGCTCATGAGTTAAAAAAGTCATTGCTCCATCCACAATCCGGTTTTAAACGAACTTTCCTTAGTGAAGACCAGTTCGCTCATGATCCAGAACTTCTTGAACTATCAAAAAAATATGGCGGTACAAGAGGTATTGAAGCTTATGAACCAATTAATCAAACGAACAAAACGCGTTCTGTAAACGTACAATTGCAAAGGTTTTTAAGTATCAAACAACATGGTAAAGCAATGGACCGTTTGCGCAAGAGAACTAGCGATTTGCCTTCTTTGAATATTCCTGAGTTTGAACCAACCGATATGCTTAATTTAGTTGTTACACACGGCGGTAGAGCTGCCCTTGATGCCGGTTATACCAACAAAATGCCATTTGCTACACCAACTGAACCAGGCGAAGACCTTTGTAAATGCGGTAGAACTCTGGATAAACATGTTAGTCCTAACGAAGCTCGTGATCATTTTTCCAAAACTGGTGAGCACCTTGAAATCCATGATTTTGGTAGCCAATCAGTAGATACTAACCGTTCAGCCAATGATTCACCTTTGTTATCTCGATACATTCGAAAAACAAATGCTGATGGAAAAACCAGCCTGGTTATGGAGCAACCAGGCAATGCTTTATGGGATTTGATAAAAACTAGGAACGCAAAATCCGGAGATACATCACCAATGCGTGATCGTAAATATATGCCTATGGTACGCATTGGCAATCAAACTATTAAATTTAATAGAATCACAGGATATGATCCATTGCGTGGTCCAGATGGTAGAAAAGTCAATAGTTACGAACAACGTAGTGAAAAAGAAGAAGTATTATGCAACGCATGCACAAGAGGTAAAAAAAATCCTTTCCAAAGGGAAAGCAGGCGTCACTGTGATGATTGTATGCAGGGCAAAGTGAACATGATCACTGAGCGTGATGCCAGCGGTAATGAAACCTTAAGACCATACACCATTGGTCTTGGTGGTGGCCGCATGAAGTATGTAAATAAAAGTGACGTTCCAGCGTGTAAAGATTGCGACAATGGTTATAGAACTATCAATGATAAAACTGCTACATCCAACAAAATACCTTGCAGCACGTGCAATGCTACAGGTAAAACACCAGGTTTACATGGAGATGATGCAGATGGATTTGCATGTGGAAACTGCCTTTCAACAAATTCTTCAATCACAGTAACTCCAGACAATAATTGCCTCCACTGTAACAATGGTGTGCTTGGTGATAGAGTTGTTAAAAAGGGTAAAAAATGGAAACCATTATTTAAAGCTAGAAGTTATGAAGGTAATCCAATTTTTCTTACTTATTTCAATACTGCAGGACATGGCAATACTGGTGTAGATGCGTGGAAAGCCCATGGAGACCCTAATTGCACACGTTGTCATGGTAATGATGAATACCAGACTAATAACGAATTGCCTTGCAACTGCAGAATTGATCATTTTAATGTCCAGGACCGATATGTATCACCTAGCAATGCTAGGTATATTTTCAAAAGACACATCGATGTTCCAGAAAAAATTTACATTGATGCTATGAGTAAAGTTTACCAAAAAGATCCAAGTAGCAATCCACACGACAGAGTCGATATGCCTCACCAAATTGATGAAGAAACAGGGTTGACACCATATGAACAATATCAAATGGGTGCACGTTATGACATTATGGATGGTAGTCACAAAATACCAGTTGGTTCTGAAAGATTTTTAGGCGGTTATGGCCCCGGTGTATCTTTGCCAGTAGATAAAAAATCTAAAGCAAAAGAAGAAAAGGGAATGCTTGTCGATCTTAATCGTAGAAGTGAAAAACGTTGGAAAAGCGTAAACGCAAGGTACTGCGCAGCTGCAGGAGATCTAGAGGATATACACAAAATTCTTACAGAGCATTTTGGATCAATGCCTGTCAATGTGCCTAGTAAACGTAGATCATTTAAGGCTATTAAAAAGAATAGTGTTGGTAGAATTGATCCATCAACATTTCACCCTAATGTTCAACCTGTTATACCAACAATTGAGAATGCTATTAGTGGTCTAAATGACTCAGACAGTTCCCGATACCATGGTCCATTAGATAAACTACTACAAGAAGCATCTCATGTAGTCCATGACCGCAAATTAACAGGAACTGATAATAGCACTCACTGGGGTGCATTTGAAACTGCCCAGAGTAGAGTTCTTGGTATGGTAAGTCGTTATCATGGTGAGCAAAAAGCAGAAGAAGTTCGTAAAGCACTGTCCGGTCTGCCTAAGAAAAAGAACGTTACAACACCTGACGAAACACCAGCTGTAGAGGAAACTAGCAATGCCTAAAAAAACTTTCAATTCAAAAATAGCTGGAGATCCATCTGATAATTATGATGGATTTGGTGGATTAGAAGATTTTTCTGAAGGTTTTCAAATTCACAATATTAATGATGATGGTGCTGCTGCACTTTTAGGTAATCATGATCCTGACGATTCCCCTGAGACTGAAGAAGAGCGTAAAAAAAGAAAAGTACCATCATTTGGTCAACTTACTGAGATCAGTAAAAAACCGTTCAATCGTCTTCCAACATTTAATAACGACCCAAAATTAGTAGACCCTGTTACCGGTGAAGACAACCGATTGTCTAAACAGGTAGTAGATCCTGAAGAAGTAGAACGTAGATTCTATACACAGCGTATGAGAGATAAAAAAATGCTTATAGAGCTTGCTAAGCCAAAAAATCAAGGCTATATGGCAAGATTTCACTTACCAAGTGCCAATTTAGCGCTTAGCAACATTATTGGTCGTAGGATTATTAAAGCTCGTTATGCCATTATTGATGAAGGCGCTAGAAATTCAATATATGCATGCCCAAAATGTAAGGGTCAAAAAAATGGTGGCCACCCAATGGCTGGTCCAGGCCAAGAAGAAAAACAAATTATTTGCAAAAAATGTTACAACAAGGGCCACATTTTAGAAAACCCTGAGCATACACTTTATGATATCCGTGGTAATGCCAAAGATTATAATACAGCAATTGACTTTCATGATATTCACTGTTTTACAAAAGCATGCCATAAACAATGTTCTTTTAAAGACGAAATTGATAAAAATGTAAGAATTCCACATCAAGAACAAAATGGTACTCGTGACGGTCTAAAAAGAAACCAGACTCATTCAAGATCAGGTTCTAACGAATATATCCAAGAATTATTGCGTCCAAGGGTAGTATCTGACAACTATCAACAACCTGCAAAAGCATGGCAACTTCTAGGTGATCATGGAGAAAACCCATTAAAACAATTTGACCATGTACATTTTATCAACCATGACCTGGTTAACCCAGATGGCTCAAGCCCAATGGCTTCTATGCCGTATAATGAAAAAAATGAAGATGAAAATACGTGCCCTGATTGCGGTAGGGCTAAGTTCTATCCAAATCCATCAAAAAAACCTCCACGTGATCCTGTAACCAACAAACTTATTCTTCCAAAAGATCCTAGATATGAAGAATTAGCAGTTACGCGCGAATCTTTAACTAAAGAAGAAGAAAAAGAATTAACTGAAGAAGAAAAAGAAGCAATACTTAAAAAAAAGTATTGGGTTCCGCATCAATGCCAAGGCAAATTAACTGCAGAACAAAAACGTGAATTCACAGATAGGGACAGTGAAAAATTTCGTTCTCATTTTGATCCAACCGAAAACCACGATCTATGGCAAGCTGGTGTTTACAATCGTGGTGGCCGTGACAAACAAATGTTTGGTGTAATTAAATCAATGAATAAAGAAGGCACACACGCTGATGTTATTTATTACCACCGCCCTAAATCAATTACTAGCACTGAAAAAAAAGAACGCACAACTGGTCGTCCAGATCGTGAAGTAAAATTTGATAGTAGTGCCGACGCATTCGACATACGTGAACATGAACAAGAACCTAATATTGCAAAAGGTAAAAAAGATTTTCGTAATTTTGTCAAAGAATCTTACGACACCCTAATTCCATTTTCAGGAAAACGTTCACCAGCTACAGGTGGACAATGGAGAACCCTACGAAATGTTCCAATTGAACATCTAGCACGTGCGTCTTCGGAGGTATCTCCATTGATAGCAACTACTGGTGTTGTTACTAAGACTATACGTCGAGGAGATTTGGAGGGTTGGTACCCTTACAGAAAACGCAAACTTACTCCAGGATCTTTAGATCGTAAAGTAAAAGCTGACTTTGTACACCGTGTGGCTACTGGAACTAGTGAAAGTGAATGGAAACGTGGTATTTTAGAATGTGACGATCCATTAACCAGAGAACACATGGAACAACTAGCTAAGGATGCTCATGATAAGCTAGGTATTGGTATTGATCACCCATGGAGCCTACTACCAAGACGACGTGGTCGTGAAGAAGGCACTGGAGAAACAAAACCTAATGGATTTAAACCTAAGAAAGATAAGTTCAATAGTAGCGCATTTAGCGAACCACCTCCACATTTTGAAGTACCAGTTGAAGCAATTCCGGATGCTATTGACTTGGCAAAAAGCCATCCAGAAGATACTTTAAATCAAATTGCAGAATCAATGGGTAAAGACGTAGAAAAACATGGACACGGTTTTAGTGCATTGGAAAGTAACGAAATCCTTAAAAACATTATGAGTCAAAATAGGATAGGTGCTGGTTCGGAATATATGGGTGAACCAGAAGACAAAGAACCAGAGGATTACGAATAATTATGACAACATTTAAAATAAGCTATCTACAACCTGGAGATCCAGGATCGGAATCTGCTAGATGCACTAATTGTGAAGAACCAGCAACTAGAGGCAATCCAATTATTAGATTCAGAAGACCTGGGAATGATGAAGTTATTTTAAGCCACGCTGAATGCCCTTCTTATCAAGATTTTTTGAGGGAACAAAGAGAGTTGGCTTCTAGAAATGCTAGTGTTTGGGAATTTGCTGCTAGCAATAGGTATGTATCGCCAATAGCGACACCACCAGTGTCTAGCCCAGTTCAACAAACACATCCAATTATGAAAACACCATCCGTAAAACCAATTGTTCATACAGAAGCTGCTTCTAGCTACGATGAAGATGATACTGGGGCATCCAACCCGCCCAGCAAGTAAAACAATGTAATATAATAGGATATTTACTATAGTGTATGTATCCACGTACAGGAGATATTATGGAACCCCGTTTAAACATTAAAGTCGCTGAAATGTTCGACAATAACCCCGATGTCAATTTCCAAGATCCTAGCCAGCAATGGGTAGGTGACTTCATTGACCAAGACAGCAACCACTTTGAAAAAAATATGGACGCTTACAAGCAACAGCAGCAAGGATTGGGAGACCAAATTCAGCGTTATGTAGACGAGTCGCACATTCACGCTCAAGATGCTAGTCCTGCTCAGGACCGTGCTTTGATGGTTATGGAGCCAGAAGTTGCCGGTACTCGTGACTTACAACTAGCCCCAGTACAGTCTTCAAAACTAGCTTCACAGGTTTCTGGTTTTAATAATTCGCAATCCCGCGTTGACTTTACAATGGGTGTAGTTGCCAATGCCAGCACTGGCACATTGGTCAACAGCCGTGTAGTTGCAGAAACACCTACGACTAAGATTGCTGGTACCGTTATTGCTGTCGGTGACAAAGAGTTCGCCGTTATTTGGGATGACCGTACTGCCTCGGTAGAGCGCAAGGGCGACTACGAGTTGGTAATCTCTAATTAACCCATGTTCAGAACTAATAAAACTAAGATCGTTTTTACACCTGTAGAAGAGATCCTTGAAGTTGAAGAGCCAGGTATTGAAGAATCAGTTGAGTCTGAGATTAAATACCAACAAGTAGCTAATATTGAATTCCTTGCAGTTAATGGCGAAGATGATGGTAATAGCTACGGAACATTGATAGATTATGATGGTTATGAATACCACTATGAGTGGGATCTAAAGTCAAAAAGAATTATCAGAATTGCCGGTCAGAGACTAGATTCCCTTACCTGGCAATTGTGCAATGAGGTATTAAACAAATATTATGTTAAAGCTGTGGCACAGAAGGCAGAAGAGCCAGTTGGTCCACAGATTGAAAATGCAGTAAACAAAGCTTTGACCCCAGTTGCTGATGCTTTCAAGAAATTAGAAAGTAAAGTTGACAAAGCATTGATGGCTAAGCCTGCTCCTGCTCCTGTACAGCAGATTCAAGCGCCTAGACCACAGATGATCCAGTCTGCACCAGCAATGCCAACTGATACACCAGCTATCAACGTGGCTGACAATGATATCAGTGCCAATGCTATGAGATTCCTACAAGAATCAAACACACCGGACCTCGGTATAGACTATATGAGTCTCTAGGAGAAATTATGCAAGCAGCAGAAGGCAAAGGCCCCAAGCAAGTAAAGAAACCATACGTAATGGGCCAGTTCGTAACTGTATATGGTAACGATGGTGCTCCAACCGGTACACCTAATATTTCTAGCCCTCCATACACATCTAATGTAGGTACAACAAATATTAGTGGTACCACATGGAATGGTGGGATTGTAGGAAGTGCTGTTCCAGGGTTAAACATTAATGTCAACGGTAATAGTGCTACTGACGTAAGTTATGTATGCGCACCGGATCCATTGCTTACATTAGCTGACATGGAGACAATTTTTTCCACCATTTGGGTTAATTCAACAGTTACAGGAACAATTACACTCCGGTTGCAAGGTAGCAACAATAGATTTTATGAAAATACAAAGTATGATTCTACCGCTTGGACAACATTTTTTACTACAACTGTAACTGGTACTGGCTCTGGCCAAACATTCACAATGAATAACACTGCATCGGGTGTAGAAAACCCTAAAATGGCATACCGCATTACTGCTAGTGGTGCTACTGCTAGTGGCATTATTGACTGGGCTATCCCAGGTCTATTTGTTGATTACAGCGCTATGAACGTTGGAATTGAAGCAGGAGATGCCAATGGTGGAATTGGTCAAATGAACATTCAAGGTCCTCGTTACCTTACTATTTCTGGTGGAGTAGTTACTAATACGGTTAATGGTACGCCTCCTTATGCAGCCACCAAAAACAATGATGATTACATCGGTTAAGGAGATTTAACATGGAACGTCAACAAAATATTAAAACAGCTCGCACGCGTCACGTAGCAGCTAACTTTGACTTCAACGGAAACCCCATCACACAAAATAATTCCGGTGGAGTTGTTAATTTTATGGAAAAAATTAGCACTTATGGCTGTGGTCACCAAAGCATCCCCGGTGTAGACTCTTGTAGTTGTCAGACATACTAGAAAGACCTACAGATGGCGTCACAAGACTGGAGCGCTTCAGCTGAGCTGAATCGTATGCGTAACAATGGTATTACTGGACCAAAAAACCCAGTAGCACGCCGTGTTGCGAATAGAGATTTGCTCAATATGGCCAACACCCCTGGAGCCATGGGATCTATGGCTTCCAGCCCCCTTCTAGGCCCTACTGAAGGACGTTCACGCCTAAATAATCTTGGTGCCAGTGGTAGACTAAATATGGAAGGTATGGCCAAGACAATTGGTCGTACAGCTGCTGCAACAGGTAGCGATGCTCAATGGGCATTGCCTAAGCTACACGACCCATTCGAGTACTGGCGTGAGCGTACTTGGTGGTTCAACATGGAGGACCCTGATGAACAAACTAGAAAAATCCGTGATTGGGCTCGTTTGCTCTACACTACGCACTACCTCGTGCCTAGTCTCATTGACATCTACACTCGTTACCCGTTGCTTGACATTGAACTGGTTCACCCAGACAAAAGAATCAGCGACTTCTACAACGACCTTTTCTTCGACGGACTCGACTATCAGGAATTTCTTTTTGACCTGGGACGAGAGCACTGGACTGTAGGCGAAGTATTTGCCATGGGTTCATGGCACGATGGTATTGGTGCCTGGGAAGATGATGAAATCATTAATCCTAACGATGTTATTGTTGCTAAGAATCGTGCGCTAAGAACCTACCAATTCCACGTAAAGGTTCCACAAGAAATTAAACGACTAATCGAGCGTCGTGATCCTCCGCAAGAATACGCAATGCTTATGCAAATGTATCCGGACGTTGTAGCATGGGCTCGTCAAGACAAAGAGATTCCGGTCTCTGATGTCATTATGAAGCAAATCAAGTTCAAGACCAATCCGTGGAGTGAACACGGTACTCCTATTCTGCTTCGTGCATTC
>Ga0114962_10004094_pt1 | contig 11673 bp, 10 predicted proteins | sample C_130820_MF_Meta_FD_87017 | JGI IMG/M metagenome (GOLD analysis project Ga0114962, IMG submission 87017) | Freshwater microbial communities from Lake Croche, Canada to study carbon cycling - C_130820_MF_MetaG | ecosystem: Environmental > Aquatic > Freshwater > Lake | place: Lake Croche, Canada... | reverse complement strand
TTAAGAATCGTATATGCTAACTTGTTATTAAAAATTACAGTCACCCTCCTCAATCCTCCCTCAAGGGAGGAAGCTTAAAATCAATTTTTTTAATTTAATAACAATCGAACTACAGTTATTAAATTGAATAAAATAAGACGTAAAAAATACGAAAGTGATTTTAAGTTACGTTAGTACTATAATCCCAACGCATTTATTCATTCTTAAATTTCACGGCCATGAACAAGTTCCTATTAGTGACCTGCATCTTTATCAGTCTTGCTTTCCAAACATTAGCTACTGTATCTAAATGGAAAGAATTCAGAATTGGTTGGAATTACACCCATAACCATTTCGAGCGCAGTACACAACTTGCTAAAAAAGCGCTTCATAAAGACGGAAAAAATGGATTTGTGCATTATTGTTTAGGGATGAGTTTGTACCAAACCAAAGGCATACAAACAAAGTCAATTAGTGTACTCGATAAAATACTTGGCCATTTAAATTCGGCTATAAAACAAAAAGATTCACGGATACAAACCATGATGCTTGCGGATACCAGTGCCTTACGTGCACTTAAAGAAAAGGCTATGGAGGTTACAAAAAGTGAATTTGTTAAGTTTCCGAGTAAAAGTTTAAAGCGTGTACAAACCATGATTGCTATCTATGGAGATTCAATAGCGATTTACAAAGAATTTGAAGTAGAAAGAGCGGAAGTAGAAAAAAGACAAGCCGAATTCGCCAAAAAACTAGCAGAACAAACCCTAAATAAAAACAGACAAAAGGACTTAAAATCAAACGAAAAGTCAAGCACTACGATCTATACCGTTGAAAAAACGAGTTTGAAAAACTTTAACGATACCTTGGAAAACTATTGTGGAATTGCCCTTACGGTACAACAGAAAAAAGTACTAAAAACCGCATTGACCTACAATATGGTTAGTAGTTATACTACTGGAAACAACCCGAAAATTATGCAGTTTTTTCACCAAACAGGATTTCCAAAGATCAAAAACGACGAAGTAAATTGGTGTGCTGCCTTTGTCAATTATTGCATGGAAGAACTTGGTGTAGCTCACCCCAATTCGTTATTAGCAAAAGATTGGATGAAAGTAGGAACTCCTGTAAAGGAACCTCAACCAGGAGATATTGTTGTGTTTTGGCGTGGAAAACAAAAAGGATGGCAAGGACATGTGGGCTTTTTCATCAAGGCAGATAAAGCAAAAAATCTTATCTATGTATTTGGTGGGAACCAGGATGGAGCAGTATGTTTAAAACCGTTTTCTACTGAAAAAGTACTAGGTTACAGACGTGTCACTTTGTGAAAAATTCCTCTTGTAGCGTGTTACTAACTACAAGAGGAATAAAAATATAACTTATAAAGTACTAACTTGAATTGCAAGTTCTTGTAATTGTTTGTCATCTAACGTCGATGGCGCATCAATCATTACATCACGGCCTTTGTTGTTTTTAGGAAATGCGATGTAATCACGAATTGAATCCGAACCACCCATGGTAGCTACCAAACGGTCTAAACCAAATGCTAAACCTCCGTGTGGTGGCGCACCATATTCAAATGCTTTTAATAAGAAACCAAATTGTTTTTGCGCTTCTTCCGGTGTAAAACCTAACAATTCAAACATACGTTCTTGTAGTGCACGGTCGTGAATACGAATGGATCCACCTCCTAGTTCAACCCCATTCATCGCTAAATCATATGCATTTGCACGCACTTTACCTGGATCCGTATCAATCAATGCGAAATCTTCTGGTTTTGGAGAAGTAAATGGGTGGTGCATTGCATGGTAACGTTCGTTTTCTTCATCCCATTCTAACAAGGGGAAGTCCATTACCCATAATGGTTTGAATACATTTGGATTACGTAAGCCTAATTCATTCCCCATGTGTAAACGCAACTCATTCATTTGTTTGCGTGTTTTTTCTAAACCACCACACAATACTAATAATAAATCACCTGGTTTCATGTTTGCACGTTCTGCCCATAAAGCCAATTCTTCCGGACTATAGAATTTATCTACGGAGGATTTCAAGGAACCATCTGCATTGTATTTTAAATAAATCAGACCAGTTGCTCCAATTTGCGGACGTTTCACCCAATCTGTTAGCGCGTCTAATTGTTTACGTGTGAATTCCGAACAATCTTTTGCGTTAATAGCAATGACTGTTTCTGCATTATCAAAAACAACGAACCCTTTATTTTGCACTAAATCCGTTAAATAGACAAATTCTAAATCAAAACGGATGTCTGGTTTATCCGAACCATATTTTTGCATGGCATCTGCATAGGTCATGCGAGGGAAATCTCCTTCAAATGTAACCCCTTTTACTTCTTGAAATACGTGTTTTACCAACCCTTCAAACATGTTTAGGATATCTTCTTGTTCCACAAACGCCATCTCACAGTCGATTTGGGTAAATTCAGGTTGACGATCTGCACGTAAATCTTCGTCACGGAAACATTTTACAATTTGGTAGTAACGATCAAATCCAGAAACCATTAATAATTGTTTGAATGTTTGCGGAGATTGTGGAAGAGCATAAAACTCCCCTGCATTCATACGACTTGGTACAACGAAATCGCGCGCTCCTTCTGGTGTAGATTTTATTAAGTATGGCGTTTCTACATCCAAGAAATCGTTTTTATCTAAATATTTACGTGTTTCTAAAGCAACACGATTACGCAAACGCAATTTTTCTTGCACTGGACCACGACGTAAATCTAAGTAACGAAATTGTGCACGAAGCTCTTCCCCACCATCTGTATCATCTTCAATGGTAAATGGAGGAGTAACAGAAGCATTTAAAATCGTCAGTTTAGTAACCAAGATTTCAATTTCACCCGTAGGGATATTTTTATTTTTACTAGAACGTTCGATTACGGTTCCTTCTACTTGAATCACAAACTCACGTCCCAATTTTCTTGCTTGTAGGCAAAGTCCTTCGTTTTCTTCTAAATTGAAGGCTAATTGTGTGATTCCATAACGATCACGCAGATCTACGAAGGTCATACCTCCTAGGTCACGCGAACGTTGAACCCATCCAGCAAGTGTTATGGTTTGGTTTATATTTTCAAGGCGAAGTTCGCCACACGTATTTGTTCTAAACATGGTGATAAAATTTGAAAGGCAAAGATAAAAAAAAGGAGTGCATAACACTTCATTAAATGAATATCTATACTAAAAAGCAAAAGATCGAGCTAGTTGAAGTGAAACACATTTTACAATTTATTCATATTTATGAATAAATTATGTAATTTTAGTAGACAAAAATGTATCCAAAATGTATTCAATTTGTGTAAAAGGTAAAGTATTTCGTCCATTGGTTGTTACAGAAAATCATCTAATCCTACATTATCATCTTGAAAATTATAGCAATGTAATCTTCCCAAAAAAGGAAATTTCGATAGTGCTTAACCTCCGAGAAGCAAACATTTCATTAGACAATGCCTTGGATATGGTGGAGAAAACAATTGGGAAAAAAATGGAATTATACCTCCAATTTCCTAAAATTGGTCCTATGTATAAAGTAGACATTCACGAAAGTAAGTTATTCTAAACGTCCAGATTTATACGCAATAACTACAATAATTTACATATTGCTCTGTATGCATGAACGCTTGATTTTCGTCGTATATTTCTTCCAAAATTTTACCTAATACATCCGGGAAAAGCTCAATCATTTCAGCGATGGAAACCGATTGCGTATACAATTCAAACGGACTGTTTTTAATATTCACTAATGAAATAATTGCACTGCTTTTAGGAATACGATGAAAACGCTTGAAATACAAGAAACAATAGAGCATTAATTGAAAGAAATGTTTCGAGTTTTTAGCAGAATCAACTAAATATTCGATTTTTTCCTGCCCATTTTTCAGTTCTTTCCCGACATCTTTGATATCTACTTTTCCTGTTTTGTAATCCCAAATATAGATTTCACCATTTAGTTCATCCACACGATCAATAACACCTTTCAAGGTAATTTCTTTTGCTTGGCCAAATACCTGAACGGTAATTTTCTCTTCCAACTTTTCTTCCAAGGCTACGATACGAATTCCAGTATTGTGCAATTCTAACACACGTTTTCGTTCAAATTCAAAAAATCGTTTTGTAAGTTCCAAGGCCATTGTAAAACTCAAATAATTTTTACCCTTGGAAAAAGCCTCTGCATCCCCATTAAAATGAATACTAAATTGTTTACGCATTTCTAGTGGATATGCCTTAATCATCTGTTCAATATCCTCTACTAAAATTTTAGGTGGAACAATCGATTTTACTACCCCAAGCTTATCTTTCAAGGAATACGGCATATATAATTCTTCCAAAACTGCATGTACAAAAGTTCCAAGTTGGTTACTTTCAATTGACTCTTCCACTTTTTCTTCTTCTCCAAAACGAAGTACATATTTATAGTAAAAATCGAGTGGACACGTAAAATAGGTTTTAATTGCACTTGCAGAAATACCAGCTAATAAAAGTTGGTCTAATTTTAAAACTAAATCATTCGTTTTATCTATTGATTTTATTTTTGTAATCTGTTGATTTGATTCAAGTGTATAGAATTTTTTAGTAAAATTTATTTTCGATGAAAACTTGGTTAATTCTAATTCTAACTGCAATAAATAACGACTTGGTTCGTTTGAATTAACCCCTTCCATCGACGAAGAAAAGGTGATATACATTTCCGAACAACAATGTAATAACCTGTAAAAGTGGTGGGCAAATAAACCTTGTTTATCGCGTGGTAATGGTAAACCAACGTGTTGTCTTAAATCCATTGGAATCAAGGTTTGTATTGGATTTGTAGGTGGCATTTTCCCTTCATTCATTCCAACTACTAAAATAGTTTCAAAGTCTAATAATCTGGTTTCTAATAACCCCATTATTTGTAGTCCACCCATCGGATTACCATAGAAAGCCATTGCATCCCGAGTCCATTCTTGGTTAAACAAATTCTTAAACGTATGGATAGACATTTTTGGGAAATCCTCCGAAATACAATTTTGAAAATCTATTATCGCATGATCAAATCCATGAAGCAAAGTTTTTTCGTACAAATACTTTTCCGCTAATAGTGCAAAAAGTGCTTCATTGAATTTTCGAATAATTGTAAGTGCTTTTTGCCAATCATTTGCCCAAGGAGTATACAATAAAACAAGCAATTCATCCAAGCGCGGTGAAATTTGCACCTTATTTACTTGCTGGAAAATCGTATTATATTTTCGCATGTTTTGTTCCTTATCATGAATAAGCTTTTCCTCTTCCTTCGATAATAAAGCAATGATAAATGGGTGATTCCAAAACGCCAATAAATCTTTGTGGTAGATAACCACCCGATTATGTTTTAGAATTCCTTCTTGAATTTTAAATAAAAGATCTACCCATGTTCTAACGGAACTATTTTTCAATGGTAGCCCTAATGTAATATTGGCTTCTCCAACATTGGAAGGAATCGAATTAATTAAAGGAACAATTAAACTTTCATCCGCCAGTAATACAAGGGTATTTGCAATTTTTTCAGGAGAAAATGATTCTAAAAGAGAACCTATCGCTTTCACTTGTCCTGTAGACTGTGCGCAAGAAATCAGCGTAATATTTTTTTCTTGTGTTCCGATTGCATTCGAAATAAAAGAAGGATTTTTAATTCCTAAGAAATTAGTTGTATTTCGAATAAATGCACCTGCTTCATGAAGTTTATCATCTAAATAATACGCATCTGCATCAAGCAAAACAGTTCCTCTTCCTAATTGCTGTAATTGTTTAATAATTTGTTTTTCAGCCAATGACATTGCATTAAAACCACAAAAAAGAAAATGAGCATTCGCATTTTTAGCAAATACACGATCTATATTTTCAGATAATTCACGATAGGATTTACCAATATATGTCGCGTTTTTTGCAAGTAAACGTGCATTAAATTCTTGGTAATACCCAGGGAGACGATCCCAAAATTCCATAAATCGTTTTTGACGTTCTGAAAGCTGCATTCCTTCTCCAAAACTCCAATTTTCAATCTCTTTTATGTCTTTTAAATTTCGAAATAGATAGCTAGAGTCAATTTGGTAACGTTCCATCTCATCAAAATCGGACAATAGAATGTTTCCCCAGGTCATAAATTCATCAAAAACAGCATCAATTGCTTCTTTACCTTGTTTAGTATGCACTTCAAACAAAGTCAATAATAGACGCGTTTTATTCAGAATTGTTGGACTTGTATGTTGCTTTACCCACTGATTAATCGTTAAGATAGTTGGTGAAAAAACGGGTTGTTGGTAGGCACCATAAATGGCCTGTTGGACATATTGTTTTGCACGTTCCGACGGAAGAATAATGATCCAATCTTCTAAAGGAACTGTTGAATCTTTTACAAATGCAGCGATTTTATCTACAAATTTCTCCATAACCAAGTATTATAGGGCTAAATTACACAGGATATTAGATACATCCTTGTTTAATTCACAAGTAACTTTATTTTTGCAGAAAAAAAATCGTGCGACTGACCTTTCTGATTTTATCCTTCTTTTTAGTGTATTCTTTCACTGCGAAAGGTCAGCTCATCAACAATAACCTAGGAAAAGCGTTCGAGGAACAGCCATTTTTTCTCCCAAAAGAAATCAAACTTAAAAAAGTAAAAGAGATACGTTGTACCTATTTTGTTAAAAAAACGGGGGACATTATGCGCGATATGGATAAACAATCCGTCTACTATTTCAATGAAAAAGGATATTTATCGAACGTATTTGAAATTCAAAATCCTGGAGTGAATGCAGATACAGCGTATTTTGAATATAAATATTCTCCGAAAGGATTATTAAAAACTCTTCGGAAAAACAATTACGCAGGATTTACCTCCACGAATTACAGTTATGATTCTACTGGACAAATTATTAAAGAAGAATATTACCGAGATATTGCACTCAACAGAGATTTAACGAATGCAGTATTTAAGCAAGATAGCCTAATGGACTATGAAACAATACGGTATAAAACCTATCCAAATCAACGAAAAAAAATAGTATATAACAGTTATGGCAACCCGTATTTAGATTTTATCACCTACACAAACGCGAAGGGGCAAATTATAGAGGTTGACAAAAAATTAAAAATGACTTCCGAGATAAACGAAACAAAATATTACTATAATTCTTTGAATCAAATAGATAGTCTAGTAAATTTTTCGAGTTTAAGTCCTAATGAAACAGAATCGATACACTTCAAATACGACAGTAAGCAGAATCTAATTGGTAAAAAATCCTACAGTAACAAAAAATTACTATACAGTACTGAGTATTTATATAACAATAAAACTGGTGTTTTATCTTCCATCATACAACAAGAAGTAGCAACAAACTTGCTTTCTATTACACGTTTTGAAACCATTTACTATGATTAAACACTAATTCCTCACGTATAATATTAGAATAAATGACTTCCTTCGTGTATCTTTGTGAAAAATTCTGCTCGCGATGAACACAAGAAAAACAGGGAAAGGTGATTCCTTTTCAAAATTTAAAGACAAAAAAAAATCTATCAAGGTTTCCAATCCTACTAAAGGAAAACCAGCATTTAAAGGAAAACCAGCGCCGAATGCAACAACAATAACTCCGACTACGGAATCCAAAATAGAAACTCCTACTTCAAATAAAAAGTTCTTCCCACAAAAAGAACGTGTTCGTAAAGGAGATCCAATGCCAACCTTTAATGAAAATGAAATTCGTTTAAATAAATTTTTATCGAATGCAGGTGTCGCTTCCAGACGTGAAGCGGACGTATTAATAGGTTCAGGTGTTGTAAGTGTCAATGATGTCATAGTACTTGAAATGGGTTACAAAATCAAGCCTGGTGATATTGTGAAATACGATGGTCAAACGATTAATGCGGAACCTAAACGCTACGTTTTATTAAATAAGCCAAAAGATTTCATCACAACGATGGATGACCCTTTGGGAAGAAAAACAGTCATGACTTTGGTACGTAAAGCATGTAAAGAACGTATTTATCCTGTTGGTCGCTTAGACCGAGATACAACGGGTGTTCTTTTGTTTACGAATGATGGAGATTTAGCTAAAAAATTAACCCATCCTCGCTATAATGCCTCCAAAATTTACCATGTTGAATTGAATAAAGCAGTCATCATGGAAGATGTAGAAAAACTTCGCAAGGGAATCGTATTAGAAGATGGGAAAATTGCTTGTGATAAAGCGGAATTTATTCCAAATACTGGAAGTCGTGAGATTGGCGTAGAAATTCATTCCGGGAAAAATCGCATTGTACGTCGTATGTTTGAAGCTTTAGGATATACTGTGGTAAAATTAGACCGTGTACAATTTGCTAGCTTGACAAAAAAGGATCTTCCAAGAGGATTTTATAGACATTTAACAGAAAAAGAAATTGCTTTTTTAAAAATGAGTTAAATGATTCGGTATTGCTGGATAAGCTTTAGTTTATTTTTGTTCGTATTCCAAACAAACGCACAAGTACAAACCCTTCATAACACGGTTGCGAAAGGGACTTTAAATTGCACTGGAGGACTCCAATTCAAACAAATATCTAACATACCTATTTTACCATCGAACAATTATGTAATTGGGATAAATTATTGTTTCAAACACCATTATACGATTGGTTTAGAATCAAATTATACCGCTTTTAGTCCGATGAATTTTACACCATCTGCAAGCTGGGAAAGTAAAAATTTATTAACTGGAATAAATGTACAGCGAATTGACCATCTTTTTAAAACAAAAATGGGGAAATTTAAAATCGCTTCTATTCTCACTATTGGTGGTGGTGGTGTGTTTTCAAGCGATGTATTAATTGCGCAAAATCAAACAAAAAAAAGCAGCTTTACTCCAACTGGATTTTACACAAACGCTGGCATAGGTTTACGACTCGAGTTTTTCAGACGGATATTTATAGAATTCAAAGAATCAGGCGGTTATCTTGTAAAAAACAAAGTAGACCTCCGATTGAGTAACCAAAATAAGATTTCCACTAAAAATTGGTATACAGAAACTCAATTAAAATTTGGTGTATTTATTTTTATCAACACATTAAATAAATGTGGAACATGTCCTAAATGGTGAGTTTTACTATTGGATTCAAAAAAATATTATTTTAGACATTAAAATGTCAATAAAAAAACTTGCTACTTGCAAAATAAAACCTTAAACTTGTACCTCTAAAACTGCACAAACTAGGTTTATGAAAAACATATTATTTCTTACTTTTCTTTTATTCATAGGTAATACAGTATTTGCTGCACTATCTATTGAGGGAAGTTACCAAGGAAAAAGTTTGATTGTTCAAAACCCGGAAGATCCAGACGGATTCGGTTATTGCGCAACCAAAGTTACAGTGAATGGCAACATTATGCCTGGTGGTATTGGTGCAAGTGCATTTGAAATTGATTTTTCTTATTTTAACCTACACATTGGACAACAAGTATTTATTGTTATTGAGCACAATTCTGGTTGTGCGCCAAAAATATTAAACCCTGAAGTTTTACTTCCTAAAAGCACCTTTAAAGTAGCGGAAATTATTGTAAGTGCTTCTGGTAAACTTTCTTGGAAAACTACGGATGAAAATGGCAAACTACCATTTATTGTTGAACAGTATCGTTGGGACAAATGGGTGGAAGTTGGTCAAGTACAAGGAAAGGGAAAAGCAAGTACTCCAAATATTTACGATTTTCAAGTAATTGCCCATTCTGGTCAAAACACAATTCGTGTGATTCAAGTAGACCATACAGGATCTAAACGTACATCCAAAGAAGTAAAATTCACGTCTAACTTACCGGAAGTAAAGAAAACACCGATTAAAGTAAAAGAAGACATTAAATTTACTGCATCTGAAAGACCAATCGAAACGAAGTATGAAATCTACGATGCATACGGAAACATTGTTAAAAAAGGATTTGGTTCAAGCGTAAATTGTAGCACTTTAGTAAAAGGTGCTTACTACATCAACTTCGATAATAAAACGGAGAAATTCGTTAAGAGCTAATTCAGCTTATCACATCATGATAAAAATTGAGCATTTAGGTATTGCAGTTACTAATCTGCAAGAATCTATTTCCGTGTTCGAAAAATTACTAAATGTTTCGTGTTATAAATTGGAGGAAGTCACTTCCGAAGGTGTTCGTACCGCTTTTTTTCAAGTTGGAGAATCTAAAATTGAACTTTTAGAGGCTACGAATCCAGATAGTGCGATCGCAAAATTCTTAGCAAAACAAGGAGGAGGTATACATCATGTCGCTTTTGAAGTAGATGATATCGCAAGTGAAATCAAACGACTACAAGCATTGGATTTCATCCTAATTCACGAAAGCCCAAAAGACGGAGCTGACAATAAACAAATTGCATTTTTACATCCCAAAAGCACCAATGGAGTGTTGGTAGAACTCTGCCAAGAAAAGAACTAAAATTCCTCCATACATTTTCTTATTTTTTGCTCTAAAAAATCAACTATGAAATTCGCAACAAAAGCAATTCACGCTGGTATTCATCCAGACGAGTCTACAGGTGCAATCATGACACCAATTTACCAAACTTCTACTTACGTTCAGGATGGAGTTGGAGGGCATAAAGGGTATGAATATTCTCGTACTCATAATCCAACACGTCATGCATTAGAAAAAAATATCGCAGCAATTGAAAATGGTCGTTTTGGAGCTGCATTTGGTTCTGGATTAGCTGCTATTGATTGCGTGATAAAAATGTTAAGTCCTGGTGATGAAGTAATCTCTACCAATGATTTATATGGTGGAACATACCGTTTGTTTACCACAATTTTCGCGAAATACGGCATCCAATTTCAGTTTGTGGATATGTCTAACGCTTCGAATGTTGCCAACTATGTTACGGAAAAAACAAAATTGATTTGGGTGGAAACACCTACAAATCCAATGATGAATATTATAGATATTGAGGCAGTTTCTCAAATCGCAAAAAAAGCTGGCGCAATGTTAGCGGTTGATAATACATTTGCTACCCCTTATTTACAAACTCCGATTGATTTAGGGGCAGATATCGTGATGCATTCTGCTACGAAATATTTAGGTGGTCACTCGGATGTGGTTATGGGGATTTTAGTAACCGATAATGAAGAAATTTCCAAAGAAATGTACCGCATTCAAAATTCTACCGGAGCAGTAACAGCACCGATGGATTCTTTCTTGGTATTGCGTGGAATCAAAACCTTACACCTACGCGTACAACGTCATTGCGAAAACGGTGCTGAAATAGCGCATTGGTTAGTAAAACATCCAAAAGTGGACAAAGTATATTGGCCAGGATTTGAAACGCATCCTAATCATGCGATCGCAAAAAAACAAATGCGTGATTTTGGGGGTATGATTTCCTTTACACTAAAAGGTAATAACATCGAAGATGCACTCACACTTGTAAAAAAAGTAGCCGTTTTTGCGTTAGCTGAATCCTTAGGTGGTGTTGAATCTTTGATAGGTCATCCAGCAACCATGACGCATGCATCGATCCCGAAAGAAGAACGCGAAAAAACAGGAGTTGTTGATTCGTTAATTCGTTTGAGTGTTGGTGTGGAAGATATAGAGGATTTGATTGCTGATTTAAAACAAGCGCTTGATTGATTATGAATTAATCATCTATAACGCATAATCTCCGTAAAAAGTATCAAATATTTTTATAACTTTGCA
>Ga0114962_10004088_pt1 | contig 11679 bp, 11 predicted proteins | sample C_130820_MF_Meta_FD_87017 | JGI IMG/M metagenome (GOLD analysis project Ga0114962, IMG submission 87017) | Freshwater microbial communities from Lake Croche, Canada to study carbon cycling - C_130820_MF_MetaG | ecosystem: Environmental > Aquatic > Freshwater > Lake | place: Lake Croche, Canada... | reverse complement strand
GTTTGTACCGGTCACTTCGTTAACACCCTAGGCCCAGACGGATTGGGCTCGGGTTCCAGGCGACAACTGTCGATATTGAAGTACCCCAGACAGTCGCATAAAGTTGTATTTATTCTAAAAATCATTTTTATGATTTATTGCTTCCACATTTGCTTCCACACTGCTGTAGAACGCTTGTAACCTATTGATTTATATAAAGTTTTATTTCTTAAAGCTGCTCATAATCCTTTGGTCCCTGGTTCGAGTCCAGGTGGGCCCACCATTGAAAAGGGGCACATATTGAAGACACTATTTACAGTTTGTACCGATTACATCGTTAACAACCTGGGCCCAAATGGATTGGGTCCTGATTCGATACGGTAACTGTCCATGTCGGGTCGTATTCTGACCTACCAGTTTTCTTAAGGGAATTCCTTAGATTCAAAGAAATACAACGAATCCATAATTCACTAAATGGTGATTTATAGGACTATGCCCAGCAAGCAATTAAAAACCAAAATCGTCAAAGCCCGAAACGCAGTTCGATCGCAAATGACGATTTTGAAGGCAGCAACTGACGAGTTCGCGAAGCACGGGTTCGCTGGTGCAAGGATTGACCAAATTGCTTTAAGCGCAGGAACCAATAAGCGACTTATCTACTATTACTATAAAAGCAAGGACGATCTTTTTCTAGCAACATTAGAAAACGCCTATGCTGATATTCGAGGGGCCGAAAGAGAGCTTCATTTAGACCAACTTGATCCAGCCGAGGCCATTCGTCAGTTAGTTTCTTTTACCTGGAATTACTATCTGGCACATCCTGAATTTATTTCGCTTTTAAGCAGTGAAAATCAGCAAGACGCCTCGCACCTTAAGCGTTCAGAACACATACGAGAAATGAACTCGCCATTGGTATCCATGATTCAAGAAGTATTGGAGCGAGGGCGGTTTTTAAAATTATTTCGCAATGGAGTGGATCCAATCCAACTTTACATTTCAATTGCAGCACTTTGTTATTTTTATCTCTCAAATAACCAAACGCTATCCACTATTTTTGGTCAAGATCTAAAGTCACATAAAGCCCTTGCGCAGCGGCTTTCGCATATGCAGGAGCTGGTTTTGGGATATGTCCTTTGTTAACGGCGACTTTTAGTGAATTAAGTCTCGGTGCTTTCCCTTAAGACTGTTGACAGGATGAGCTAACTTGAAAACAATTCACTAAACGGTTAACTAAATACGGTGAACTTTATGAAAGCCCCAGAATGATTCGAAAAATTCTGCTTACGCCTGCAATCAGACCTTTTATCTTGATTTTGTTATTGTTGGTCTTGTGGGACTTAGCTATTCGAGTCTTCAAGGTGCCTGCATATTTAATTCCACCGCCTGGGCAGGTGGTTGATCAACTCATTAATGAGTGGGCGCGTCTATTGAAAGAAAGCTGGAAAACGACGCAGGCAACACTTGGCGGGTTTGCGCTAACTATCGTCATCGGAATTCCACTCGCCATGGTCATTGCGTATTCGAGATTAGTGGAGTCTTATGTTTATCCGTTACTGGTTTTTTCGCAAAGCATCCCCAAGGTTGCAATTGCTCCCTTGTTTGTGGTGTGGTTTGGATTTGGTATTGTTCCCAAAATCATCTCGGCTTTTCTTCTTGGCTTTTTCCCCGTCGTAGTTTCAACTGTGATGGGTTTTAAATCAGTAGAGCCAGATATGTTGGACCTTGCAAGGTCTATGGGAGCTAGTCGATTACAAACCTTTTTCAAAATCAGTTTGCCTCAAGCGCTGCCAGCTATTTTTAGTGGGTTGAAGGTCTCTATTACCTTGGCGGTGGTCGGCGCTGTAGTGGGAGAATTTGTAGGCTCTAACTCTGGCATTGGTTATGTTTTGCAAGTTGCGACAGGTAATTTTGATTTGCCTTTAATGTTTGCTGCACTTGTAGTGCTTTCATCAATTGGGGTTGTATTGTTCATGCTGGTCGACTTGGTTGAGCGAATCATGATCCCTTGGCATCCCTCACAAAATCAAATCGTTTAATTTCTTTCACGTGGCATTTCAATTTCATTAGGAGACATCATTATGAAAAGACAATTTTTATCAATCATTACTGCGTCTGTTGCTGGTCTGGCACTTACAGCATTGCCAGTTCAAGCGCAAACAAAAGCGCCCGAAAAGGTAACGCTGATGTTAAATTGGTATTTGTATAGCGAGCACGCTCCATTCTTCTTGGGCAAAGAGCGTGGATTTTTCAGCGAAGAAGGCATTGATCTGGAAATCCAAGAAGGGCGGGGCTCTGCTGTTACAGCGCAAGCAGTAGCTGCTAAGTCTGCAACTTTCGGCTATATCGATGTGACCACCATGATCAAAGCTGCGGCAAAGGGTGCGCCACTTAAATCGACTGGTGTTTTGTTCCAAGTCAGCCCAATGTCGGTTATGGGTTTCACCGATAAAAACATTCGAACACCCAAGGACATCATTGGCAAAACAGTGGCGACAACACCTGGCGATTCCATGTCGCAGATGTGGCCTTTGTTCTTGAAAATGAACAATATCCAACCCGACCAGGTCAAGATTGTTTCGGGTGACGGGCAAACCAAATTGAATGCTGTGATGAACGGTCAAGCAGATTTGTTGTTGGGTTATGTGATGGACCAAGCCATCAAATTGCAAGATGCAACAGGCAAAAGTGTTACCCCCATCAAGTTTGCAGATTCTGGCGTGAATCAGATCAGCTCCGGCATCATCGCCAACAAGTCCTTCATTGCTGAAAACCCAGACTTGGTCAAACGTTTCATGCGTGCTGCAACACGCGCTGCAGAAGCGGCTGAGAAAAGCCCTGAGGCAGCGGTTGATGCGATGCTGAAGGCCAATCCCAAAGCGGGCGTGAGAGACACGTTGATCGTGGGCATGAAGCAAAGCATTGCGCTGTACCACACCAAAGAGACGGCCAATCAAAGACCCTTCCGTGTGTCTATGAGAAACGTCAATGACTCACTTGATTTATTGGTTCAGTACGGTGGTATGGACCCAGCCACGCGCGGCAAAGCAGAGGATTATGTGACCTTGGAATTTTTGCCAAGCAATTGATCTTTTGCCGCAGTTCTAAACAGACTTATCAAAACGTATGACAGCAGACACACTCATTCAGGCAAAAGACATCACAAAGGTTTATCAAACCAAGGACGGCTTGGTTGAATCCTTGAAGCCATTGAGTTTTTCTATTCAATCGGGTGAATTTGTGTCTGTTGTCGGACCGTCTGGTTGTGGCAAAAGCACCTTGCTCAAAATGGTGGCAGGTTTGCTTCCCATCACATCCGGCGAGTTGACTATTGAAGGTAAGCCTGTTGATGGCCCGCAGAAAGATGTGGGTATCGTTTTTCAAAGTGCCGTTCTATTGGCGTGGCGAACTGTGTTTGAAAACATCATGTTGCAAGCCGAGATGCGCAACATGCCAAGAGAGGAAGCCACAGCAAAAGCCATGCAGCTCATTGACATGGCAGGTCTCAAAGGATTCGAGGGCAAATACCCCAGACAACTGTCTGGCGGCATGCAGCAACGCGCTTCTATTTGCAGGGCGCTTTTGCACGATCCACCATTGTTGCTGATGGATGAGCCTTTCGGCGCATTAGATGCCATGACGCGCGAAAAAATGAACCTTGAGTTGCAGCGAATTTGGTTGGCATCCAAAAAAACGGTCCTGCTGATCACGCACAGCATTCCTGAGGCGATTTTTTTGTCCGATCGCGTCATTGTGATGAGTGAGCGGCCTGGCACCATTGCTGCTATCTACGATATCAATCTGCCAAGAACGCGGCACTTGGACGTGATGGGTACACCAGAGTTTGCAAGCTATGCCAAGCAAATTCGTGCGCATTTTTTCTCACAAGGAACGCTTGATCATTGATCAAGTCAACGTGACGACCTGCGCATGATTGATTTTCAAATTGAAGACATCCGTTTTCATGAGCGCAGTGTCAACCTGAGGTTGCCATTTCGTTTTGGCGTTGCAACGCTCGTCGCATGTCCTCAGGTGCATGTGTTGGTGCGCGTCAAATTTTCAAATGGGCAAACAGTTGAGGCGTGTTCGGCTGAAATGATGGTGCCTAAGTGGTTTGACAAAAACACGGCGCTGAGCAATGAGGAAAATTTTGAACAACTTAGGTTTGCGCTAAAGGCGACACGCAGTGCTTACACGCAAGATAAAAACAATCAAACGGCCTGGCAGTATTTCATTCGGCATTACGACGACATCGTTTCTGTTTGTGCCTCACAAGGTATCAATTCTTTAGCTGCAAGCTATGGCCCTGCGCTGATTGATCGTGCGTTGATTGATGCCGTATGCCATTTTTTGGGTCAGAGTTTTTATGAAGTCATGAAGAAAAATGCCGTTGGTATTGACCTTCATCAACATCCAAAGCTGCAAGACCTCTCGGCATTCAACTTGGAGCGTTTTCTGGCCGAACTCAAGCTATCGCAAAAAATATCAGCTCGTCATACAGTGGGTTTGATCGATCCACTGCTTGAGACCGATTTAACCGCAGACTCACCCAGCGACGGGTTGCCTGTTTGCTTGAAAGATATTGCGCGTCATTACGGGCACACCCATTACAAATTGAAGCTCAGTGGCAACACTGAATTTGACGTTGAGCGCCTTGAAAAAATTGCCAGTGTGATTGGTCAAGAGGCTCAAGCCATCACCCTGGATGGCAATGAGCAGTACCAAAGCGCAGAAGCCTTTCAGCAGTTTTTTGAAAAATTCAAATCATTGCCCAAGCTTCAATCGATTTATCAAAAAACCTTGTTTGTAGAACAACCAATTCATCGTGATCAAACATTGGGCAGTGATGTGTCTGCGATTGCACAAAGCATTCCATTGCTGGTCGATGAGTCTGACAATGAATTAGATACTTTTTTGAGTGCCGCAAAGCTTGGCTACACCGGCATTTCGAGCAAGAGTTGCAAAGGTGTTTACAAATCGATCGTGAATGCTGCGCGTTGCCGACAAATGACTGAAAGCACGGGCCGCAAACATTTCCAGTCAGGCGAGGACTTGACCATGCAAGCGGGTGTTGCTGTTCAGCAAGATTTGGCTCTGGTCAATCTGCTAGGTCTAACGCATGTCGAGCGCAATGGTCATCACTATGTGAATGGCATGGCAGCACTTTCGCATGAAGAGCAGCAAGCATTTCAAAAGGAGTTCCCCTCCTTGTACGAAACCTCAAACGATGTGGTCAGGCTTCGCATTCAACATGGGCAAATTGATTTGAGCAGCCTCAATTGCCAAGGATTTGCAACGGGGCGTCAAAGGTCACCCATTGAATGGGACAAGATGCCAACAGAAAAATTCAGCTATTAAGCAAAACATCAAGGAGAAAGAAATGAGTACACAACGATTAGGCATCATCATGCACGGTGTCACTGGCCGCATGGGTATGAATCAGCATTTGATTCGCTCGATTGTTGCCATTCGCAATCAAGGGGGTGTCACACTGTCCAATGGCGACAAGGTCATGCCCGACCCCATTTTGATCGGACGCAATGCCGAAAAAATTGAAGCCTTGGCCAAAGCCAATGGCATCAGTCGCTTTGGAACAGACCTCGACAAGGCATTGGCGAACAAGGACGACACCGTTTTTTTTGATGCCGGCACAACACAAATGCGCCCAACTCTTTTGGCCAAAGCCATTCAAGCGGGTAAGCATGTTTACTGTGAAAAGCCTATTGCCACCAACTTGAATGAAGCTGTGGAAATTGCGCGACTTGCTGAAAAATCGGGAATCAAACATGGTGCGGTGCAAGATAAATTATTCTTGCCAGGTCTTCGCAAATTAGACATGCTGCGCAGAGCGGGCTTCTTTGGCAAGATGCTCAGCGTTCGCATTGAATTTGGTTATTGGGTGTTCGAAGGTGATCTGCAACCCATTCAGCGCCCCAGTTGGAACTACCGACAAGAAGATGGTGGTGGCATCATTTTGGACATGGTGTGCCATTGGCGTTATGTACTCGACAATTTATTTGGTGAAGTGCAATCTGTCTCATGTTTGGGCGCGACACATATTCCGCAGCGCTGGGACGAAGCCAATCAACCTTATGTTTGCACCGCCGATGATGCTGCCTATGCAACCTTTGAACTCAAAGGCCATCAGGGCGAGAAAGTCATTGCACAAGTCAACAGTTCTTGGGTGACGCGCGTCAACCGTGAAGATTTGGTCACTTTCCATGTCGATGGCACCCACGGCTCGGCCGTTGCAGGGTTGCAGTCTTGCAAAGCACAAAGCCGTGTGAACACGCCGCGTCCTATTTGGAACCCAGATGTCAAACAAACCATGAACTTCACTGAGCAGTGGCAGGATGTGCCTGACACGCAGGTTTATGACAATGGTTTCAAAATTCAGTGGGAGCACTTCATTCGACACATTGTGGAGAACGAGCCCTATCGCTGGACTTTGCCTGAGGGTGCTAAGGGCGTACAACTGGTGGAAACAGCTTTGCAATCTTGGAAAGAGCGCCGTTGGGTTGATGTCGCGCCTTTGAAAATTTAAGGAGGCGGTATGTCTCTTCACATTCAATTGCCTAACCTGCAAGGCCAGCTCAGTGGATACAAGTTGGCGGGTGCAGTGCCCGTCAAACCCGTTGCTGGTAAGAAGTTCAATCGCATTGCTTATTCTGCAGCCCATGTGGTTTCCAACCCGTTGGCCGCCATTGATCCATGGCTGGACTGCGCGGTCGACTGGGATGCCACGATTTCCTATCGACGCCATTTGTGGTCATTGGGCATGGGCGTGGCAGAAGCCATGGACACTGCTCAGCGCGGCATGGGTCTTGATTGGCCCACCTCTTTGGAACTGATCCGACGCTCTATCGATGCTGCCAAGGATATACCTGGTGCATTTTTGGCGTCAGGCTGCGGCACAGACCATTTGAATTTAGAAGCCGTGAAATCGGTGGATGAAGTCATTTCGGGCTATGAGTTTCAAATGGAGGCCGTTGAAAAGCTCGGTGGGAAATTGATTGTGATGGCCAGTCGCGCATTGGCGCGCGTAGCCACTTCACCAGCGGACTATGAACGCGTGTATGACCGGATATTGCGTCAGGCCAAGCAGCCTGTGGTACTTCACTGGCTGGGCGACATGTTTGATCCTGCTTTGGCTGGGTATTGGGGAGACAAGAATGTCGATGCCGCGATGAACACCGCCTTGGGCATCATTCAGGCGCATGCCGACAAAGTGGATGGCATCAAAATTTCATTGTTAGACAAAGACAAAGAAATCCAGATGCGCAGGCGTTTGCCAGCAGGTGTTCGCATGTACACGGGCGATGACTTCAACTACGCCGAGCTCATTGCAGGTGATGGTTTTGGTGAGCATCTGGTTCAAGGCCAAAGCGATGCGCTCTTGGGTATTTTTGATGCCATTGCACCAGCAGCCAGTGCGGCTTTGGGCGAATTGGCAAAAGGTAATCTAGAAAAATTCCACGCCATTTTGGGTCCTACCGTACCGCTGTCGCGTCATATTTTCAAAGCGCCAACACGCTTTTACAAAACTGGCGTGGTGTTCATGGCTTGGCTGAACGGACATCAAAAACATTTCACCATGGTGGGTGGCCAAGAAAGCACGCGATCGATGGTGCATTTGGCAGAGTTGTTCCGATTGGCAGATGCTGCCAATTTATTGGAGCAACCCGAGTTGGCTGTGCACCGCATGAAAACATTGCTGGCCATGCACGGTGTTGAATAAAAAAATAATTGGAAACAAGATGTTCAAACACTCAGGCCTTTCAATTTGCAAACTGACTGCAGCGATATTGATGATTTTTTCTTTCTCTGGTGTATGGGCGCAAACTGCTGCCAATTACCCTGACAAGCCCGTGAAGTTCATCATTCCTTTTCCACCAGGTGGCACATTGGACAAAGTGGGTCGCATGTTGGCGGCCAAAGTCGGTGAACAAATGGGACAAAGCTTTGTGGTCGAGAACCGACCAGGCGGTAACGGTGTCATTGGTGCGGATGCGGTAGCGAAATCAAATGCCGATGGCTACACGTTGTTGTTCAATGCCAGCACCTTCGTTACGGCACCTTTGACCATGAAGTCTGTGCCCTACAAAGTTCAAACAGATTTCACCCCAATTGGTTTGGTTGCATCCGCACCTTTGTCAATCGCTATCACCAACAAGTTGGGGGTTTCCGATGTCAAAGGCTTGTTAGCGGCTTTGAAAGCCAATCCGGGTAAGTTCAATTTTGCGGTAGGGTCAATTGGTTCCGCGGGGCATTTGTGCACCGTCAAATTGGAACAAGCTGCGGGCTCTCAAATTTCCATTGTTCCTTACAAAGGCACGGGTCCGGCCATGACAGATTTGGTGGGTGGTCAAATTGAGGGCTTCATCGATCCACTTTTAGGGTCAGTTCAGTTCCATCGAAATGGTCAGTTGAAAGTGGTGGGAGTCACATCTGCCAAACGCGTGCCTAACTTGCCAGATGTGCCCACCGTGTCTGAAACCATTGCAGATTTTCAATGCGCGAGTTGGTACGGTTTGTGGGGCCCTGCCAAGTTACCCGCTGAGTTGGTTAGCAAACTCAACGCTGCCATGAACAAAGCGTTGGCCAGTGATATGCGCGATCGTTTGATGGCCGATGGCATTGTGCCCGGTGGTGGCTCTGCATCTGATTTTGCAAAGTTTCAGGCAGAAGACATCGCCGCCTCGGGCAAAATCATCGCCGATAAAAAAATCACGGTGGAATAACAAACATGTCTACGCATGCAGCGCCCATGGCGCTGGTCACGGGCGCCAGTTCAGGCATTGGATTGGCCATTGCCAAGCATTTGTTGGCACAAGGCTGGCGTGTCCATGGGCTGGATATTGCGCCGACATCTGACCTAGGTGCGCAGTTCTCGGGTTCAAGCTTAGACCTGACGCAAAGTGATGAACTGGCCAATGAGCTTGAGCGTATTCTGTCGCAAGGAACACCGCAGGCGTTGATTCACGCTGCGGGCATCTTGCGTGTCGGTGCATTGGGGGCACTAAGTCAAAACGATGGACATGTCATGTGGCAAGTGCATGTTGAGGTGGCCACGCAATTGGCCAATCGCATCTTGCCTTTGATGCATGCCGCTAAGTCAGGTCGTATGGTGATGTTAGGCAGTCGAGTATCAGTGGGCATGGCTGGGCGCAGCCAATATGCGGCATCGAAGGCCGCTTTGGTGTCATTGGCGCGAAGTTGGGCGCAAGAATCCATCATGCATGGTGTGACTGTCAATGTGGTGTCGCCAGCTTCAACCGACACGCCCATGTTGCAAGATCCACAGCGCGCTACCACCACACCCAAACTACCGCCGATGGGCCGTTTGATTCAAGCAGAAGAGGTCGCTGCTTTGGTCAGCTATTTGGTGGGCCCACATGCTGCAGCCATCACGGGGCAAGACATCGCCATTTGTGGTGGCGCCTCGGTACAGCGTTAGGGTGCGCATGTCGTTGCATCAAAGTACATTGTTAAGACCCAAAATTGGCATCGTGGGACTTGGCTTGGTTGGTCGTGCGCTAGCACAGCGACTGAAGGATGCAGGTTACGTTTGTATCGGCTCTGATGTTCGACTGGAGGCGATGGATTTTTTTGCGGCGCAAGGCTATGCCATTCAAACGTCTGTCGCGCAACTGGGGCAATCGGTCGATATTTTGATCTTGGCGGTGTTTGACACATCCGGTGTGCAGGATGTGGTTCGTCAAATTTTGCAGGACAAACCCAACCATTCAACCGAGTCTGCGCTGACGTTGATAGACTGTTCAACAGGTGATCCGCTAGCGCTAGAAAAATTGGCGGCTCAGTTGAAGGCCAATGGTGTGCGTTTCTTGGAAGCACCTCTATCAGGCTCGAGTGTGCAAATAGAGAACGGCGAAGCGACTCTGCTCTTAGGAGGTGAGACTGCCGATGTGCAAAGGCTCGATTCCCTGTTGAAGGTGTTGGCAACGCAGCGTATTCATGTGGGTGGTGTTGGCATGGCCGTACGGGCAAAGTTGGCCACCAATTTGGTTTTGGGACTCAACCGTGCGGCATTGGCAGAAGGCATGGTGTTTGCAGAGTCGATGGGCATTGCACCGCAAGCCTTTGTTGATTTGGTCTTGGCAACACCTGCACGATCTGATGCGGCGGTGGTGAAAGGCAGCATGATGGTGAATGCGCAGTTTGCGCCGCAGTCCCGCATTCGCCAACATTTGAAAGATGTTCAATTGATGTTGGACATGGCCCAAGTTCATCAGCAAAATTTGCCGCTGTCACAAACCCATGCAGCACTCATGCGAGATGCTGTGGCAGCAGGCGATGGCGAGCTGGACAACGCCGCTATCGTTCAACAAATTAGAAGAAGCAAACTTCATTCATGAAGTCATTTGAACATGTATCCGTTTTTTAATTTGGATTTCTATGCGAAATTTTTCACAAAATCATGAGTGGCTTTCTATCAACACTGCCACAGTTCGTAAGAGCCAAGGGGTGGAGTTACCCTTGCCAAAAATCATCGAGGCATGCGTTGAAAAAGGCATTGGCGCCATATCGCCTTGGCGCGATCAAGTTGCAGCAGCGGGTTTGCCTGTCGTTTCAAAACTAGTAAAAAACCATGGCTTGAAGCTCTCAGGCTATTGCCGCGGAGGCATGTTCCCCGCTGTGGATGCTGCAGGCATCGCGGCCGCTGATTTGGACAATCGAAAAGCAGTGGATGAGGCCTGTGAACTCAATGCCAAATGCTTGGTCTTGGTCGTGGGAGCATTGCCCGGTGCTTTGAACGGAAAGGCCGCGCACAAAGACATTGGCCTTTCAAGATCACAAGTGACTGACGGCATTGCCAAACTGCTTGACTATGCGAAAGTCTGTGGCATGCCCTTGGCCATTGAGCCTTTGCATCCTATGTATGCGGCTGACCGCGCTTGTATAAATACTTTAGAGCATGCGTTGGATGTTTGCGATCAACTCGATCCTTCACATTCCGGCGCAATCGGTGTTGCGGTCGACGTTTATCACGTTTGGTGGGACCCTAAATTGCAAAATCAGATTCAACGCGCAGGACAAAAAAGATTGCTGGCATTTCATGTCTGCGATTGGTTGTTGCCGACAAAAGATCTGCTGAACGATCGCGGCATGATGGGCGATGGCGTGATTGATATTCCCAAAATTCGAGGCTGGGTCGAGTCAGAGGGATTCTCAGGATTCAGCGAAGTCGAGATTTTTTCAACTGAAAATTGGTGGCAAAAAGATCACAAAGAGGTTTTAGATACCTGTATCGCACGCCACAAAAGTGCCGTGTAAAAGCAGCTTTTTACGTCAGACCCCTTGACTGAAGTTGCTTCCACATTTGCTTCCACACCTCTGTAGGCCCCTTGTAACCTCTTGATTTAATTGAGGTTTTATTTCTTGAAGCTGCTCATAATCCTTTGGTCCTTGGTTCGAGTCCAGGTGGGCTCACCATGTACAGCATTAAAAATTTATTTTGCATCGCGCCATTTCTCTTCAGCTTGATCCCAAGCACCCAATGCCTGAAGATCCGGCACCCATGCCAATCCAGACTTAGCATCGGAAGACGCCGCCTCTGGAGTCACAAGCACATCAAGCAGAGCAGGGCGATTAGCCATGGCCCGTTTTATCGCGCCTTCCAAATCCTCCGCTTTTTCAACGCGTTCTGCGTGTAGACCAAACGCCCTTGCCATCGCAGCATGG
>Ga0114962_10004085_pt1 | contig 11689 bp, 20 predicted proteins | sample C_130820_MF_Meta_FD_87017 | JGI IMG/M metagenome (GOLD analysis project Ga0114962, IMG submission 87017) | Freshwater microbial communities from Lake Croche, Canada to study carbon cycling - C_130820_MF_MetaG | ecosystem: Environmental > Aquatic > Freshwater > Lake | place: Lake Croche, Canada... | reverse complement strand
AAGTCTAGATACTGGTGTATGTGCTACAGTTTTTGATTTTGCAAATAACTGTTCTAACTCCGCAAATGATTCAGCTATACACGCTCTACCAGAATTATAGTAATATTTACCGTATTGACTGATTCCTTTACTTTGCATCCACTGTAACATATCCTGTGGTATTGTCTGTTGCTGTTCCATATTCTATTTGTTTGTATTAAGTAAATATTGCAAATTTACAAAAATTTTTTAAACTTAGCGCATTTAAAGCTTGGCAATTATTCTTCATTTACCCACATAATAAATTCTAACATTTTTGCAGTTAATCCTGTTATTATATACATAGGTAAATATTGCTTATTTCCTAAAATTGCAAACGCAACTGACCATAAAACAACAAGCATACATATTATTCTTGCAATTGTATATTTTTTCATTTTTGAGTTTTTTAAGATTAAATAATAATTTTCAATTTTTAAGACGCAATATAATACAAAAATAAGTTTAGCCTTTGATATAATCTCCAGCTAAACTCAAATTCTTATTCACCAATAGATTCTTCAAAGTCTTCAAAATAACCTCTATTACCATTTCTATCCATTCCATAATACATTCCTTGCGGTGCGTTTGAATAAATTTCATTAGAAGCCTCTTCATAAGACCAAGGAGTTTCATCATATTGCCCACCTTCTGGCAATTTTTCAAGCCCGGCAATTTCTTCAAGAATATCATCTATTTCAGCTTGCTGTTCATCCCTATACCAACCATATTCAAGATTACTCTGATAATTATCAGATACATCTTCAATATCTTCAGCCGTGCAATGTGAAGGCTTATTATCTACAAGCTCTTGTTTTATTTTAAGAACTTGCAATTTCAATTCGTCAATTTTTTCAAGATTTGTCATAATAAATAGTTTTTTGAGTTTTAAATGTGAAAATTTTTTAACAAATGCGCAATATATTATACTAACAAATCACTTCAATAAGTCAGTATTGCCTCTCCTGTATAATAAATAAAATATAATTGCCTTAACCTAGCAATCTTGTAAATGCAAATAGGTGTGAAATAATCACAATTGATAGTTATACTGGAATATCAGCCTTTGATCCGTAACAGCGTTATTCGGTGTCATGCTCGCGTTCTTATTGCAATCAGAATAGTTCTTTTGAATAGTTAGAACTAACAACATCTATTTGTGAATGAAAAAATGTACAATTTTGCAGTAAAATTGATACCCACATAAAGCAAAGGTTTAGTTACAGATACCTATAAACTGCTATATTACTTGAAGTCAAGGTTATGATCCTTATTTCTCGAACTCATTGGCATTGCACCAATCTTAGCTTATATAGAACTATTGTAAAATAAAATTATAAAAATAGCTCGGCAATCAATTAAAAAGAGCTAACGCAAACCAATATTACTATCAGTCTACGTTAACTCAAAGAGATTAATCAACAAGTTTATCACCTGTTGTGCGATATTTCTTTACTATATCACGAGTAATAGTAAAAGAACATACTTCGATAGTATATCCTTCTGCTTTAAAATGATGTAGTTCACATTCAAAAGGTAATTCAGGTATACCTGTTGTTTGTCCTGGATAAATAGTTGCCTCACTATTGTTGACAACATCTTCTTCTACTATTTGTCCTTCTGCATCTTTGATGGCATAATAAACTGGTATCATAATTGAAATGTTTTTTGAGTTTGAATATAAAATATAATTATATTTTCGTCCAAGTCTGATCACAAACTAATTTTAAAGTCTCCTTGGCTGACTGATTTGGAATATTGAGTTTATTTATGTATATTTTATTATACTAAACTCAATTATATGGTTTATTTTATCGGTAATAAAGAAAAACAATTAGTAAAGATAGGTAAAGCTAATCAACCCAAAAGAAGAATCGAAGAAATACAAGTAGGGTTTCCTTATCAACTTGAGATATTTTTGATAATAGAAGGCAATGAAGCAATTGAAAAAACTCTTCACAATAAGTTTAAAAATAAACACATTAGAGGAGAATGGTTTATATTAGATGAAGATATATTATCATTTATTGACAATCCTCAAATAGAAATTAATACAATATATCAAGACTCTTTAGATCATATGGTTAGATATAGTAAAGAAACAGAAAACAAAATTGAACTATTATATTCTAAATCTATGTCTAATATAGAAATAGCTAATCAATTAAATATTAATATTTCTAAAGTGAGAAAAATTATTAAACAAAGAAAATTAGCTAGTAAATATAGAATATATAAAGAATATAAAAACAAATTAACATCGCAATATAATAAAGATAGAAATATTAGAAAAAAATACAGAGAATTATATAGAAAATCTCTAATAACTAAAGAACAATTAGATAATATACTTCTTCAATATCCCACTAAAGATAAAAGAGGTAGAAAACCTAATGAATAATTTATTTACCATGTTTAAAGTCTTGGAAGGAACATAAAGACTAAAATTTTTCACGAAAACGCATTTAATTATAAATATCTACTAGATAAACAAATTATCTTATTATTTACCTAAAGACTATAATTAAATAAGTTTAGGTCTAAGGTAAAAGAATGTGTTTAATAGGTCTTGAATAAAGAATATCCATATTCGTGCGCAAACGTTAATTAATTTTAACAAATATTCAGAGCAAAACAACTAAGATAAATGTATGATAAGTTACAACAATTCCATCAATTCACACTAAATAATTCTAAATTATACAATAGAGTGTGCAAACAACTATAGTTCTGCCTGCACATGGATTACTATTATCCACTCTACTGTAATGATTTGTAATAAATTAGAATTGCATCTAACAAAAATAGAATAGTTTGACTTTAATGGTATGGAGAAATGATATGTTTATAGTATTCTACCTCTATTAAATGCAATTCTAATAAATAATGTTATTAAATAAATATATAATATTATAAATAAAGCTAATACCAAACTCATTCGCGTGCACAACTCACTAGACTCATTCGAGTATAAGTATCTCAACCAAACTCATTCGCGCTTGCATAACATATAGCACAAAATACTAATAAGTAATAATAGGAATGCAATACAATCTTTACTCAAGACCATATTACATTCCCATTAAGAACTAATTACCAATTACGAAAGAACTGGTTCAACATTACTTGCAGCTACTTCAGGTGTATTACGCCTTGCAGCTTTACGTGCAGCAATTGTAGCCTTCATTTCAGCGTCCTTAGCAAGCTTACGTGCAGCATAATCATCTTCAGCCTTACGATTGGCTGTGAATGCAGTTGCAGTTGCAGAGGCATTATTCAGAGCAATACTCTCCAAATAATCCTTCTTGTCTTGAAGGCTTGGTTCATTACGGAATGCGTCTTCCTCGTCCAGAGTTACATACGATGCAACCATAACAGGATAAGGCTCTACTTCGTAACCTACCAATTCGCCGTCTGAATCCAGCACTTCAACAGCACCAACTGGTGGATTTTCCAGCATACGCACATTACGCATTACTTTCTGTGCAACTACAAATACTTTGCAGTCGAAGCCCAAAGAACGCATTTCATCTATATCCATATCATCCTCGATACCAACGATATCACGAATAAGCTGACGCTCACCCTTTTGGATTTCAACGAATGCAGATTTGTCACCAGCAACACGACCTGCTTTTGGGAAAGTAGACTCACTCTTCCCGTTTAACTGATTGATTTTCAGTATCATAAGTACAATAATTTAATATGGCTACCATTGAATGGTTTGTTTATTGATGGGGGGTAGCCTCTAACCCAAAACTCCCCAGGGTCAATTCGATGGTTACATAGGCTATCCTTACTTACACAAAAATTTTTTCAGAAAAAATAAAATTTTTTACATATCTTTGCTAAATGAAAAAGAAAGAAAAACCAATTTGGTTTATAATACCACTAGAAATGTACCCATTTGAAATAATTGTTTCAGTTAATCAAACAGATATAGAATTAAATAATGTATTAAAAAGAAAGGGAATAGAAGACAGATACCTTGCTGAATATGGCTCTAAAAATGGCATAGGTAAATATGTACTATGGGTGGATGAAAGTTATGGGTTAATACGTATAAAAAATTTACCAAGAACGGCACAAGATTATTCAGTTCTGATACACGAGGTGCTGCACATAGTTATTTCTGTACTTAGAGCTGTTGGTATGAAGATAGATAATGAAATGGGTTCAGATGAAGCATATACTTATTTAATGTCTTTCTTAGTTAAAAAGATTTTTACTAAATTAAATGCCTTTTATTAAAAATTTATTTGTTTAATAAATATTAATAGTTTATCTTTGCTCAAGAGTCTTTGATCTATTTGTTCCGTGTGGATGGTCTGTTGAATTTCAGCTAGTACTTAGTTAACGGAAACTTGCTTCTATGATGTAACGGTAGCATATCAGACTTTGACTCTGAGAGTCCTAGTTCAAATCTAGGTAGAAGTACTAACAAAAATTAAAAATTCATAACATGTTCTTTACCAAGAAAAGAAATCCAGAAGAAATATTGTATGTTATAACTCCAGTTTTTAATCCAGTTGGGTATGAAGCTAGATATAGATTGTATAAGGAATTTGAAGAAAGAATGCTTTTAGAAGATAATGTAGTTCTTATTACTGTTGAGTGTACTATGTATGGAGATGCACCCAAAGTGAAAAAAAATGGGAAGACCCACATAGTAGTTCGGGTTAATTCAAACAAGGTTCTTTGGCTTAAAGAAAATCTAATTAATATAGGCGCACAACAGTTACCTAAAAATGCTAAATATATGTGTTGGGTAGATTGTGATTTAGAATTTACTAGAGGTACTTGGGTTAAAGATACCATAGCAAAACTACAAAAGTTTCCAATAATTCAAATGTTTTCTGAAGTAGTTTATTTAGACAAGAAATTTAAACCAACAGTAACACATACTTCTCTTATGTGGGGATGGCTTAACGGGGCTTCATTTAATAATTGTGGGCATACCTTCTATAATCCTGATTGTCATATTAATCCTAAACTTAAACCTGGTTGTGGTTGGCATGGTGCTCCAGGGGGAGCTTGGGCATATAAAGTAGAAACATTTAAAGAAATAGGTGGTCTAGTAGATTTTGGTATAGTTGGTTCTGGAGATTCTTATTCTGCATTTGCTCTTTTAGGAATTGTTTGCCAAAGCCTTTTATCCTCAGAATTTAAATATCATTATGAATATATCGCTGAGGTTAAATGTTATGTTAAGAAAGTTTTTAATATAGTAAACGGCAATGTAGGTATGCTAGAAGGAATTGTTAGACACTATTATCATGGTGAACCTAAAGACAGAGCTTATTGGCAACGTAATCAGATTTTGTGTAAAAACGAATATAATCCTATAACAGATTTAAGAAAAGATTTTAACGGATTGAATTTTATTCATGGAAAGGTAGAATTAGAACGAGATCTAATAAGATATTTTTTAGATCGTAAAGAAGATAATAATGATTAAAGTAGAGACTAATTTTTACCAATTAAGAATATATATTGATGATTTATTACATCTATCTATAAAACTTAAAGATCTTCTGGCAATACAAAGTTGGGGGCATCGCAAAGATAAATATATAATAGAGTATAATATGAAACAAACAACAGTCAAATCAGAATATCAAAATAAAAAAGATTGGCAAGAAATATTAAAACAATTATCACTTATAGATTTTAATTAAATATGAACACAAGAACTTGGACAAGATTTGACGGCCTAAAAGAAGAGGTTGAAATAGGCTCAGATAGAGAAAAGGAATTAGATAAACAACTAAATGATGCTGGGTTATACAGAGAGGATGATCCAAATAAACCAGATGATTGTTTAAATGCCTTTGAATTTTCAGAATTTTTAGACAGAGAAAAGGCAAAACCAACTGAACAAAGATTTGAAGAATACAAACAATGGAAATCAAAACAATAGATATGGAAAAGTATTATACACCAGACCTTGGAGATTTTTGTTTAGGGTTTGCATTTGAAAAATTTATTTTGTTTAGAGATGATTGGGTATCTGATAAGATTGAATCATCTTATGATTATAATGAAGTTTGGGATGTTTTTAATGAGGGAAAGCAAGGTCGATACCTAAGAATCAAATACCTAGATAAAGAAGATATAGAGTCTTTAGGTTGGGACGTAGATTGGTTGTTAGTAGAGAGTGCCCAACACAGAAAATTTTCTAATAATAGAATCTACTTATTAAATTCTACAATTTTGAATCAAAATATATTAATTACAGAAATAGTTGGCGAGGGTATAAAACGAATTTTTGATGGTGAATGCAAATCTAAAAATGAATTAAGAAAACTAATGCAATGGTTAAACATAAAAGATTTAAATTAGATTTGTTTATGTCAAAATAATTACTTATATTTTATTATAGATAAAAATCAAACAATGGAAAATCAAGAACAAAAGACTTACACAGAAGCAGAGATTAAAGAAAATCTAGAAAAGGCAATTGAGTTGCAGGAATTGCAAACCAAATTACAAGAACTTAGAACTAGAATGGTAACAGCCAGAGCAAATGAATTCTATGCTATTAGACAGATTAATGAGTTAATGCACACAGAACAGGCTCAACCAGAAAATGCAACACCAACTGCTCAGAATCAAACAGTTACACCAACAATGAGTGAAACAACTCCTTTTGCAGAATCAGTACTATAAAACAAATTAGAATAATTTGTCCATGAAAGCATCCGTACAACAAGTAGCTATTAAGCAAAGAATATCCAGGTGGGGGCTGATACGATTTCAGATCCTTGCTTGGTGTTCTTTGCGTAATATCCAAGTCACTAATTCAGATTTGGATGCACTTGCTCTATTAGCTATACTTGGTAAAACCAAACTAACTGCATTTTGTGAAGAACTTGTTAAAACAGAAGCAAGTACCGGGCCTAAATTTAAAAAGAATAAAGGAATAGATAAAGAATATAAATATATATTTGATTCTTGCCAATCTGCCAGAAATGATTTGCGCAAACTTGCAGAAAAAAATCTAATAAAAAGAGAAGGCAAAAACAAAAGTAACATTCAAGTTTGGATTAATCCGGAAATGAATATACATACTGAAGCAAATCTATTAATTAACTTACAACTTTTAACTCTTGACTCCACAGAAGGCTAAAACATTTCTACCAAGAACTGCTGAGCAATCTGGATTTTCTGAAGAGATTTGCAAGACAGTTGTAAATTACTTCTACAAAGTCCTCAGAGAGCGTCTTAGTAATCTAGAATACAAGAAGATAGTAATAGATAACTTTGGTGCATTTTATGTCAAGGAACGTGCCTTAGAATCCTTTAAACGAAGATATGAAAAGATCCTGGAACACATAGCAAAATACCCAGAAGGTCCACGAAAAGAAAGAGTAACCAGATGGGCAGAATCAGAACTAGCAAAAGTTTTAGAAGTTCAAGCGCAATATAAAATAGACAAAGACAGAAAACAATTCTTTAGAACACATAAAAAAACTTTAGAAGATGCAAAACAAAATACAGAAAGCCTGGAAGGACAAGTGGAAAATAATTAGTGGTATATGGAATTCAATATTTGGAAATTCTACAATTAAGAAGATTGCTAAAGAAAGGCTTACCATCTGTCAATCTAATAAGTGTGGGCACTATGATAAGCAAGGTAAATCAGATAAGGTATTTGTACCTGGAGAACCTGCGTGTAGTATTTGCGGTTGCAATTTGAAATTTTTAACGGCATCAATGGAATCTAAATGCTCACTAGCAGAATTAGGTAAAGATCCTCTATGGTTAGCACAATCTTAATATTTGTTTTTATTATGATATGTTTGGCAAGCTCTGGACCAAAATATTCAGGCAACACAAACAATTATCATAAACCAACATTTGTAGCAAGTCAGTTACAAATGAACCATAAACAACCAGACATGATAAAGTTTGTAGAAAAAGAACATAAATACACTTCAATTAATCCAGATGATAATATCAAATGGATTAGTGTCACGAGTGTGATAAAACAATTCGAGGAAGAATTCAATACAGAAGTTCAAGCAGAAAAATGTTCTAAGAATAAAAAATCTAAATGGTACGGCAAATCCCCCGAAGAAATAAAAACTATCTGGGCACGAGTAAATCATGATTCAGTAGAACTAGGTAATTGGTACCATAAGCAAAGAGAAGATCAAATCTGTGGTGTAGAATCTTTAGATAGATCTGGTGAGACTTGTAAAATAGTTAGACCAATAGTAAAAGATTTAGAAAAATTTGCGCCAGACCAAAAATTAGAAAACAATCATCTCTATCCAGAGCATATGGTTTTTTTAAAATCTGCAGGTATTTGTGGTCAATCAGATTTGGTAGAAGTAAGAAATAACACACTATATATAACAGACTACAAAACCAATAAGAACTTAACTACTGAAGGGTATACTAACTGGAAAGGAGAAACTAAAATGCTCCTGTATCCTCTATCCCACCTAGAGGAATGTAAACTGAATATATATAATATACAATTAAGTTTATATATGTATATTATACTCAAGCACAACCCACAATTAAAACCAGGCAATCTTACAATACACCACGTAATATTTAAAGAAATAGATAGAGACTCAAATAATAATCCAATCTATGATAGAGACTTTAATAATGAACCTATAGTAGAAAGAGTAGATATCTACGAAATGAAATATTTAAAAGATGAAGTGCAAGCAATATTAAATTATTTGAAAACCAAGAAATGAAAATAGCAGTAGTAGTAAAACCAAATAACGGGTGCGATTTCTACAGAGTAGTTTTACCTATGGAGTATTTGCCTTGGAAAGAAAATGGGGATACTGTAAAACTATTTTTACCAGATGGTACTTCAATACCTAATCCTTCAGACCTAGTTGGTTTTATTTCTGAGATAGAATCTTTTGAACCAGATCTAATATTTTACAATAGAGATGTTCCAGGAAAAACTATAAAGTGGCTTGAAGTGCAAAAAAAGAAAGGCATTAAACTAGTAATGGATATAGATGACTATTGGGAACTATCTATAAATCATCCAGTACATTATCTTTGGTATAGAGATAAGATGAATGAGCGAGTTATAGAGAATCTAAAAACTGCCGATCTTGTTTTATGCACCACAGAAATACTTAGAAAAAAGATTTTAAATTATAATAAGAATTGTATCGTTATTCCTAACGCAGTTCCTTTTGGAGAACCTTGGTATAAACAAACTGGTTATAAAGGTGAACTTGCAGATAGAAAAATGAATTTTTTATACGCAGGAGGCAGTACACATTACCAAGACATTCTTTTACTTAAGAATACATTTACAAAAATTGGTGGAGAAAAGGCAGTTACTAATCGAGCTAAATTTACTTTAGCAGGGTTCAATCCTCTTCCAGATAAGCATTGCGAATGGGATAAAATGGCATCAATATTTTCTAGAGTTAAGTCTTACGAAATAAAAAACACACTTCCTATTCAAGCCCATATGTCTTTTTACGATACTGCAGATGTAGTTATAATTCCCTTAGTAAATAATGAGTTTAATAGATACAAATCTGAATTAAAAATTATCGAGGCAGCAACTAGAGAGCTACCTTGTATTGTATCTAAGACTTTACCCTACTCAGAATTAGATTACCCAGGAATTCTTTGGGATGATTGGCAAAAAAATATTAAATATTTTTTGAATAATCAAAAAGAAGTTGTATCTTTGGGCAAACAATTAGCAGAAAAGGTAAAACAGAAGTATGACATAAGAACATGGTCTATCTCGCGTTACCAAATATTTAAACATTTAATAGATAAGAAATGATAGATTGTATCGTTGAACAAGCAGCAATTAAGGATGGATTTGATTATTGGACATTGGATCTAGATGAGAACGATTTGGAGTACAACCAAGCAGAACTTAGACGCAAATTCATAGGAAAAGAAACTATGTATATGGGTTACAAGTTTAAAATAGAAGGTGTTGAATTCTATTCTATAGTTAAAGAGAAATTTATTCTTAAAGCAGTAAAGCAAGAAGATTAATGTATATTAAATTGTTTACAACAAACGGCGATGTTGCTGTGCCCACGGACAGTTGTTACGTTATAACTTGGCTAAAAGACATAATAGACAATTACCCTAAGAACTATATTAAGATATTTTCTTATCTCCAGTTTATGTATAGTTGGAATCCAGATGACAATCCATATCTGGCAATGAAAGAAGAAGATCGTGAAGAAACAATTCTTTCAGATATCAAGGCAGACTTTTCTACAGAGGATGATTTGATTCAGATAGCTATGACTAATTGCCAAAAACTTTTTGAATTGCCTGCGTTTAGACTTTGGAAATCCGCAAAGAAAGGACTAGATAATATTCGAGAATATCTAGATAATAATAAAGTTTATTCTGGTAAGGATGGTAACAACAAAGATTATAGAGATACACTTAAGGATCTCCCAAATCTAGAGAAGGCATATAATGAAGGTTATAAAGCATTTATGGAAGAATCTAAATTAGAAGTAAGGGGCAATAGATTTAACTCACAAGTATAATTTTATGAAGAGAATAGATATTAATGTTTTTCATTTACCTGGAAGTGTAATAAGTAATGTAGCTAAATGCTATCTAGAACTTAGTGACGATAGATTGGCTTATGTGCATGACTATGATGTAAATTTACCAGAAGATGAAGATAGCCCAGAAGAGAATTTTAGAGTTCTAGATAAAGTGGTTTATAAAAAAGATTGCATTATAGGCGCGTCTTTATCTTCTAGAGTTATGCGCGCAGAAAGCGAAGAAGAAGACGGTGAAGATGAAACAATGAATTGTTATGCTGTAACTATTCCTATAGCAAATGTAGAAGAAGCAATAGAAGTTATGTTTGAAAATTTAAAAGATGCAAACGCGTTTCACAAAACAATTTGTGACTATATATTTAAAGTTCCTAAAGTAGCATGATTATAAATCTCTTTACAAGAACTCACAATAATGAATCTTTAATAAAAGATTTTGTGGATTTCTATAAATCTAGAGTTTCAAATATTAGAATAAATATTCATGATATGGCATCTACAGATAAAACTGTAGAGCTAGCGAAAGAGTTAGGTTGTAATGTAAGAAACTATTCAGATTTTTTTACTACTAAAGATAATTGGAAAAATGGTTGTTGGAAAAACATACCTTCTGATACAATAGTAATTTGTGATATAGATGAATTTATAGATTTAACTCCTGTAATATTTCAAAACTGTTCTTTAGTAACTACTAAAGGATTTGACATAGAAGATTTAAATAATCTTACAGAGGAAAAACGCAACACAGACTACGACAAAATTTGTATATTTGATCCACATACTATTAAGGATATGCATTTTGAAAGAGTGAATTGCAATCCACAGGGATTCATTAGAATAGGAGAAGTACAACCAAATCTTTACCATTTAACTAAATTTAAATAATGATTACAATTGTTGCAACAGCCTTTAAAGAGAAAAATTCATTACCTATGTTTATTGGTTCACTACTTAGTCAAACTAATCCAAATTGGAAAGCAATTATTTTTCATAATGGGTATGACGCTGAAATGGAAAATATATTTGATACTATTACAGATTTATATCCAGATTTAGATATTAATAATAAGTTTGAGTTTTTCTTTTGTGAAGAAAATAATGGATTTTGGGGTGCAAAGAATAGAGATTTT
>Ga0114962_10004084_pt1 | contig 11689 bp, 10 predicted proteins | sample C_130820_MF_Meta_FD_87017 | JGI IMG/M metagenome (GOLD analysis project Ga0114962, IMG submission 87017) | Freshwater microbial communities from Lake Croche, Canada to study carbon cycling - C_130820_MF_MetaG | ecosystem: Environmental > Aquatic > Freshwater > Lake | place: Lake Croche, Canada... | reverse complement strand
TTCAGCCACCGCATCGGCAGCACAACTCCGTGGGCGGCAAACAGGCGTCCCATCTCATCCGTGCCCCCGAGGCACAGCACCAGCGCCACCGGCAACAGCCACCACGCCGGCGGGGCAGCCAAAAACGCCGTGGCATCGGCCCACGCCAAGAGCGCGAACGTGCCGACCAGCACCACAGACACAATGACCCGCGACAGAGGCCCAGCGGCAGGCTGGGCCGGAAGATCTGCAAGATGATTGGCGGGGGAGTGCATCACGACTGGGAGAGCCCTCCAAAGCGGCGCACCCGCGAACTGTAGTCGCGGAGCGCCGCGTCGAGATCGGCTGCGGCGAAATCGGGCCAGAGGGTGTCTGTCACCCAGAGTTCTGCGTAGCTGATCTGCCAGAGGAGAAAGTTGCTCACCCGCATCTCGCCTGCAGTGCGGATGAGCAGATCGGGATCGGGTTGGCCGGCAGTATCGAGCCTGGCAGCCACCATCTGCTCGTCGATGGAGTCCGCAAGAATCTTCCCCTCCTCGGCCTCGCGCACCAACCGCCGCACGGCACTGGTGATTTCAGCGCGGGCGCCGTAGTTGATGGCCAGGCAGAGGTGCATGCGCTGGTTGCCGGCGCACAGATTATGCGTTTGGTCGATCGCCTCGAGCGTGGCGGCGGGAATGCCAGTGCGGCTGCCGATCATCGAAACGCTGATCCCCTGTCGCATCAGAAGCGCCCGCTCCTCGATCATGTACTGCTCCAGCAGATGCATCAGAAAGGAAAGTTCCGTCGGGGGCCGCCGCCAGTTCTCACTGGAGAGGCAATAGAGCGTGAGTTGCTCGATGCCAGCCTCCACGCAGTGCTCCGTGATGCGGCGCACGCTGGCCACGCCCCGGCGATGCCCCTCGATCCGCGGCAGGCCGCGCTGCTGCGCCCAGCGACCGTTGCCATCCATAATGATGGCGATGTGCCGCGGTTTTCCCGCTTCTGAAGCGCCGGCGTGCGGTGTGGCGTTCACGCTTTGGCCGGTGTGGGGAGCGGGTGTTGTGGCGCTGGGTGGCGCGGGGCGGCCGAGGGAGCGCAGAAGATGGTCTGCTCGCGGTCGGGACCGACCGACACGATCGTCACCGGGCGACCGAGCAGTTCGCTGATGCGGGCCAGATACTTGCGGGCGTTGGCCGGCAGGCCCTCATAGCTGCGCACGGTGGTGAGGTCTTCGCTCCAGCCGGGGAGCGTCTCGTAGATCGGCTCCGCCTGTCGCAGGTCATCGACATGGCTGGGAAACTGCTCGACGCGTTTGCCGCCGATTGTGTAGGCGGAGCAGATGCGAACTTCCTTGAGTTCCGAGAGCACATCAAGCAGCATCACGGCCAGTTCGTCCACGCCAGAGAGGCGGGCGGTGTAGCGGGCCGCCACGGCATCAAACCAGCCGCAGCGGCGGGGCCGCATCGTGACGGTGCCATACTCCCGGCCCCGTTCGCGCATGTGCTCACCGAAAGCGTTGATCTGCTCGGTGGGGAGCGGACCACCTCCCACGCGGGTCGAATAGGCCTTCACGACCCCGATCACCCGGTCGACCCACCGTCCCGGCACTCCCGAACCGCTCGCCACACCCACACCGGAGGAATTGCTGCTGGTGACATAGGGAAACGTCCCGTGGTCGATATCGAGCAGGGCGCCTTGGGCTCCCTCAAAGAGCAGTCGCTTGCCCGCCTCGACGCCGTCGAGGAGAACGGCGGTTGTGTCGGCGACATGGGGCTTGAGTCGCTCGGCGTAGGCCATGTATTGCCGGTGGATCGCGGCAGCATCGAGTTCGGCGACGTCTGGCACTCCTCCCGGCGGTCCCGACTGCTGCCAGCCGGCGAGCAGGCGGCGTTTGACGGCGACGATGTGCTCGAGTTTCTCGCGGAAGTCCTCGCGATAGAGATCTCCCAAACGGATCGCCAGCGAACGGCCGACCTTGTCGCGGTAGCAGGGGCCGATGCCCCGACCGGTGGTGCCGATTGCCTCCCCACCCGACACGCTGCCGTCAAGCACTTTGTCTTCAGCGATGTGCCAGGGAAAGACCACATGAGCCCGGTCGCTCAGAAGCAGTTTGGAGCCCATCTTCACGCCGCGGGATTCCAGGCCATCCATTTCGCGGATGACACTGGCCGGATCGAGCACGACACCGCCGGTGACGATGCAGGTGATGCCGTCGCGGAGAATACCGCTGGGGATGAGCGAGAGCTTCCAGGTTTGGCCCCCGGAGACGACGGTATGGCCGGCGTTGGCGCCCCCTTGGTAGCGGACGACCAGATCGTGTTCTTCGGTGAGGATGTCGACGAGCTTGCCTTTGGCCTCGTCACCCCATTGCAGACCGATAACGCAGGTGCCGGGCACTGTTGGGGATCCTCGGGGGAAGGGCGAGCAAGAAGACGGGGCCGCGGGGCCACCGCACGGCGACAGATACACTCCTTGAGTGTAAAACCGCGAAAAAACGGGTCAAGCGATCGGCGTTCAGGGCTGGCGTGGACCCAATTCGGCACGCTGTGCTCCGGGCGGGAGGGTATATTCTTCGCTTCACCCCCAGTTTACCCCCGGCCGGCGGGCGGAAAGCACCAAGGACCACCATGAAGCCGTCGATGGGCACCGTACACCATGTCAGCGCAACCGATCAGGGGCAAACGCTGGCGGCGTTTCTGCGCTCGCGCACCGAAGGCGCCAGCTGGTCGAGCGTTCAGAAACTGGTGCGATCGCGGCACGTGATGGTGCATGGCAACATCTGCACCGATGTGGCCCGGCGGCTGAAGGATGGCGAGGTTGTGAAGGTGCTCGCCTCAGCGGCGCCCCCGCTGCCCAAGGCGGATGATGTGCAGGTTGTGTATCTCGATGACGACGTGGTGGTGGTCGATAAGCCGCCAGGGGTGACGACGACCCGCCACACCGAGGAGCTCTCGTGGCCGACGCGGCGCCGGCAGTTGCAGCCCACGCTCGATGAGCTCGTACCGGCGGCGATCGCCCGCTATCTCGCCGCCCACGCTCCGCAACGCGCCCCCCGCGGCGAGAAGCGCGCGAAAATCCGGCGCGTGCCGCCGGTGCGTGCTGTGCATCGCATCGATCGGGAGACCAGCGGGCTGGTGGTCTTTGCGCGCAGTGTGCCTGCGGAGCGGATTCTCGCGGAGCAGTTTCGGGCCCACACCACCCACCGGCGCTATCTCGCGGTGTGCGTGGGCAAGGTTGCCGCGGGAACGATCATGACCAATCTTGTGCGCGACCGGGGGGATGGCCGGCGCGGCTCATCAGAAACCGAAGAGGGGAAGCATTCTGTCACGCATGTGGCGCCGGTGCAGCATTTCGGCGATGCCTACACGCTGGTGGAATGCCGGCTGGAGACAGGTCGCACGCACCAGATCCGGATCCATATGGCCGAGACGGGCCACGTGGTGTGTGGCGAGCGGGTTTACGCCCCGCCGCGGCACTGCGAGGCGAAGGACGAATCCAACGCCCCCCGGGTGGCGCTCCATGCCGCTGAGCTGGGGTTTGTGCATCCGGTGAGTGGCGCCGATCTGCGGTTTTCCAGTCCGCTTCCCGCCGACATTTTGAAAGTGATTCGCGACCTGCAAAAACGGCGCTGAGATGCTGTGAAAAAAGTGCAGTGTCGCGGGACGCGATGCCCGTCGACCGTGGAAAACATTGGCTTTTCCACCGGGCGACCGAGTGGACTGTCTTCAATCCAGAGGTGCATGGAGGACTTTTCCCACGGGCATTGAGCGCAGTGGAGGAGGATCAGTGGGCCGGCATGGCGATCCAGAGCGGCACCGGCGCCTTTGGCCCCCAGCCGTTGGTGGTCCGGATGTCATCTTCGGTGAGCTTGGGATCGCGGAGATAAATGAAGTAGGCGTCGGATCGTTCGAACAGGTCCCCCTCCCCGTCTCCCCGGTCGCTGACCACCATCGTGGCCGAGATCCTGATATGGAGATAGCCGCGGAAGAGTTCGTCGTACGGCCCGTCGGGCAGCGTGAAGGCAACGGGAATGAGCAGACGGTCGGCCCCGACCTCGCGGATTTCTTTCGCAGCAGAGGCGGGCCCCGCGGCGGTCGGCAGACTCTCCCAGCGGCCGTTGCGTTGCACTGCCACACCCGTCGCCGGCCCGAGCACATACAGCTCCCTGGCGGGCCGGAAGTTTTCCAGAAAGAGCATGGCTTTGAACTCGCCTCCGCCAGCGGCCGAGACGTCGTCGACATCGGCCCGGAGATCCTGAAGGGCCATTTCTTCGGCTAGCCGCCGCTGCTGACGGATTGTCGCCACGATCTGCTGTTGGCGGCGGGCCACGAAGTTGTCGATGGCGCTCAGGGCGACCGCGGCCACGCCTAGGCCGAGGACAAACGGAACTGCCGCTCGCCACCAACCCAAACTCTCCACCGTGGGCGGCTGGGGAAGAAGTGTGGCGGGCGGAAGTTCAAAGGCGGCGGCCGGACTGTCCGCCGGCATGTTCGTGCTGCTGTTCGGTCGTTCAACTGTCGGGCGTTGAACGACCGGCGGGGCGGCGCCGACGACGAGTTGGCCGCGCTCCATCCAGAGTCTGCGATCGGCGATGGCGGCGACCGCCGGATCATGGGTCACGACGACAATGGCCGTCGTGCCTGCCGCCTTGAGTTCGGCAAGGATGCGAACGATCTCCTGCTCGGCAAGGGCGTCGAGGTCGTTGGTCGGCTCGTCGGCGAGCAGGAGGCGGGGATTGGTCGCCAGTGCCCGAGCCAGCGCCACCCGCCGCTGCTGGCCACCGGAAAGCTCGGCTGGATAGGCGTCCCAGCGTTCGAGCAATCCGACCCTCGTGAGCAGTGATTCCGCCCGCTCACACGCCGCCTCACGGCTCCGGCCGGCGATCAACTGGGGCAGCATCACATTGTCGAGCGCCCGCAGTCCAGGTAAGAGCACGCTCTCCTGGGGTAGGAAGCCGATCTGCTCGGCCCGAGCCGCCTGGGTCTCATGGCCTCGCAGGGACGCCCATGGGCGCCCCAAAAACAAAACCTCGCCGCAGGTGGGTGCACACAGGCCGCCGAGGAGAGCGAGCAGTGTCGACTTGCCGGATCCCGACCGGCCGCAGATAGCGACGCACTCGCCGGGAGCGATCTGCAGCGACACCGCATCGACGGCGTTGATCGGCCCGCGGCGGGTCGCATAGGCGAGGCCGGCATTTCGTATTTCCACCAGAGGTGTTGCGGTCACGAGCCCTCCCCGCGGACAAGCGCCCACGCCTCCCGTCCCGCTGCGATCGCGGCCGCCACCGCAGCCGCCGCCACGGCGGCTGAAGTGACCAGAAGCAGGCTCACCAGACCAAACCAGAGGCACTCTGATAGAGAGGGAGCGACGAAGGGAATCTCGCGGCGGTCCAGAAAAAACCCGACCGTGCGGAGAAAGGCTGCCAGGAGTGCGGCGGCGATCAGAATGCCCACGAGCCCGCCGGCAACGGCGGCCACGGCCGCCTCGACCGCCACCACCATCACGATATCAAGGCGGCGCAGGCCGATGGAGAGCATGAGGCCGAGTTCGCGGCGGCGCTCGGAGAGCATGCCGGTGTAGGCCACTCCCACAAGTACGGCCGGCGCCAGCAGGCAGATCAGGAGCAGGCTGAGGGAGCTGCGTACCAGCGTGGCCACCGCCTGCCGCACATCGATCTGGCTGCCGTTGCCGGTGGAGACGCCGACATCGGGCATCTTCGCCAATGCAAACCGCAGGTCATCCGGGCCGCGGCCCGGGGCCAGGCGCACGAGCATGCCGCTCGGCGTGGCGTTGGCCTGGCGGGGCACTTGTGTGCCGGCGGCATCGACGACCCCCGCGTCGGCCAGCCTGTCGGCCGTGTCGCCCGTGATGAACAGCGACCGTTCAAATGGCCCCGCGCCAGTGAGCCCCAGCCGGCCGTGCACCACAAGATCGACGCCCTGCATCGAGATCCGCTCGCCGACCCGCTCGGGCCGCCGGCCCCCGACGATCACGTCGCCGCCGGCCGGCGGCCGATTGAGACTTTCGACGATCCATGGCCTCACGGTGAAGTCGGTGGCAACGTCGAACACGACCACGTCGGTCGGGAGGTGGCCGCCTGCGTCGGGAAGCTGAAGCGTCCGCTGGCCGGCCGTCCGCTCCACGACCGGCAGGGCAGCGATCCGGGCAACCGTCTCCGGCGAAAGTGTCGCCGACGATGGCTCCGCGGTGAGAATTGCCGGCGTGAGGTTGGCCACGACATTCACCGGCAGGACAAGCGCGTCGGCCCCGAGCCTCAAGAGGCTCTGCTCGAGCGACCGGCCGATCGCTGTTTGGAAGGTGAGCGCGCCAAACGTCGCCGCTGCGGCGATCGCGATTCCGGCGGCCAGAAGTCCGAGCCGCCACGGCCGACGTATGGCATCGGCGATCGCCATCCGCGCAAGCGTCAAGCGGTAGTGACGAACGTTCCCCGCCATTACACCGTGCAGCTGCGGCTGAACTTCAACTGCTCGACCGTGGAGGGCACGATCACGCAGTCATGATGCCCGCCGAAGTTCGGCATGTAGCCCACCTGTTCGAGCGTGTCCTGCCGGAAGACGAAGGCCCCCGATTCCATGCGCTGGAATCCGGAAAAGATCAGGATGGCGTACTTCCCGTCGTAGGTTGTGCACGATGTCTGGCAGTCGACGCCAATGTTGCGAAACTTCTTGATGATCTTCCAGGTCTTCGTGTCGACAATCACGAGGTCCGACTTCATCGGCTTCGGCCGGAGGATGGTGATGAAGGCTTTGGTGCCGTCGATGGAATAGTTGATGTGAAACGGCGACGGATATTCCCCCTTCCATTCATCATCCTTGAGAAACGTCACCCTTTTCCACTGCCGTGGATCAGCGGCCGACGTGTCGAACACCGCCACGTTGTTTGCCCGTAGGTTGTTCATGATGCAGAGATGGTCGCCAAGGGGGTTGAACCCCGATTCGTGGATCGGGTTGCCGACCGCCGGCAGGTCGACCACCCAGGTGTCGGGGCTGCTCGACACCTTCTCCACTTTCCAGTTGTCCTGGATTCCCTCGTTGGCCTGCAGGAAGCAGATTGGCTCGAAGTTCGTGCGGTCGACGATGAATCCACCGCCGCACATCCGCAGCCCCATCAGCGAATAGCGGCCACGCGGGTCGTGGAGGCAGAAGTCGAGCCCGGTGAGCGCCCGCGGATCATTTCCGGGCACCTGGCCCCGCTCGACCCGGAGTTCGGCCATCGGTGCCATCTCAAAGTTGATCTTGTTGCCGATCGTGCCCTGCAGTTCGTAGCGGCCAAGGTCGAGGGTTGGGGCGAGCCTGGTGAGGACGATCCGGCCCCCCTTCGTCCAGGTCTCGGCGAGGCTGTCGGCCTTCGGCACCCAGTCGGCCCGAAAGGCATTGAGGACTTTCGTTTTCTCTTCCCCGCGGGCTCGCGTGAAAAATGCCACGATGTCCTTCTGTCCGTCGCCACACGCGAAACCGGTGCCATCTGGAAACGGCAACGTGTGGACGCCGAGTCCGATGCCGGTCGTCTCGGCGATGTCCTCGAGCAGTTCCATCTGACCCGACTTGCCGTCGAAGCCCACCCGGTAAATGTGGTTGCCCTGACCGGCCGTGCCGAGCATGCCGTTTTCGCGAATCCGCGTGTTGATCCCGTACATGAGAATGTTGTCGCCCCCCTGCGTCGAGTTGATGAACTCGAATCCCTTGTAAGGGTCTCCCGAGTCGGGGGGGAACGCGGCAAGATGATGCGAAATCGGGCAGCTGTCGCCATGGTTCCAGTAGGAGATCCAGGCGAGCGTCCTCTCGGTGGCGAGATCGACGGCGTGCGTGCCACCGCCAAGCTTCTGGGGCGTGAGCAGGATGTAGCGGCCCAATTGCTCGCGGACCCCCTCGGCGCGGGCCTCCTCCGCCGGGATCCCGTCGGCCGGTGCATTTTGAGCGGCCGCTTCTGCGGCTCGCTCGGCAGTGAGTGTGCGGTAGAGGCCGAGGGTAGCGGCACCGGCGAGGCCAGCGGTGCCGTAGCGAAAGAGCCGGCGGCGGGCCAGTTTGGCGGCAAATGCATGGTTCATCGCGATGTCCCCGGAGTGAATAACGAGTCTGGGGCCAACCCCCGCCCCCCCCGTTGAATGGTTGTACCATAATTCAGTGGACAGCCCGCCACTGCCGCCCCAGAAACTTCAGCGAGCAGTGTTTCGGGCAACGGCGGCTCGACGCCCAGGCGGCCGGCCAGATCGCGAAAGCCCTGTCTGGAGATGCCGGGCCAGAGGGCCTCGACGGAACCGTTGGCCGCGACGAGCGCGAAGCAGCCCGCCTTCTGCACCCCCCATTCCCGCGCCAGCTCGCTCTCGGCTTGGGCGATGAACGGGATCGTCAGTCCTGTTGCCGCAGCAAAGGCATCCGCATCCGCGGCGGTTCCTTCGATGACTGCCGTACAGTCAGCGAACGGCTGCAGGTGTGGCGCGAGGGACGTGGCTGTGATCGCAAAACCCTTGCTGCATTCGCAATCCGCCTTCAGGAAGATGACGACGCCCGGGCGGCCGTCGGTGAGGATTGTCTCCGCAAGTGCCGGAGGCAGCTTTCTCGCGACGTCGGCGTTGAGGGCCGCCGTGTCGCCAGCCGGTGCGGCATGGAGGCTCAGTCGCTTGGGGGCCGCCGGCTCCGGGACGTCCGATCGAGCCGCCCCGGAGTGTGCAGTTTTCAACACCAGCCCAACGACCACCACCACGGTCAGGACCATGGTCGTGATCAGGGCTCCGGATCGCATCAACTTTCGATCAGCGATCACGGAACACGCCGATATGAAAAGGGCGGCCGGCGGGCTTGCCAGACGGATCATAGGTCCGCACCCGCATCTGCATTGTGTCTTCCATCAGCCCCACGGTGATGAGGCCCGGCTCCACAGCCTCCTTCATGGCACTGCCGATCGTGCCGGAGAAGTTTGTCTTGGCATCCCCCTGCAGCGGCAGTTTCCAGGTGATCACGTAGTCGCCCTCCCCCCGCATCTCGCTCTTCTCGATCATGAATCCACGGGCAATCGTCCCGTCCGCTTTGATAACGCAGGCCAGCCGGTTGCAGAATTCCATCTCAGGCGCTGCCGCGGGTTTGGTCAGCTGGGCAGCCATCAAAGCGGGCACCAGCAGGAGCAGGGCGACGGGCAGCATTTTCGTACACATGATCGAGCGGGTCATTCGGTGTTTCCTCAAGGAGGCGTCAAGGATCGCAGGAAAACGGGTTCGTAAGGACGTGGGCGGAGCAAGCCGAAGCCTGTCCTGGCAGCGATGGGTATTCCCAGAGATCACCATCGTGGCGGTGCAATACCCAATCAGGTCAGGATAGGGCAGCCACAAACGCTTGAGCAAGTGTCGGCCTGTTGCGCTGCCGCCGCTGCGCCGAGGGAGGGAGTTGGCGACCGTTTTGGCGAACAGGCATGAGCACGTCGCTCGCCGGTAACGTGGCAGCGCACCGCTCGGTGGAACTGCGTTTTTGCCGACGCCGCCGGCTCGCGATCAGCCAGTTTCTTGCGGAAGGCACAGACTGGGGCTGTGCCGCCTGTATTTTTCGTGTGAAAAATTGTTCTCTCAGCCGTCTGTGCTTTGATACCCAAAACAATCTCGGCGTTTGGATTGGAGTGCCGCGCTGTTTGCTGGCACGGAACCGTCGGAGGGAAACGCCGCTTTTTTCTGGTGTAGGTAGGCAGCCCACGAGAATGGCTGGCGGGGCCGAAATCAGTCGCCGCGGGCCCGTTTCTTGCGCTTAAGTAAGCATCGTGACCGCCCAGTGGAGGTACTTTCTAAAGGGGGGGTCTGTAGTATATTGGAGGAATTTCCTGGATTTTTTCTGGCCGCAGCGGCGCCCGCGTGGGAGTTGTGATGGAAGAGGGTTCGTTAGAGCCGACAGTTCTCTCTCAGGGCAGGGGCACTGGAGGAGAGTGCCGCGGTTGCATTCATGAGGTATTTGAGGCGCAGGTGGAGCAGACGCCCGATCAGATTGCGGTCGTGTGCTTGGAGCAGTCGGCGACGTATGCCGATCTCAACAGCCGCGCCGAAAACCTAGCCTTTCATCTCCTCGAAAGAGGTGTCAGGCCGGGGGACTATGTCGGTATTCTGCTCGAACGCTCGGTGGAATTTGTGGTGGCAGTGCTGGCGATTCTGAAGGCGGGGGGGCCTATGCTCCGCTGCCCTTGGAATATCCCGCCCAACGGCTGGGCTACATCATTGCCGACACGCGACTGGCACTGGTGATCACCAAGCAGTCTCTTGTGCATCGCTTGGCAGGTGCCTGTGCAGATACTGTAGCGACTGTCTTGATGACGGCCGATGCGCCATGGCAACAGGTGCCGCCCGCGGGCAAGTCTTTGCCAGCCTCCTCCCCGAGTTGTCCCGCCTATGTCATGTACACCTCGGGATCGACCGGGCGCCCCAAAGGCGTTGTCGTGCCGCACAGCGCGGTCGTGCGGCTCGTGATGGGACAGACGTACGCGGCGTTCGGGCCGCACCTGCGCACGCTGCTTCTGGCGCCGACCGCCTTTGATGCATCAACCTTTGAACTATGGGCACCGTTGCTGCATGGGGGAACATGCGTTGTGTTTCCTGATCAATTGCCGGACTTCTCTCCCTTGGCAAAGGTCCTGCGCGAGGGACGCGTCAACTGCCTGTGGCTCACTGCCGGTCTGTTCAATCAGGTGATCGACCATGCGCCGGAAATGCTCGCCACGGTGGATCAGGTCATCACTGGCGGGGATGTTCTGTCGATGCCGCACGTGCGCCGGGCGACTCAACTCCTGCCGAACTCTCGGCTGACCAATGGCTACGGTCCGACGGAATCGACAACATTCGCTCGCGCCCACGACATCCGGCCCGAAGACCTTGGGAGGGTCTCAGTGCCGATTGGTCGGCCGCTGGCAAACACGACCTGCCTGCTCGTGGATGAACTCCTGCAGCCGGTTGCTGAAGGAGTGGCTGGCGAACTCCTCATTGGCGGCCTGGGATTGGCCCTCGGCTACCTCAACCAGCCGGAGCTTTCAGCCGAGAAATTTATATTTATCGGCGGTGTCGGGCCGGCAGGCGAACGCTTCTACCGCACCGGCGACCGCTGCCGGTGGTTACCGGGAGGGGAACTGGAGTTTCTCGGCCGCTTCGACAATCAGGTGAAGATTCGCGGCCACCGGATCGAACTCGGTGAGGTCGAGAGCGTGCTGGCTGGGCACCCTGCAGTGAAATCCTGCGCCGTGATCGCGGTGGACAGAGGCAGCGGCAAACAACTCGAGGCGTTTCTCGTCAGCGGGGAATCTGGTCGGCTGTCGATCGGATCGCTGCAGAATTTCTTGCGGGAGATAGTGTCGCCGGCGATGATTCCCGCCCGGTTTGTGGCTGTCCCGACCCTACCGCTCAACAGCAACGGCAAGGTGGATCGGCAGGCACTGCAGACCATCGAGGGCAGCGAACTGGGGATCTCGTCCCACTATGATGCCCCACAGGCAAAACGAGAGCAGACGCTGGCTAGGATTTGGGAGCGGGTGCTCCAGCGAAAGCCGGTGGGGCGGCAGGATAATTTCTTCGAACTCGGAGGCAACTCCCTGCTTGCGGTTCGGTTGATCGCGGACATCGAGAAACATTTCGGCTGCCAGATGCCGGTTGTGACGCTTTTTGAGGCCCCGACGATCGCGGGTCTTGTGCAGCGGCTGACGGTGTCAGAGACGGTATCAGAGACGGTATCAGAGACGGTATCAG
>Ga0114962_10004081_pt1 | contig 11693 bp, 11 predicted proteins | sample C_130820_MF_Meta_FD_87017 | JGI IMG/M metagenome (GOLD analysis project Ga0114962, IMG submission 87017) | Freshwater microbial communities from Lake Croche, Canada to study carbon cycling - C_130820_MF_MetaG | ecosystem: Environmental > Aquatic > Freshwater > Lake | place: Lake Croche, Canada... | reverse complement strand
TACCTGTAGTGGTTAAGTTACCTGCGAAGGTTCCAGACGTATTGGCCAACGCATTATTAGCCTTATCAAAAGCGGCTTGGACATATGCCGAAGAACCAGCCGCATTTGCCGCATTATATGCCGACTGAGCAAACTGGTTAACATAAGTAATTTGATTATTTTGGTAAGCATCAACACCTTGAATAATAGCAATCGTTGTATTTTGGTTTGTATTGATGATTTCAATACTTTGAATTCTTGTATTTTGTGTATCATTAATACCAATAGTTACGTTTGCTTGATTATAAGCAGACTGTGTGAATTGGTTTACAGCAGTAATACTATTATTCTGAACAGTATTAACACCTTCAAGTCCATCTAGTCTAGTGTTTTGTGTAAGATTAATACCTTGTAATACAATAGTATTTGCTGATGCAGTATTGGCTCTATCAAATGCTGGTTGTACCTGTGGTGCCACATTATTGGCAGAATTATAAGCCGCCTGAGCAAAATCTAAAACATCATATCCTCTGGATATTAAGTTGCCTTTAAAGAAATAAGCATTTACGTTAGTTGTTGCAAAAGTGGGATGTGCAATGTTAACATTATTATTGGTGTCAAGTTCTGGAATATAATTTTTAAAGAAATAGTATTCTTTAGTACCAGCATCACGAATTAATCCTGTATGTGCATTGGAACCGTCATTGTAATGAGAAGCAAATCCAATATCAACAACATCTGATGTGTAGTTTCCTAATCCTAATACCAATAATGGGTCACTAGTGGCAAATGATTGTGTGTTTGAAATGTATTGTGTGCCTGTAACATACAAATTACCAGTAACAGTTAAATCGTTGTTGCCTGAAATACTAACAGGACCACTAATTGTACCACCAGTAGAATTGAACTTTAGATTGGCAGTAGCGTATGCTGATTGCGCATATTGATTAACCGCAGTAATACTGGTGTTCTGAACTAAATTTGTACCTTCAATACCATCTAATCTAGTATTCTGTGTATTATCAACACCTTGAATAATGGAAATACTGGTGTTTTGATTTGTATTGATTGTTTCAATACTTTGAATTCTGGTGTTTTGTGTTGTATCTACACCAACGGTTACGTTTGCTTGAGCATACGCTGAAGCCGCATATTGATTAACTAAGGTAATATTAGTTGCATTAGTATTGCCAGCAGCAAAGGCAGCCCATGCTGCATTATTGGCAGTAGTAATATTTGTATTTTGTGTAAGATTAGTACCTTCTATACCATCTAATCTGGTGTTTTGTGTTTGATTAACACCAGAATTATAGATTGTATTAGATGATGCTGAGTTTGCTGTGTTGAATGCAGATACGGCATACTGATTGACAGAAGTAATATTGGTCGCATTAAGATTACCATTGTAATATGCTGAATTTGCATATTGATTAACGGCAATAATTGCAGAGTTGTTTGTGTTTGCTGTATTATATGCTGATGCAGCATATTGATTAACGGAAGTAATATTAGTGGCATTAAGATTGCCATTGTAATACGCTGATGCAGCATACTGATTTACAGCAACAATTGCAGCATTATTAGTATTAGCTTGTTGCCTTGCCCAATTATCCGTTAGGTCTGGTGAACCCATCTGAAATGGTAATCCATTAGCAGAGTAAAAGATACCATCCGTATAGATTTTATTTGAATAAACATTACCAGAAATACCAGCGCCACCATAAACAATCAAAGCACCTGTGGAGGTCGATATTGCGTTTTGTGTGTTCGTTGTTATTAATTGATAAGTGGTGTTACCTGTGAACAATGGACCTGCTGGGCCAGTATTACCTTGTGGTCCTGTAAATGCTGATGAAATTGTGTTAGCCGAAACAAATCCAGTAATGTCCACAATATCATTTAAACTGGCAGCATTGTTTAATACAATTGCACTACCATTAGTTGCCGTATATTCAGAAGAATCAATTGTAGAACCATTGATTACTAATGTAACCAAGCCTGGAGTATAAGTAACTGCAAAACTTGTTTGACCGGCAGTTGCAGTATATGTTTGTTTGCTAACTGTTAAGTATTGAATTGTGTTGCCAGATAATGCCGTGTTGGCCGCATTATAAGCTGACTGTGCTAAAGAATTTGCTGAGTTTGCTTTATCAAATGCTGATTGAACATAAGCAGAAGAACCAGCTGCATTTGCAGCGTTATAAGCTGATTGTGTAAATTGATTGACTAATGTAATATTGGTTGCATTAGTATTAGCTAAAGCATAACCAGAAGCTGCATATTGATTGACTGCATTACTAGAATTGTATGCAGATTGTGCTAGTGTGTAAGCAACGTTGGCTTTATCAAATGCCGGTTGTACCTGTGGTGCCACGTTATTGGCAGAATTAAATGCCGCCTGAGCAATACCGGTTGCTGTGTTTGCTTGATTATATCCTGATTGTGCAAATTGATTTACTAATGTAATGTTGGTAGCATTAGTATTGGCTAAAGCATAACCAGAAGCTGCATATTGATTTACAGCATTACTGGAATTATAAGCAGATTGCGCCAACACATTTGCTGAGTTGGCTTTATCAAATGCCGGTTGTACCTGAGGCGCAACATTATTTGCTGAATTGAAAGCGGCTTGAGCAATACCTGTGGCAGTATTGGCTTGGTTGTATGCTGATTGAACATAAGCAGAAGAACCTGCTGCATTGGCTGCACTAAAAGCCGCTTGAGTATAACTGATTACATCGATGCCACCAGCAACAACAGAACCAACAGAAATTGTATTGTTGCCTGAGAAATATTTAAAGTTACTAGTATTAGAAAGATAACCTAAACCATTAGCAAATAAAACTGTATTTGCTGTAAAGGTATTCGCTACTAGGGAACTTGGGATTCTTGTGAGGGCCATTATGGTATTTATTAACCCGTGTAGGTGCCTAATTTACCAACAGGCCTGTTGGTCGACAATAGATTTTTATTTTTATAGGACATTTTTTATTCTGTAATTGTAAGTTCTAATTCTACCCAACTTAATGTGTTTTCATCCCACGCATATACGGATTCCCATTGTCTTGTTCTTGGAATTGGACCAGGATAAGGAACAGGAGCTTCCCATGTCCAATTTGATGTATTTAATATCCATGAGGGATAAGGCTTTTTATCATAAAAAACATCATTAATTTGGTCGTATGTTCCACCAAGTCCTGCAAAATTTCCCCTTAAAGGTATTCCACCATCTGGCTGGCCGTCTGGTCCATAATGAATATTTTTATGTGTGTTATAACTGGTTTGAATCCATTGTCCAGGACTTGTATCCACAAAGGTATTAAAAAATTCTGGCTCAGCCACAATTACATTAATAACTTCTCCGTTTAATACTTTTGCAAAATGTGCCATAATTTTTTCCGTTAAGTTGCAAATGTTGCACTAGAAGTGAATGTGTGAGTTACATATCCTCCACTAATAACAACTGTTCCGCCAGTTGCTCTTTGTTGATTGCCGGCATAGCGAATGATTACAATTCCTGAACCACCAGGAGCACCTGTGTAACCGCCACCGGCATAACCATTATTTCCATCACTACCTCCGCCACCGCCACCACCTGTGTTTGTATCTGCAGCAGTTGAAACTCTAACACTTTGAATTCCTCCATTACCACCACCACCTTTTAATGATGTGTTTGATGTACCGCCGCCTAGTCCGTAACTACCAGCATCGGGCGCCGCGCAACCACAAGCACCTCCGCCACCACCGGCATAATATACTGTGGCACCAGAATAACTAGAAGTTGCAGCCGCACCACCTTGGCCGCCTCTTTCTAATGATGAACCCGCAGCAGGTAATCCTCCAACTCCTCCGGCACCTCCGCCACCGCCACCACCTTCACAAGAAGCCGGTCCAATTCCATTTCCTCCTGGATATCCTTGACCTGATGTACCTGCGCCGCCGTTTGTTCCACCGGGAGAATCTCTACCAGCACCGCCGCCGGATCCACCTGAAGCACCTTGCGCCGCCATTGTACCACCTGCACCACCACCTAACGCAGTATAACCTAGTGCAGATGAACTAGCACCAGAGTATGCGGTACCTCCACTACTACTATCTGTTGATTGATTTCCACCAGCACCAACAACTACTGAATAATTTGTTCCTGGAGTAATTGAAAAATTTGAACCAGTTAACAATCCTCCGGCACCTCCACCTCCACCTCTTGGTCCACCACCGCCGCCACCAGCAACAATTAAATAATCTACTGTATATGAACCGGTAGCAATTGTTTTCCATATTGTACCACCAACATAAATTTCAGCCACAGTATTACTAGTATTCCAACGGATTGTTCCGTTTGCAGCATTAACTGGTCTTTGTGCAAAAGTTCCTGTTGGTAATACTAAACCTAAAGATGAATTACTGGCATCAATTAATCCTCCAGCAGAACTAATGAATACATTACCTGTAAGTGATGTTAGGTTGGCTGCTGATGAAGAACTGCTTGCTGATCCTGAACCTACGTTAGCCCACATTACACCATTGGCTGCTTCTAGCGTATTCAAATCACTATTGAATCTAATAAAGCCTGCCGTGTTTGCGCCTCTGGTAGCAGTATTACCAACAGGAACTTTCATCGAGTTCGTATTGGTTGGCATTGCTGATAGATTTCTATTTTTTGAGGCCATTTTTTATTCCGTAATTAAGCTGTAAATGTTCCTGATGAAGTATAAGTATGATAAATGTATCCTGCTGAACTTGTTACAGTTCCTCCCAATCCTTTTTGTGTATTTGATTGATATGAAATAATTACAATACCTGAACCTCCGGCAGCTCCGTTATACACTCCGCTATTCCAAGCACCACCACCACCGCCGCCTCCAGTATTATTAGTTCCTGCTGTTCCGTTAGAAGAACGACCACCATTGCCGCCACCATATGTTGTAGCACCATTACCGGCAGTTAGTGTGCCGTAGTTACCACCACCGCCACCGCCAGTCACATTAACATTTAAATATGAAACTCCTGTTCCACCGTTTCCTGCGCCCGATGGGCTACGTGCTGATCCTATACCACCACCACCTCCGCCGCCACCGCCACCATAAGGATCATTGCCGGCTCCGCCAGCATACACCGTTGTGCCTGATCCTGAACTTCCTCCTGAACCAGATGTTGATGGTCCTCCGCCTCCACCACCAGCTGTATATCCTAAACCAATAGAAGAAGAACCAGTTCCATTTGGAGCAGTTCCTCCACCACCTACCGTAATTGTATAGGATGTTCCTGGAGCAAGTGAAGTTGTTCCAAAAATATAACCACCTCCACCACCACCACCACCTTGGTCGTTACCACCTCCACCACCACCAGCAACAACTAGATATGTAACTGTATAAAATGATGAAGCAATAACTACCCAATTTGATCCGCCAACATAAATTTCTAATTGCGTGTTGGTTGTATTCCATCGAATGGCTCCGTTTGCAACATTCATAGGCCTTTGTGCTAACGTTCCTGTTGGAATAATTAAAGCACCAACAGCATTACTTGAATCTACAATACCTCCAGCTGCAGAAATATAAACATTACCTGTAAGTGAAGTTAAATTGGCTGCTGATGTTGATGCACCACCAGAACCTACATTGGCCCACGTTACACCATTGGCACTTTCTAATGTACCTAAATCTGTATTGAAACGAATGTAACCAGCAGTAACAGATGGCCTCTGTGCTGTGTTACCAGTAGGAACAATCAGCGCATCTCTAGAAAACTGAGGAGTTGAATTAGCTAAGTTTCTTGTTTTACTCATATTAAGCTACCAATGTTCCCGAACTTGTAAATGTATGTATAGTTTGTCCACTATATGTTGTTACTGTACCACCGGTTGCTTTTTGTGAACCTGCGTAAGAAATAATTACAATACCTGATCCACCATTACCGCCACCGGATTGAGCGGTATTATAATAAACTCCTCCTCCGCCACCACCACCATAATTTGCAGTTGCGCTTGGTGCTTGTGATGTCGAAGTTATTGGTCCTCCAGCACCAGCAGTTCCCGATCCTGCACCAGCTGAAGGTGCATAACCATTTTCACCTGCACCACCACCTCCGGCCGAATAAGAAGTGCTTGTGCCGTTAATAGAATTAGCTAATCCGCCGCCACCACCTCCAGCACTTGAAGGTCCTCCTGTTCCGCCAGTACCGCCGGCACCACCGCCACCTCCACCACAAATAAATGATGAACTTCCTCCTGGATTTCCTTGGCCGGATGTTCCTGGTCCACCTGAAGTTCTAGAACCTCCGCCGCCTGATCCACCAGATGATCCTGCACCAACATCAATTGATCCACCTCCACCACCACCTATAGCACTATAATTTAATCCTAAATTTGAATTATTTCCGCTACTGGCATTTGCAGCACGATTGAACGAACCAGGACCTCCAGCACCAACAGTAATTTGATAAGATACCCCCGAATTAATTGTGCCTGTTCCTACCAACATTCCACCGCCACCGCCACCGCCGCCTGTATGAGCACCACCGCCTCCTCCGCCAGCAACAATTAAATATGATATTGCATAACCACCGTAAAGTCCTGCACCAGTACCTTGTTGTAGTTCTGAAAGTGAATATATTCCTTTGGTACCAAAACCAATAGGAGTATACGGACCTATAGTTTTACTATTCCCTCTCGGCATTATGAAATGGTCTCATAGCTCGCTGTAACATGTGCTGTGTTGGCCGATACGTTTGCTCTAAGTGTATCACCTTCTACCAAATACAAAATAATATCTTTTGCTAATGCTACCAATGTAGAGTTTGCAGGAATAGAAACACCACCAACCAACATATAAGAACTTGCACCACGCAACACATCTACGTTTGCAGTAATATTGTTTGCACCATAATTGGTAACAAGAACGGAGTTTACTTTAATTACTGAACCACTTGATGTGGTGTTAGTCAAAACACCAGACATAGCGGCATTATTAGCCACAATATAGGCCGCATTAGCGGTTATGGTGGTTACGTTTACAATATTAGGTGCTGCCATTTTATCCTCCAAATACAATAGCCATTGCTATTGCTTTTCCTGTTGAAGCAAAAGCTGTATTTGCTTGTGCCTTTGTGTATGTATTTGCTGTTGTTGCAAATAAAGAATCTGCTTGAGCTTGAGTGTAACCACCAGATGATGTGAATGAACTGAAAGCAGTAATTACAACTTCATCATTTGCTGCAGGTCCTGCCATCAAGGTTATATATGTACCATTAGCAGCAGTATAATCAGAACCATTAAATAATCTTAAACCATTTAAATAAACTAATAAATTATTTTTTTCGTATGATAATGTTTGGCCAAATATATCATTACCACCAAAAGAAGTTTGATTATTGTTTGCCGTATAATAATATGTGGTAATTGTATTTTGATTTGGTGTAACATTGAATGCTTCGAATGATACAATACCTAAGTTATCATTTGCATCTGTACCAGAAGTTAATGTGAGTGATGTGCCATTATTAGCAATATAATCTTCTGTTTGTTTTAGTGTTGCACCATTGAGTGTAACAAGAATAGCATTAACATTATATGATAGTGTTTGACCAATGGAATCTACACCAGTAAATACTGTTTGATTATTGGTAGAAACAAATTGATAAGTTGTAAATCTAACTGTTGGTGTTGAGCCTGAAGCTCCATTAGCACCGGCTGGTCCTTGTGGTCCAATTAAATTAGTATTTGCACCAATCCAAACACCGTTAGCAGCAATCACTTGTGATGAATTAACAAATAATCCACGACTTGCTTTTAATGTATCAACATACGCATTAGCATACGCAAAACTTGGATGAGCAATGTTAATTAAATTATTTGATTGAACTTCAGGTGTATAACCTTTGAAGAAAATCCATTCTTTTAAACTTGGATCACGGACAAGACCAGCGTGTGCATTAGCTCCATCATTGTAATGTCCAATAATACCAATATCTACTATATCACTTGATAGATTGTTATTAGCAAGATAGATTAATGAATCACCAACATCGAGTGTGCTGGTTGTTAATGTAGTTGAATTACCTAATACAGTTAAGTTACCACTAATTGATAAATCTTGTGATACACTTAATGAACCAGTAATTGTGCCACCAGTTAATGGCAAAGCATTATTAGCTTTGTTGTATGCTGAAGCTGCATATTGATTTACTGATGTGATGTTTGTATTTTGTGTAGCATCAACACCAGTCAAATAAACAGTATTGGCTGCAGCAGTATTTGCTTTGTCAAATGCTGGTTGAACTTGTGGTGCTACATTGTTAGCAGAGTTGAATGCCGCCTGAGCAATACCTGTGGCAGTATTGGCTTGTGCATAAGCACCTGATGCTAATCCGTTGGCACCATTGGCCGATGTTCTTGCGTAAGAATCAACAGCAACACCTGCCGTAGTTTGTTTAGTACCATCAGAAAATACAATAGAATTAGCAACAATTAAATTGCTATTTGCAGTATCAATTGTAATGATACTTTGTAATTTACTGAGAAGTCTTGGTAATGAAAAAGACATTTATTGTTTTTCTTATGGTAATGTATTATTTATTAAGCCGTGTAGGTGCCTGATGTGGTAAATGTGTGAATTGTTGAACCACCTGAAGTTGTTACAGTACCACCTGAACCTCTTTGAGCACCTGTGTAAGAAATGATTACAATACCCGAACCTCCATTGCCTCCATCAAAACCTGTTGCTGGACTATAAATATATCCACAACCTCCTCCGCCACCACCTGTGTTTGTTGATCCTGCAATTCCAGCCGCAGTCATTCTGCCAGCACCGCCGCCACCTGATCCTCCGGATCCTCCAGTGCCGCCGCCTTGGCCACCTCCACCACCACCGCCAGCATAAGTTGTTGTTGTACCAGAAATTGAAGAAGATGTTCCAGCTCCTCCGTTACCACCAACACCACTACTAGCATCACCACCTACTGCACTAGCACCGCCGCCTCCACCACCAGGTAAATTTGCATAAGCGTTTGAACTTGTGCCGCCATTATTTCCTTGGCCTGAAGTTCCATATCCAATTGGCCCAGCACCGCCGCCGCCATTGTAACATCCTCCACCAGAACCACCATTTTGTCCTGCGCCGCCGCCACCTAAAGCAGCAGTTAATCCTGTAATTGATGAATTTGTACCGGCATTATTTCCATAACTAACTCCTGATCCTCCAGCACCAACTGTAACCGTGTAAGGAGTTCCCGAATTTAAAGAGGCTGTTGATACAAGTAATCCACCTGCACCACCACCTCCACCAGAAGATCCTCCGCTTCCGCTTCCTCCTCCAGCAACAAGTAAATATGAAATACTATATGCTGCATATGGTGACCGTGGCCATGCACCGGCAAATTGTGCTTGTGCGTGTTCTGATGCTCTCCAAATACCTGAAGCGGTACTCGTTGAAGTTACAACAGCATTAGCAGAAACAATATTGCCTTTGAATCCCATGGTTTACCTTAACTGTAAACGTCATAAGAAACGGTGATATGAATTGAGTTATTCACACCTACGTTAGCTCTTAAAGAATCTCCTTCATTCAAATAAATTGAAGAATCTTTTGTTAAACCCATTAACATGGATTGACCAGGCACCACAATGTTTCCGTTAATCAAATAACCTGTGCCATTACGATATACATCTACGTTTGCGGCCACAGATGAAGTATTATAATTAGCAATAGTTACTGTATTGATTTTGATTAATTGTCCACTACCAGCAGAGTTAATAACAACGTTGCTCATACTTACCGTATTAGCAGCTATGACCGCAAGGTTGCCGTTAACTGTGGAAGTGTTAATGATATTTGGCGTTGCCATTTAATTAACTCCTAAAGAAATTGATTGCAAGCGATTGACTTGCTGTTTTTGTTTTAGTATCAGTTGCCAATTTAGCAAAAGTTACTGAACCATCATTTAGTACATTTTGTTGTGATAGACCAAAACCTTGAGCACGAATTAATGTTCCTGTAGAAGGTGTAAATCCTAAATTTAAAGTAGAACCTGATACTGTGTAATCATACTGAACAACACCATTGGCTGTAACTAACAATGATGTATCTGAAACTGGTGTTGCTATTAAACTAAATGCTGACTGCGCACCATTAGCTGTTACAAGAGTTACAAAAGTATTTGTAACTGGTAAAGATAACATTGAAGCAGTAATCGATTGATTTGCTGGCACATTAACTTGTGATAACAAACCAAGATAGTTCACTTCAATTGGTGTACCGTTTGCTGGTGCTGCTGTAAATATTAAACGATTACCATCAACATAGTATGCTGGTGCACCTGTATATGATGTCTGTTTAACACCACCAACATACACAAGCAATGATGCAGCCGATGCTGGAATATATGTTAGATTAAAAGTTGTAGCTATCCCGGTACCGGTGAATTGATCCACCGGAAAATTCATTGTTGTTATAGGATTACCGAGAAAGGACATGGTCTATTTATTCTTTCGGTGGTAACGGTGTGTTACCTTGTGCCAACCATTTTTGGTAAGCTTGCCAGTCGGTATTATCAAGATTATTAGGAATCCAAGCATTATCTGGTAAACGAACAATTATAGAATCGTTGATTGATTTATCGATATTGGCAACTTGTTGATAATTATATTCCATTTTATAACTCCGCCGACACAGTAAACATATATGAAATTCCATAAAATCCAACAGCATACATTCTTACATAAACTCTAGTTGATGTTGCATTTTGAGTATTGGTACTTGTGTTATTTGTTGTAGCTGCACCAGCATCCAAGCCTGCCACTTTTCCTGAATTTCCAACAAGGTCATAAATTGTTAATGTTGGACTGGTTCTCATAGTAACGGCTAAAGGAAAAACGCTGCTTGCAACGCTTCCAGAAGGAGCAACTCCCCAATCTTGTTGAATTGCATTTTCATTTGTTACTGTTGCTCCAGGAACTGTTCCTGGTTCATATGATTTTTGATAATAACGTTGACACAAAATTAACTCACGGCCATAAGCACGAAAGTCAAAACTTGTTGCCTGTGGGCCAACTTCAACTTGAGCGCCAGTAATATATAAGTAATCTGAAGTTGTCAATGCTGTTGAACCTACAAAACCAATATCAAAAAAAGCACCTGCTGCATTTGGAGTAGAGGTCCAAGCCGTAATTGCCGAAAACACAGTAGTAAAAGTATAAGAAATTTTTGTCCATGTTCCAGAAGTTACTGAAATTGTTGATACTGCATCGCCACCACCAGTTGCATTTTGAGTTCCTATTCTAAGAGTAACAGAACTTTTTGAACATTTTACCCAAGCAGATGCGGTTACTGTTTGTCCTGCAAAATCAAAAATGTTTTGTTGTTCTATCCATTGTCTAATAACAAATTCAGCTGGCGTAGCATTTACTGCTGGAACTACTAAAAGAGAATACTTGTATTGAACATTTGGAACATCTGTGCTTTGAGATACGGTCATGTTACTAGACACAGATGAGGACCATCTATCTGCTGAATAACTAGATCCTACATTGGTAAATGTAGTGCCTCTTTGCCAAATTAACATATTGCCGTTAATAATCCTATTTTTGAACCCCATATATTGTGCTGAAGTTGCAATCTGAGAACTATTAATTACACCAGTAATTGCCGTATTGGCTACTGATCCAATGTCAGCTGAAGATATTTTTTGTTGTGCCATTTTTAATTACTCTCTGGCGG
>Ga0114962_10004079_pt1 | contig 11695 bp, 20 predicted proteins | sample C_130820_MF_Meta_FD_87017 | JGI IMG/M metagenome (GOLD analysis project Ga0114962, IMG submission 87017) | Freshwater microbial communities from Lake Croche, Canada to study carbon cycling - C_130820_MF_MetaG | ecosystem: Environmental > Aquatic > Freshwater > Lake | place: Lake Croche, Canada... | reverse complement strand
ATCAAGTGGAACTGCAAGCCAATATCTATTATCAAAGTAACAGGCAACAGCATTAGATGCCAATTTTACATTGATACGATCAATATATGGCTGAATAAGCAATGAAATTGGACGTTGACCATTGCGCAGGTTGTAAAGATCAACAAATTCCAACCCAAACACACCTGAATCACTCAAGAAGAACATTTGATTGCCGTGCATGACAATGCTCTTGCGAGCCATACACCCAATTTCACCAGTAATCTCCCGAACTGTGGCATCAGTAAGAGATCCACGCGTGCCAGTGATCTTATGAATTGAATTTCTATTGAAAACGACAAGAGTGTCTTCATAGAATCCATGAAATCCTACCGTAAAGTCGGCCGTACCACCACCAATCTTAAATTCAGCATAGATTGTGTCGAACGTATTGTTGTCGAGAATATCTGAAACAACAATTTCATTTCTAGTCCCACGATCAGTGTAGACTGGAGATAAGTACGTATTACTAGGCTTGTACCAGTAAGGAACCCATAGCCTACGTTGAAAGTAGAAGCCCCATGGTGCACCAGGATTGGCAATAAAGCCAGCACCTAGGCTTTGAGGTTGTCCAAACGTTAAAAGGAAAGATGCATGATCCACCGCATTTACAAAAAACGTAAATTTTTGAGCGGTGGGAACAGATGCTATTACAAACTCATCACCAACATTCAATCCAGGGATAGTATGAGTATCAATTATCCTTATTGTATCACCAACTACTAGGTTGTGGACACCATTACCATTATCAATAATGAAATGCTGATTTGAAGGTGTTGTTAAATTTACAGAAAGGAAAGTGGCAGTTCTTGTTGGTCCATCATAAGCTGAAATTGTTTTGTATGCCTGACTGCCAACCTTAATGTCACACCCAACATAAAATCCAGTAACATTGGAAAACTTTATTCCACTATCATCCTGTGCTGGAAACACCATGGTATCATTCGCACCAGTATCAACATAAGCACCCGTTTGTAAAAGCACATTAAGAGCTTGAGTAGTACACGTAACAGTAGCCACACCTGAAGAAATAACAGCCTTAACAGTGGGTCCATCGAATACAATGGGCTGAACAATAGCACCGCATGGACTCTTAATGAACGAACTACCAGTCTTGCCGTCCCACTCCAATGGAGCTTGGCCGGGTCGCATTATCACCACCTTGTCAAAGCATTGAAGCATATGACAATCAGATGAGATATTCTCACCACTAGGAATGTCAATATCAGTTGCAGCATAAGTAGTAAGGTCAACCTTAACCACCTTTGTGTACATAGCAATCAAGATGCTATTCAGATTGCTGCTGTTACCATCAGAAAACAAACATGAACCGTAGATGTTCGATGAGGACGTATCATCCAACACAGGAGTCGTACCACTATCATCTAAAACAAATGGCAACTTCAATGGATCACCCGAAGACGTCAATGCCGCACCCTTTAGATTGGTGGCCTTCCTAGGCTTCCAATGACCATCCATCCTACCATTCTGTGACACCCGAACCTCACCAGCCTTCAACTGGTTCAACGTGTCACGCTGGTTAATGCCAACGAATCCCCTATCGCCATCCTCGGCAATAGCATCATCCTTTGGCCCTGTAAACCGATACTGTGACATTAGACAGTGTACGCCAACACAGTTCCAGATGCCAACGTGATTGACGTAAACGATCCACCAAACGCAAACCCAGCCGGCAATGTCACACCAGCCAACGACACGTTAGGACTAGCACCAGCCACCCCCAACACGTTACCAGTAATGCTGGAAATTACCGTGTCCGAAGCACACAAAATCCACCTCCACTTGCCAGCCGTAGTCCCAGCACCACTAATAGTCACAGCTCCTTGCTGACCCTGCAATTGATATGATTCACCTCGCATATGCACAATCTATGCCAACCACATCCAATATTGTCAAACAATTGCTTGATGCCACTCAACAATATCGGCTGACGTGGCCTTTAATGGGCCCACAGGCATCCTAGGACGGGCTGCAAACATCCCAGTGAACATTCGGCCAATTGGATATTTTTTGCGAGGGTTATTGACCGCTCCGCAAGTTTTCCGGCGAAACAGAGTCAACCCCCTCCCCCCCCTTCCGTGCCAAAAACCGTCATCGGTTAGGTCCCACGCGCAGGTGTTCGCGCGAACAGCGAACTCGATACGGCATTACATCCATTGTCACAAGTTGTAATATGCTAGCACACAGTCAACCGCGTATCACCTCCACCGCAATCAACGGGCTCCGGTAGCCTCCGGCCGGCCCGGCCGCGGCTCGCGTTGAACATTGTTTCGCGGAATGGCAAAGCGATTTCCCCAGGTATTTCCCCACATATTTCCCCAGATTTTCCCCGGTCCCCGCGCTTTTGGTGCTGCATCATGGACACAAAAGAGCCCCACAGGTTGATCCCATGGGGCTTTCCAGCGGAGCTGTCGATTTTTTTTGAGCCTATAAAGCGTTGCCCTTTGGTGGGTGGGGGGAGCAAGATTTAGTATTGGATTTTCAACTTCGAAATTTCGCTGTTCTCCCCGGCTTTAGGCACTGTGGGCTCGCCGTAAGATTCAAACGCTTTCCGATATTCGTAACCGTCCTCACCACGATAGGACGCAATCACAAGATTGATTTTTCGGCGATGGTCACCGGCCGGGCGGTGCTTTTCTTTTCGTCCGACGATGGCGACCAATGTAATTTTCATTTTGTTGTATTGTTGTTGAGACGGCCGGTCGGCCGCTGGGAAGATCATAGCGTACATGGTTGCTTGGTAAACACTTATTTTACATAATTAAGTTTTATTTTCCGGAACTATATCCAACCGCCTAATACTTGTTAGCTGTTAGACCAGAATCTATCGCAATCATTATTGTGGCACAATATACCCAGACGGGGGTTCGGCTCCGCCTAGGACCATCCTGGCGCAAAGTGGTGTTTTGAGGCTGATTTACCATCCTCGAAAATCCCCCATTATATTGGCGTGGAAAATAAATCATTGTTTTGCGAAAATAAAGCTAGACACGGGTAACTAATCCATACTAATCTCTCCCCGTCGCCCGTGAGCGGACCAACCAACTCCAACCAACAAAAAAATGAAAACATATCGCAGAGAATACAGCCTGATCGAAGATTTCTCGGCAGCTCACGTTGACGAGTGTCACCGTCCTGTCGCACAAGCCAAAGTTGACGATCTCAATTCCGCCGCCATTAGCGACGGTTTTGCTGGCCGTAAAGAGGCCCAATACGCGGGGTGCTATGCTATTTTAAACAGTGGAGCTGGTCAAGTCGTAACCCGTTGCAACGTCAAACCCGTCTAAACAACCCAACCAAACCAAACCAAACCAAACCAAACCAACAACTACCATGATCAATACCATGACAACTACCACCAATACCATGACAATCGCCACGATCCACAATAGCTTTACTGGATATTATAGGAGGATCAGGACTGACGGCATGCCTACTGTCAGCACGATCCGAGATCACCTCAGCAAGGCTAAGGCGATCGGGTGCCGGTCCACCACCACCATCTTGATTGCTGGCACGCCATATGAGCTTGCAAATTTTGGCAATGGCGATCAGTTGGTCGCGATGTAAGTTTTACACCTAACCAAACTAAACCAAACCAAACCGCAATGACCACAAACTACCAATCCGCACTCTGTAAACTTGATATTGCAATCCGAAAATTCCTGGATGTCACCGACGGATATTTAAACATGAAAATTGGATACTGCGAATTTATGGAGGCTCGAAATAATTACGACTCAGCAATAGCAGAGTATGATATGGCGATTTCCGCGGAGTCGGAAATTTCCGGATCTTGAACAAACCAACGAAACCAAACCAAACCAAACATAACCACAAAATATGAAAATCACACTGTCAACGTCTGATGTCGCCCGCGCCCTGCAATCAGATCCCAACGCTAATTGGAGTTACGAAGGATCTTATGCACTAGCCGAACATCTTGAAGAAAGGGAATACCATATGGGTGAAGCGATGGAACTTAATAAGGCATCAATCCGGTGCGAATATTCGGAATATGGGAGCCTGATGGAGTGGGCGGAAGAATATTTTGGCAGCTACAGCGGTTTGAGATCCGAGTTCGGAGAGGAACACGATGATCAAAGCGATGATCTAGACGAAAAGATCAGGGACTTTATTTCGCAACGCGGAATGTTGTTGGAGTTTAAGGGCGGCGTGATCGTGTCAAAATTTTAAATTCCAAGGCGCAGCTCACCGCCCGGTTGCAGCAAAAAACTAAAAAACAAAATAGAACATAATGAAATACAAACTGACAGACGAATCGAGAGACACCGACGGCGTGACGCTTTACAGGATCGAAGCCCTAAGGGCGTTTGGGAATGTGATCGTCGGAGAGTTAGGGGGATGGGTGGAATCTGAAGCTAACCTATCGCACGATGGCAATGCTTGGGTATTCCGCGATGCTCGGGTATACGGCGATGCTTGGGTATCCGACAATGCTTGGGTATCCTGCGATGCTCGGGTCTACGGAAATGCTTTGGTCTACGGCAATGCTTGGGTATTCCGCGATGCTCTGGTCTCCGGCGATGCTGTGGTCTCCGGAAATGCTCGGATCTACGACAATGCTCGGATCTACGGAAAGACTTGGGTCTCCGGAAATGCTCGGATCTACGACAATGCTGTGGTCTCCGGAAATTCTGTAGTATCCAAGGAGTAGCTAACCGCACGGTTGCAGCAAAAAATCAAAAAACAATATGAAACTAAAAGATGCCCTTGAATTGTGCGATATTCTGAAAAATGACTTGAATTGCAAATTCGCGTCGGTTTGGAAAACTGCCAACGGTTACACCGTAGAGTGCCTAATGCTGGATGGGAGGAAAATCTCAGTTTTAGAAAACAAGCAAGAACTTGTTTTTTTAGTAAATGACAAACTCGAACGAAACGTTTCATTACTTAATTAACCAAACCAAACCAACAAAAATGCATCCAATTGACAAAGCAATCACGCTATCAATCATTGCCGGAGTCGTTTCCACTCCTGTGATATTTGCCATTGCAATCCACGTCCTGCCAGCCATGGCTTGCGCCTGCCAGTGGCTTAAGGTCTAATCATCAAACAGTCAAAATCACCCTGCTTTTCTAACGGTTGGCAGGGTTTTTTTTATTTGAAACCTGACATTTTTTGGATGCTCACGAATGGATTAACCGCGCAGGAGTTTGGATTGTCAAATGTCGAGTTTGCAACACGTTGCCTATATTCTCGGTTGGCTTTATCGCGCCGTAGTTGCGCATGCCTTACGGCTACTGCGATCCGGTCGCGGAATTTAGCATGGTCATCACCCCGCAATATCGACAATTCTGAAGGTTTTTTAGCAGCCATGCCTAACTTGTGAACCTTTGCAGCTCCCCGTCAAGCAAAAGCGGAATAACACTGTCCCTTTTCCCGTTTCGCAACTTTCCAATTTTGATGCCATCATCGCAGATGAATAGCAAAGCATCGGCATCTTGTTCGATTGCCCTGCTTTCGCGGGTCTGGTTTTGCTCATTTAGTTGGGTGGCCGACAAAACCGGACAATTTAGATGTTTTGCCAATTGCTTTAATCCTCCTGATACTCTCGCAATTTCCTCTTCCCGAGTTTCATTTTTCGATCTGGTCCCGCGGATGAGCTGGATATAGTCCACTACTACCAATTTTATATCTCCGTTAGTGTCCCGTATTGCCTCGGCTTCCGCCATTATACTGTCAACTGTTTGATTCGAGCTGGCGTCAATCCACAGTTTCGATGTGGACAGTTTTGCAATGCCATTTTTAATTTTTTCGAGTTGAATTTTGGTTGCTGTCCTTGGCTGTGTGATTGCACCATAGTCAACCCGACACCCGTTAGATATTAGCCTGCCCATTACCTCGTTCGCCATCATTTCAAGGCTAAAAACCGCGGTGGCATCGCCTCGCTCGATAAAGGCATTGGCTATTTGCAGCATCAAGACTGATTTGCCTCGACTTGGTTTCCCGCCAATCACCCATAGTTCACCCGGTTTCATTCCTCCGCATGACTGATCTAATAGCTCGATTCCGGTGGAGAATCCGGGAATCTCGCCAGACTCATGCGATGCCGTAAAATGATGGATAAACGCCTTGGACGCGGAACCTGAATTGATTGATTTTGTCTTGCCTGTAATTGCCCTTGTGAGCGCCTCGAGGGTAGCTTTAGCTTCTAGTATCGACTCAGCGCTGTCAGACGCCTCAGATAGCCTCACAGACGCAGCAATAGCTATCCTACGGGCATTGCATTCCTTTAGATGCCTTGCCCACGTGTCCCAATTGGCAAAATTGACCGCGTAGTTGAAAACATCAGCAATCTCAGACGGCCCGCCAACCCGGTCGAGTACCCCAGACATCTGCAGCGTTGTTATGAATCCGACCAGATCAATCTCATCTGAATCGGGGTGCTCTGCGTGATATGCTAATATCTCAGCATGCAATGTACAGCACAGGTAAAAACAATCTGCATCCAAGCCGGCGCCTGCGGCCTTACGCACAAACCGTTTAGGCTGTTGCATAAGACACGAAAGAATGGCCTTTTCCGCCATTATCGCGGACGGTAGTGCTTTAGTTTCCGTGATCAAATTCCGTACATATCGGCGGTTTGCGGGCGTCTTGATTGTCCACCTGCTTTTTGATGGTTTCCAGACTCAAAAAGTCCTTGGTAGCCATGCAAAATTGAATTTTCAATTGCTTGAATCGCGCGGAATTCTCCAAGTTTTCCAAGCATTTTTAGTTGTTTTGATGCTGTGCTGCTGGTCAAGGTGTGCTTTTTTTCTTTACGATGTAAAACCCAGTCTGACCATGCTTTTTCAAATTCTAGCGTGGAAAATGGTAACGATGCTTTGGCCGGATTGTCCTTGGGTTTATTTGTTTCCTTGATCTTTGGCTTGTCCACATGGGTTACTTTATCAACTTGGTAATCATCAAACTCGATTGGTTGAGTTGCAGCGTAAAGATTGAGTACCATATCGTTCAAAAACCATCCTATCGTTTTAGAACTGTCTTTGACCAGCCAGTCCAATCCTTCCCAAAATTTGGCCGTTCCGCTGATCCTACGGCCAAATACAAATTCATCCGATTTCTTGTGCGGGCGGCCGCGTTTTGGCCTGTTTTCCTGTGTGTTATCCTGTGTGTTTTGTTCGTTTTTCATGCTTTTTTGTTGTTTTTGTGATGTGCCCGACTAGGGCGGGAAAGATTTATCGGATATTTGTGATTTTGTCACCAAAACAATCCTCGTGTTGGTTTTCTAATTTGATGCCAAAAAGGACGGCCAAAATTGGAGCGTGAGAATCGGCGTAGTGGTCACGGTAAACCACTCGCTCAACACCGTGAGCCGCCAGGTTTTTGAAACACTCAGTGCAAGGCATTGTCGTTATGTATACGGTTTCAACCTCTCCAATTTTGCACTTGGCAAGCAGGTTTATCTCTGCGTGGATCATATAGCGTTGGCGGTGATCTCGGTCTGCCATCACCGCGTCTGGTATCGTAATGCCCGCCGGCAGCCCATTATAGCCCATACTCACTATCCTGTTGCTTGCGTCAAAGCCCACGGCTCCGACCTTCCGGAATGGATCCTCACTACGCTTTGCGGCCACCTCAGCCAGCTCCATGCCATACTCGTCAAATGATATTCTCACTGAGAATCCTCCAATTCCGATGCTACAAATCCTTTGATTAAAACCATGTAGTTTATGATGTCCTCGCAGGAGTCTACAAATGATTCATTTTGCACCTCTAGGCTTCCCTTGGTGGCAAACGTATTGATGCGTTCGATTTTATCCATCACCCTCATCAGAATCCCATGGATTGGAGAAATCCCCAAGATCTGGGAACTCCTAAAGTTTTTGTACGGGTCATCTCCATGGCAGTAATCTGCATTCTTTGCTTTCAAAATCAATTGGCATCTGCCAAACGTATTGGACTGAAGTGTAAGCAATTCGTCTCGTTTTTGTGTGTTTGTTTCCATGTTATTTGTATGTTCTTTTGCCATATTCGGCTATTAGTAAAGCATCTGCAATAGCATGCGTTACTTTGATGCTTGGGAACAGTTCCTGTGCTTTGTTCTTGGTCACGTTCTTGTCTCCTTTACTCATGCACTGCATGTATTTCTGCCATGCCTGTGGCCTAACTCGGTCAAAGGCAATCTCGTTGGATGCTAAAGCCATTTCCAAATGCCCGAAACCATTCCCAAACGTGAATGCTGAAACGACTCCCATCTGTGGACTGCTATTAACCTGTTCAAGAAATGCGAAAAAATCCTCGTGGTCATTGCTGGAAATGCTATATAATAGTTCATATAGGTCCCTCAGGTTTCTTGGTGTTTTCTCCACGCACACATCATTACCACATATCCACGCAATCGCTCCATTAGCTCCAGGGTCAATGCCGATGAATGTCATGGCATCTCCTTCCAGCTTTTGATTTTAAGCTTAGATGCTAACTCAAGACATGCTTGTTCCTCTGTGCTGGAAAAGGCTGTGTGTGTCGATCCTGAACGATAAGCGGCATATCCTTTCTTGGTATCCACACAATATATGTTTCTTTTCTTCATCCATTTTAGTCTTGGTGAGAGTGTTTGCATTGATTCAAATAGTTGGTCGATCATGTTATTGGTCGTATTTATTGTTAAACCAGTGGATACTTCTTACCGTCAATCTAAACGATCTTGGCATTGCGATATGCAGATAGTTCTTTACGTTTATTGAATTCTTTTTCTGTAAGATGTTTATCATTCAAAAACCACTCCTTGGATCCATCAGCCCATTCAATCGCTGGACCATCTTCACGATGCAATTTACCATTCAAATACCATTCCCTGGATCCATCGTCATATTCAATTGCAGGACCATCTACACGATGCAACGTGGTCATTTCTTTATCGGCATGGTAATACGTATTACCTTCTTCATTGATTTCAATATATTGTGCTTTCATGTGATTGTTTTAATTTAATTTGGAGTTGATAGGGTCGCGGCTGGACATCAGCGTTGTCATCGAATCGAATAATTCTTTGCTTTCATTGTTGTCCATTGTATTGATTTTTAGTGATCTTGATTTTATACCTTTGTTTGTTTTGAGTCAGTTTCATGCCAGTAATGACTGACTCCTTTTTCCCATCGGCGCATGAAAGAATCCTCCCCGTCGTCGCCGCTTACGAGCCAGTCCACCCGTTGTGCCATTGCCGCCGCCTTTCTTAATGTGTGTGCTGCCACTATGAATTTATCCATGATTTCTTGTGGATAGTTTTTTCCAATAGGTGTTCCATATTCATCAATTGACTGGTTGTCGTTTGATTCAATTAGATGGTCAATCTCTACTGCTATGTCTTCGATTCTATATTGCTGGTATTGAAAGTGTCCTCCGCTCATATTTTATGTTGGTTTGTCGTTATTCTGATTTCCGTCAAATAAAATCACGTCTTTTAGTGGTTTAAGCGTGCATTCATTCCCATCAGCAAGATGAAGATTTAGCATGATTGTTTTTTCAATCGCTTTCTCGAGCTCCAAGACTCTATTTTCAAACTCACTAAAGGTTACTTGCATACCCATTAATTGAGAAAAATAAGAATCTGAATGTAATTGCTCCCTGTTCAGTTCGAGTTCGAGTCTTCGCGCAAATGATGCGTTTACAATCTCATCATCTTCACCTAAGTTTATTACTGCTACGTCAGTTCTAGGCGTGTCATACGTGTTGTTACATTCATCTTCTGACATAATCTTTATTTTTGATTTGTTTTTCATGGATTGAGTATTATTTACAACTAACTTTCCGAATATAAAATCATAATTTATTGAGTATTTCTCACTATTCGATTTTCTATGTATTGGTATTTCCCAGCTATATTAGATGAAGATTGACGGCTCATCTTGTTTTTTCGTTGAACTAGTACCAACACTGCGAATGTATTTTAACACCTTTTCCATGTCCGGTGTAATCATGATTCGTTTTGGAACAGTATAAACCACATCAGGATTTTTTGAATTGATCTTTCTTTTTTTAATTGCAGCAGCAAAAGATCCTAGTGTGCTAGATTTCATAGTGAGCAAAGAAAGCAAACGATTGCGATGATTGATGCAATTGACGGGATTCCAAATACAATAATGCTACACAGCATATGCGCTACACTGTGATCATGTTCCTCATTAATTGCCTGCATTAGTTTGATGTCCGCAGATGGATTGTTTCCAAAGCAAGGAACTTTCTCCCTGTAGTTAATGTTAATAGTTTCGTCGTTTAGTGTGTTCATTTATTTGCTGGTATTGTTGTTGTTGTTGTTAACCGCTTGCTTGCGGCGGGCGAAGAAAAACACGCGCTGGATCGTGGCGCAACACTTTTCTTCGATAAAAATAAAAATACTTTTTAGAGTTGATTTGCAACGACTTATGAGTGCGTTATGCCTTGCCATGACGGAGCATGGCGCGGTGGAAGTGTTCGGTTGCGGATTTCAACGATGAATCAATCGGATGCTCCTCATTCCATCCGCGAATCTGTAGCTCCATCAGATACGACCATCCGGGGTTGTCGAGGGCAATTCGGCGCAGCGTGTGGATGGCTCGGCGGTACACCCACCAATCCCACTTGCGCAGCATCCGCCCGCTAAATTCGGCATAACAAATCGTCGCATCCGACCCGCTTTCTGGGGCTTGTTTGATTGGTGGGGATTTACTCATTTGGTTGTATGTTTGGTGTGTTTTCGCCGGCGGTCGGATGGCCTTTTGCGTTCGTCATAAATAAATCACAGTGATTCGTCTTCTCGACGTCGCGCCACGCTTTTGGAGAGTCATCATTGGTACAGCGCAGTTTGTCGTATCGAGTATTAAGGGGAATTGACCATAGACAATACGCGCATTGGTCGCGCTGTACATCGACACGTTCGGATTTAATATCCACCAATGTGTTTTGATTTCGGAAGATTGATTCATAATTCACAGAATATGATTCATTGTTAACTTTCCTTGGCGTGGATCCTTTTCCTGCCATATTATTCGAAGATTGAAGGTTGATCTTGTTGGTTTGTTGTTTTATTTTTTCTCGACCTCAGATCAGACTTGTCGGCAATGTTTACCTCCCGGTCCCAATCTGAAAATTTAAATCTTGCCGGCAGATTCTTTTGCTCATATCTATAGTCCATGCTGTTTTTCATAAGCCAAAAATGGCACGCACGCTTCACGTCAAGAAAAGTATCTTGCTCGGTTTGTGCATGATGTGATGGCTGTTCCATTCGGTTATTGTCTAATTAGTTTGTACTTCTTACCGTCAATATCAACAATCGTACCATCGCAACATGCAGATTGCTTTTGACGTTGATTGAATTCTTCTTCTGTGATACGTTGTCCATTCAAATACCATTCCTTCATTCCACCTGGACATTCTATTGCCGGACCATCTACACGATGCAGTTTGCCATTCAAATTCCATGACTTGTATCCGCTAGCCCATTCAATCGCTGGACCATCTACACGATGCGGTTCACCATTCAAATACCATTCCTCAGATCCATCGTCATATTCAATTGCAGGACCATCTACACGATGCGACGTGGTCATTTCTTTGTCGGAATAGTAAAACGCACTACCACGTTCATCTATTTTAATATATTGAATTTGCATGTGTTTGTTTCATTCTGTTGGGAAGAAGGTGGGGGTATTT
>Ga0114962_10004078_pt1 | contig 11695 bp, 9 predicted proteins | sample C_130820_MF_Meta_FD_87017 | JGI IMG/M metagenome (GOLD analysis project Ga0114962, IMG submission 87017) | Freshwater microbial communities from Lake Croche, Canada to study carbon cycling - C_130820_MF_MetaG | ecosystem: Environmental > Aquatic > Freshwater > Lake | place: Lake Croche, Canada... | reverse complement strand
TGGTGATCGTCGCGCACTGCCCTGAACTCGTTTATGGCGACCGCAGTCATGAGCCTCTGACGATGCTGTTCGGGACCGTGTCGTTTGGCGATCTCGCGGTCGATGGATTCTTTCTTCTGAGCGGCTACCTGATCGTCAAGAGCTGGACACGCCGGCCAGAATGGTCCGTCTTCCTCGCGGCCCGCGCGCGGCGCATCTTGCCCGGCTTTGTCGTGTCCTCGTCGCTGTGCGCGCTGGTCGTCGGGCCGCTGGGCGGTGGAGCCGACTACTTCGAGCGCTTTTCGCTCGTTGACTTCGCATCCAGCCTGGTGACCCTTGCGCAACCGACGATTCCGCCGGTCTTCGGCGGCACGCACTATCCGATCGTCAACGGTTCGATCTGGACGATCGTCTACGAGGTTCGGTGCTACCTCGCGGTCTTGTTGTTCGGTCTGCTGGGTGGGTTCCGCATTCGTTTTGCATGGCTTGCCGCAACCGCGGTGTGCATGCTGCTCTTCATGCTCGGGCGATTCGACGCCTGGCCGCTGTCGGGTGCAGCCGGACAGCACATGGCACGCTTTTTCATGCTGTTTGGAGTCGGGGGTTGTTTCTGGCTGTATGGCCGACCCATGCTCGCTCGTCGCGGCCTGATGCTGCCAGCCGCCGTGCTGCTGGCGATTCTGATTTCTTTGCCTCGGTGGGCCGAGCTCGGCCTTGCACTCTTCGGGGCTTACCTGTGCCTGCATGTCGCGGTCCGTGAGGCGAGCTCGTTCGCGTGGTTCAACACCTTGCCGGATGTGTCCTACGGCGTGTACCTCTACGCCTGGCCGATCTCAAAGTTGCTGCTGTGGTGGTGGCCCACATTGAGCGCACCCGTTGTCACGTTTCTGACCCTCGCTGCGAGCCTCGCCGCCGGCGCGTTGAGCTGGTATCTGGTTGAGCGACCTTTCATGCGTCAGCGCCCAGACAGTCGCGAACGCCCAGGTGTTCCAGCGTTTCGCATCGCCCAGTCGAATGATGTGCCATGACCCGAAGCCTCAGTGTCGTCACCGTCAACTACCATTCCGCGCCCCTGATCCGCGGCCTGGAGACCATGCTTGCCGACTTGCCCGATTGCGAGCTCATCGTGGTCGATAACGGCGGCGGGTTTGTCGCCGGCTCCGATCGCACCCGGGTCGTCGGTGACGGGACCAACCTTGGCTTCGGCCGTGCCTGCAACCTTGGCGCTGCCAACGCCACCGGAGCAATACTGCTGTTCCTGAACCCTGACGCGACGGCGCATGCCGATGACATTCGCCGTTTGCTCGAGGCCGATGTCGACCGGTCCCGAACCATCTGGGGGCCGGCAATTCTTGACTCAACCCGTCGCGTGGCCACCCTTGAATCTCCGGGACGCTTCGGCTTGCGATTCAGACGCCGCTATATCGAACTGAATGCCGACCGGGTAAGCCGACCGGTTCTGTATGTGTCAGGCGCGTGCCTGATGGTTTCGACCGAATTTTTCGCGCGCCTCGGCGGCTATGCAGACGATATCTTTCTCTACGCAGAGGACCTCGACTTGTGCGCGCGCGCGGTGCGTGGCGGCGGACAGCTTGTGCTGTATTCGCGCGTTGCAATCGAGCACGCAGGCGGCAGATCGAGCAGCCGGTTCAGTGCCCGGGCCAAGCGCCTGCTGCGCTCATGGCGCGGGCACTATGTCTTTCTGTCGCGCGACAGCAGCCCGATTCCGGCTGCGATCAATGCATTGCACCTTGCCTCAGGTCTGCGGCTATGACGCATGGGCCGCATGTCGTCTTCGTCAGCCCTTATGGTCACCATGGCGCCCACTCGGGCGCGCGCAAGCGGGTCGAGTCGCTGGCAGCAGCCATGCTTGGCCTGGGCGGCGGTATTCGCGTGACGTGTCTGTCGCCGTGGGTCCCTGCAGTCGATATTGCGCACATTCCATTTGGGCTGGATGGGTCGTCATTGAAGCGCGTCGTCGCGATGCTGAGGCTCTCGGCCATGCTCAGGCCCCTGCAGGCCGATCTGGTGATATCCGAGAGTCCGGTGGCGCCCTTGGCCGGCGCCGGCACGCGGGTCCTGCATCTCATCCACGACGCGAAGTTCGCGACCGGCCATGCGAGGGGAGGCGGACGGCTTGCGCACCTGCTGCACGGGCTGTCGGCAAGGCTGGCCGACGAGGTCCTGACGGTGTCGTGGTCCGAGCGTGATCGGCTCAGTCAGGCGCTGCGCATCAGGCCCGAGCGGATCCGGGTGTCGTACAACGGCCTGTCGCCCGCTTGGCTGGATACGCCGCTCCCTTCGCCGTTGGCACCACGTCGCTTCGATCTGCTGTACGTGTCGAACTTTGCAGCGCACAAGGGGCATCTGGAGTTGTTGCGGTGCGTCGAAGGCACGGGCTGGCGAGTCGCGTTTGTCGGTGCCGACTTCGGCCAACGCAAGGCGTGCGAGGCGCATTGCCGGGACAAGGGTATTGCGGCGACTTTTCTGGAGGGACTATCCGAGCAAGACCTGATTGCCCTCTACGATGACGCGCGAATCTTCGCCTTCCCGTCCCGGCTCGAAGGATTCGGCATGCCGTTTCTTGAGGCGCGGGCTCGAGGCTTGCCGATGCTTGCCTCCAATCTCCCGGTCTTCTCGGAACTCTGCGCGCGCGTCGGTGGTTCGCTGGTCGACTTCAACGATGTTGCGGCGGCTCGTGCGAGTCTGTCCTATGCCCTGGAGCAGCCGCTTGCGCCCCCCGACTTCACCGAGTTCACCTGGTCGCGACTTGCCTCGGACCTGTTGCGGGTGGCTCGGCCGCAATGAAGCGTCGTGTTTTCTGCGGCTGGTCTGCTGACCTGAGGCTGCCTGGGGGAGTCCGTGACCGGGCGTAACGTCGGCTGGAACCTGCTTGGTTTCGGCTTGCCGCTGTTCGTTGCGGTCGCTTGCATTCCGCCCCTGGTCGAGGCGCTGGGTACCGCGCGATTCGGTCTCCTGACCCTGATCTGGGCGGTGGTGAGCTATTTCGGCGTATTCGACCTTGGTCTTGGTCGCGCGCTCACGCAGCAGGTGTCGGCAGCCCTTGGTGCCGGACGCGACGATGCAGTCCCAGGCATTGGCAGCACCGGGCTCGCGGCAATGCTGCTGCTCGGTGTTGTCGCCGGCGCGCTGATGTGGGCGCTTGCGCCGGCGGGCGTTGCGCTGTCGACAGGCTTGCCCGATCCGGCCGAGGCTGAGGCCGCCGCGCGTGCGATGGCGTGGTCTTTGCCATTCATCGTCCTGACCTCGGGGTTGCGAGGCGTGCTCGAATCGTATGGCTCCTTCCGCGCGATCAACCTGATTCGAATCGCCACGGGCATCCTGACCTACGTCCTGCCGATCGCCGTGATTCGCATCGGTATGAACAACCTGGAATCGATCGCCTGGGCGCTTGGCGCGATGCGTGCGGCCGGATGCGCGTGGCACGCCGTGCTGGTCGCTCGCAGGGTGCCTGGTGCGCTCAGCCCGGGGCGAATCAAGCTTGCGGCGCTCAACGGCCTGCTGCGCTTCGGTGGCTGGCTCACGGTAAGCAATGTCGTGAGCCCAATGATGGGGTACCTCGATCGTTTCGTGGTGGCGTCACTGCTCTCGCTTGAAGCGACCGCGTGGTATGTGACGCCCAAGGAAATGGTCACGAAGATCCTGGTTGTGCCCACGGCGATCGGCAACGTCCTGTTCCCGAGGCTTTCGGCGCTTGGCTCAAGTGCTGACGGGCGCGATGTGGCAATCCGTCTCCAGGAACTCTCGCTGTCAGCCGTGTTCGTCATGGTGTTTCCCTTGACGCTCGGGCTTGCGCTGTGCGCGCCGGTCATCCTGCGTCTTTGGGTCGGTGAGGAGTTCGCCCGCGAGGGAGCGACTGCAATGGCAGTGGTGGCCCTGGGCGTACTGCTTAACGGGCTCGCGACCGTGCCTTTTCTGTCAATTCAGGCCAAAGGCAGGGCCGATGTGACAGCAATCGCCAATGTCATCGAGCTCCCGCTATTCATCTGCGCGCTCTACCTGATGACGCGAGAGTGGGGCGTGACTGGCGCCGCATCAGCCTGGACCCTGAGAGTTGGCGTCGACCTGTTCGCGCTGGCATGGATTTCCTCGCGAATCCAGGGGCGCATGTATTCAAGCGGCGAGCGCCTTCTGGTGGTCACTCTGGCGGTGCTGACCGGAGCGGCATTCACACTTGCATTCATCGAGCCGACCGCATTGCGGATCGGCGGATCGGCATGTGCGGGCGGCGCGGCGATGGCGCTGCTCGGCTATGCGTATCGTGATCGACTCAGTCGTGGCGTGGCCAGGATCCTCAGGCGCCAGTCAGATTCTGTCTGAGTGCGCCGGTGTCGCATGATGGCTTGTGCTGATGGCATCGGCATAGGCGTCCAGCACGAACTGCTCGTCAAACTGCCTGAGTGCTCGCTGTCGCGCTTGCAGACTCATTCGCGCGGCGTCGGCGTCGGAGCGAGCCAGCATCAGTCCAAACATCTCAGCCAGGTGATCCGCATCCCGCGGCCTCACCAGAAACCCGGTCACCCCATCCTCCACCGTATCCCGACATCCCACCGAATCGGTCGTGATCACAGGCTTGCCCATGCTGGCTGCCTCGAGCAGCGACCTTGGCACGCCTTCGCGGTAATACGACGGCAGCACCACGCAATCGGCCTGCGCATACACCGGCACCATGTCGTCGAAGCTGCCCAGAAACCGGATGACGCCCTCGCGTTCCCATTGCTCGACCGCCGAGCGCGGCACGGCCGACGGATTGTCGACATCCAGAAAGCCTGCAAGCGCAAACTCCACATCCGGATGCCTGGCCTTCACGATGCGCGCGGCCTCGACAAACTCGCCCACGCCCTTGTCCCATAACAGACGTGCGACCAGCAAAAACTGAAAAGGCCCGGCGTGCGGCTTGGGTCGCGGGCTGAAGCGATCGACGTCCACCCCCGAGCCCGGCAGCCGATGCGTGCGAGCCGCATCGACCAGCCCGGCCTTGATGAAAATCGCCCGATCCTCTTCGTTCTGAAAGAAGACGGTGGAGGGCCAGCGCAGCGCCACGCCATACAAAGCGCGTGAGACTTTCTCGATCCAGCCGCCCGAAACAAATGCACGGCCAAGCCCCGAGATATTGGCAATCACCGGCACCCCGAGCGTGCGGGCCACCAGCGACAGATAGATATTGATCTTGGGTGTGAAAGTAAGCACCACCGCTGGCCTGATGCGCGCCATCGCGTCGCGGATTCGCCAGAGTGTGCCGAGTTCGCGCAAGGGATTGGTGCCGGCATTGTCGAGTGCGAGCAGCACATGCTCCGCACCGAGCGCGGCCAGCCTTTCAACATGCCGGTCGGGCGGCGAGAGCACCACCACGCGCCATCCTTGGTCGATGAGCGACTCGATCAGGCGCGAGCGGAAGTTCACGACATACCAGGTGGTGTTCGCACTCAGGCAGGCGATCGGACGCGGATCGGCATCGGTAAAGGGAGCGCGACGGAACATTGAGCCATGCTAGGGCGCGGTTCGCGCGCTGCCGCGCGTCATCCGTTCGATGGCGCGGCTCGGCCGAAAAGCGGTTGTTGCAGTCGGGTTGCCGCGTCAGACCCCAAAAGCTTCCGGCGCCACAGCGAGCGTCAGCCCTGCTGGCCATTCATCCAGGCAACCATCACACGGCCGAAATTCGCAAGGTCTTCAAGGTCATCCCGCAAGACCTTGACCACGAGTGTCCAATCAACATCGGCATAGTCATGGGCAAGCACATTGCGCATACCAACCGCGCGCTGCATTGCCTTCGAAAGAGGCTCATCGATCATGCCCAGTCGGGCCAGCTGGACAAAGCTGTCGCCGGCGGTTGTGGGGACGATTCGGTGCGCGCCGCAGACATGCGATGCGATATCCGTGCATGACTGGACGGCAATCTCGAGATTGCGAGCCAGGATGTCCTGCAGGTCCTGATCGTCGACGAGCTGGCGAGCTGATTTCGGGCGCTTGTCGCGCAATCTGATGAGCCGTCGCGACAGTTCTCGCAGCTTGGCATCGATCACTGCTTGATCAATCGCCTCCTTCATTCAAAAAGCCTCTTGCGCGCGACCTGCGCTGCAATCTCGGCCACCCTGCAGTCATCGGCTGCACGAAGCTTGCGAACGATGAGCTCCGATCGGGTGGCGGTTGAATCACAGACGATTTCTCGACCTCCGAGGGCCCGGTCGAGCACCAGGCCGCGAGCTGTCGACAGGTCGATCAGGTCGACACTGCGACCGGTCGATTCGGTGATTGCCATCATGAACCGTTCGCGATCGGCGGTGCTCAAAGGCCTCCGGTTCAGAACAGCCACATCGATATCGCTGTCAGGCCTTGCCTGCAGCGTTGCGACCGAGCCAAAGACGGTGGCATAACGCACGCCCAGCGACCGCAGCCGATCGGCCAGCTTTTCGAAGCCTTGCTCAGCCTTCTGAGCAACGATCGCATCGCGTGCGATTGGCGAAGGCTTGATCGCTGAAGGCAGGGTTTTCATCGATCTGATGTTAGCCCAAAGCGGTGAATCGCCACCCATCCCCGGGCTCGCTGCGCCCCGAATTTGCACCAGACAAAGCCGGCCGCACGACCCATTCCGCCATCCCCCATGCGACTTCCGTCACATCGCCACACGCCCGTTCCGCGCGGATTGTCACGCCGATTTTTCACACTGCGCCTCCGGTCTGCCCGATCCCGCCGCCGGGTTCAGATCGATTCAAAAAACCGACCACCGTGCCGAAGTGATCTACGAACGATTGGCTCATCAATCGATCAGCACCGTGGCCGAAAGGTCACAATTTCTCGAACGAACTGAACGATTTCGCCCGGCTCCCGCCTCATGACCCTGACCTCCACGCTCCTGCAGCACATCCTCGCCGCGACAATCACATCGCTCTCTGTGTCCTTCATGGTGGCTCTGGCGCTGGTTCTTACCCGTCGCTGGCATATCCGGTTCACCGGCGATTCGCAGTTCAACCTGCCGCAGAAAATTCACAGCGGCAATCTGCCGCGGGTCGGCGGCCTGGCGGTGGTCTCGGGCTTTGTCACCGGTCTCGTGCAACTGGTGTGGTTCGGTGGCGAGCCGCCCGCGGTATCGCCCTCGACAGCTTTCGTACTGCTCATGGGCCTGGTGCCGATCGTCATCATCGGTTTCGGCGAAGACATCACCAAGCAGGTCAGCCCCAAGCTGCGACTGCTGTGGATCATTCTCGGCAGCATGATCCTGCTGCGATTTCGCGACCTCGCGCTCGACAGCATCGATGTGCCGATGCTCGATCCCCTCTTTTCAAACTGGGGCGTGGCGCTCGCCTTCTCGGTATTTGCCTGTGTCGGCGCCTCCAACGCCTACAACCTCATCGATGGCCTGAACGGTTTGCTCGCCGGTGTGGCCCTGATCACGCTGGCCGCGATCGCCTGGGTGGCCGCAACCCTTGGCGACGAAAAGATCTTTGCGCTCGCCGTGCTGCTCGGTGTTGCCATCGTCGGCTGGTTGCCCTTCAACTGGCCGCGCCCGCGTCTTTTTGCCGGTGATGGCGGCGCCTATGCGCTCGGCTTTCTCACCTCGGCCATCCTGCTGCTGCTGATTCAGCGTCATACGCAGGTCAGTGCCTGGTTCGGTCTGACCGCCATGGCCCTGCCGGTCTGGGAGACCTTCTACACCATCTGGCGCCGCTCGCGCTCGCAGGTCAAGGCCATGGAGCCCGACCAGTCGCATCTGCACCAGCTGGTGCGAGCCCGCATGCACAAGACTTTCATTTCAATGGCGATCCACCGCGCCCAGCGCATGACCCTCGAGGGCCCGGCCACGCAGCCGCATCAGATGTCCTCGATGATCAAGGCACCCAACAGCGCCTGCAGCCCGGTCCTGTGGCTGCTGCATGCCGGTGCGGTGGTGGCGGGTGCCATCAACTATGAGAGCACCGCCGCTCAGGCCTTCATCATGGCGGTCTTTGCGGTGCTTTACGTCCAACTGCACAAGGCTCTGACCCGCTCGCGTGAGCGGCAGCGTCAACTGGCCGCAGCACTTGCCGGCGAGTAAGGTCGCGGCATTGGCCCGCTGAGTTTGCGCGCCAGGCACCTATAATCGGGCGATGAGCTCGACACCCAAATCGCCTTCCGAAAGCCCTGCGACCCCGTCTCAGGCCACCTCTCCGGTCATCCCTCAAGCCACGCAACTGGTCTCCGCCGGTCGCCATTTCGACCGACCTGTCGCCACCGTCAACCTGCCGCTCACCCGCGCCTCGAGCGTGCTCTTCGAGACGCTGGCGTTGGCCGAAGCCGAGGGCACTGCCGCCATGGCGGGCGAGGTGCATCGCACCACCTACGCCACCTCGGGCACGCCGACCACCATGGCACTCATGGATGCGCTGGCCGACATCGAAGGCGCGCCGCATCGCTGCCGCGCGGCCATCATGCCCTCGGGCCTGGCCGCGATTTCGGTGGCGCTGCTGGCCTACTGCAAGCCCGGCGACCATGTGCTGATGAGCGACTCGGTCTACGGGCCAGCCCGCACCTTTGCCACCACCCTGCTTGCGCGCTATGGCGTGGTCACCGAGTATTTCGATCCGCACATCGGTGCCGGCATCGACGCACTCATCACGCCGCAGACCCGCGTCGTCTACCTCGAAAGTCCGGGCAGCTATACCTTCGAGATCCAGGACGTGCCGGCGATCTGCCGGGTGGCGCGCGCGCGCGGTGTGATCTCGATGATCGACAACGCCTGGGCCTCGCCGGTGATGGCACGCCCCTTCGACTGGGGCGTCGATGTCTCGCTGCTGCCGCTCACCAAATACTGGGGCGGCCATGCCGACCTGCTGATGGGCGCGGCCATCGTGCGCGAAGAGCACTGGCTGCCGCTGTGGCAGGCGGTGCGCCAGCTCGGCATCTGCGTCGGTGGCGACGACGCCTTTCTGGTGCTGCGGGGGCTTCGCACCGCGCAGGTCCGCATGCGTCAGCACGAGGCTACCGCGCTCACGGTCGCGCGCTGGCTCGAAGGTCGCCCCGAGGTGGCCAGCGTGCTGCATCCGGCGCTGCCCTCGCATCCGCAGCATGCGCTTTTCAAACGCGACTTCCTCGGATCGAGCGGGCTGTTTTCCTTCGAGCTCAAGGCGGCGACGCCCGCGCAGCTCGCTGCCCTGTGCGAACGGCGCCACCACTTCAAGATCGGCTATTCATGGGGCGGCTTTGAGAGCCTGATCATGCCGGCCAAGATCAGCGCGCTGCGCACCGTGCGTCCCTGGACCGGCGGGCCACTGGTGCGCCTGCACTGCGGGCTCGAAGACGCGCAGGATCTGATTAACGACCTCGAGCAGGGGCTTGTCGCCATGGCGGCGGCCGGCTGAGCAAAGGCTTGGGCGAAAGGTCTGAGCGCGCCGCCGCCCTGCGCAGGCAGCACGCTGTAAGCGGCGCGCGGATGCTTAGCGCTTGTCCGGCGGCGGGCTTGACGAAAACGCAATGCTCGCCAGCGCCGCCGCCGCCGACCGGGTCTCGACGCCGAGCTTTTCAAACACATGTTCGAGATGCTTGTTGACCGTGCGCGGGCTCATGCCGAGGATGTCGGCGACATCCCGATTGGTCTTGCCCTTCGAGACCCATGACAGGACCTCGACTTCGCGTGGCGTGAGCGCCGCGCTGGCCAGTCGTGACGGCGCCGGGGCGTCTGATTTGCGCACGCTCAGCAGCCACATCACTTCGCCCAGTCCGACCGTGCCGACCCGTTTGGCGACCAGGGTCTGACCGCCCTTGTCGATCGGCACGGCTTCGTCCTCGGCCTGACTGGCGGCATGCAGCCAGCGCATCTGTTCCTCGGGACTAATGCCCGGCAAAAAGTCGGCAAGCCAGCGTACCGCCTGCGGCGATTGCCAGGCAAGGCGCTGACGCGCATCGACCATCAGCATGCCCAGCCCGCCGATGTCGATCGATTCGCGTGCCATGCGCACCGCGCGCGCATTGCGCACATGCGTGGCCAGCCGGACCATGACCTCCTGGGCCCGCACCGGCTTGACCACATAGTCGACACCGCCGGCATCGAAGCCCTTGACGATCTGACTGGTCTCCGACAAACCGGTCATGAAAATCACCGGCACATGTGCCCAGGCCGGGTCCGACTTGATCCGCCGGCAGGTCTCGAAGCCATCCATGCCCGGCATGAGCGCGTCCATCAGGATGGCATCGGGTGAGACCAGCTCGAGTCGTTCGAGCGCCGATGCGCCATCGATCGCCACGATGACGGTATAGCCATCGGCCTCGAGCTCGCTGCACAGGGCACCGAGTGACTGCGGTGCATCGTCGACCAGCAGGATGATGTTCTCGGGGCTGCTCACAGCGCCTCCTCGTTGGCCTCGCCAACCGCGCGATCGAGCCGCTCGATGAGCTGGGGCCAGTCGAATCGGCCGACCAGCTCACGCAGGGCATCGGCCTGCGAAGCCTGAGCGGGATATTCGGCCACCAGCGCATCGAGCGCCCGCTGCAGGCCCTGCGGATGGCCCATGCGCGCCAGTCGCAGCAGCGTGCGGGCATGTTCGATCGGCAGATCACCGGTTTGCGGCGCCGACACCGCCACCCAGCTCGGCACCGCGAGCTCGGCCACCCATTCGAGCTCGAGCTCGCGCTGCAGCGCCGCCAGCAGCTCGGATTCGATCACCGGCTTGTCGACGAAGGCCTGGCAGCCGGCGGCCTCGAGCATTGCGGGCTGATTTTCGAAGGCATTGGCCGAGACCATGATGATCGGCACGCTTTGCAGGCCCCGGCGGCGGATCTCGCGGGCCACATCCCAGCCGTTCATGTCGTCCATCGTGATGTCGAGCAGGATCGCATCCGGGGGATGATCGAACACTGTTTCGAGGCACTCGCGCCCGGTGCCGGCTTCGCGGATGCGAAAGCCCAGGGGCAGCAGCATGCCGGCGAGCATCTGGCGCTGGGTCGGATGGTCGTCGACCACCAGCAGCGTGCGACGCTCGCCGATATAGCCGCTGACCGGCCGATGGCGAGGAATGGCACCCACACCGGGGTCGGCGGTCTCGCCCAGATAGACCCGCACGCTGAAAGTACTGCCTTCGCCCGGGGTGCTCACCACCGTGAGTTCGCCACCCATCAGCTGCGTGAGCAGATGCGTGATGGTCAAGCCCAGGCCGGTGCCGGGCTCACCGGTTCGGCGCCCGGCGCTGCCGCGCTCGAAGGGCAAAAACACCCGCTCCAGGTCGGGCGCCGCAATACCGATACCGGTGTCGATGACCCGAAAGCACGACACCTCGCGCCGATGATCGAGCACCAGCGTCACGCTGCCGCTGTCGGTAAAGCGCACCGCGTTGCCCAGCAGATTGATCAGGATCTGTCGCAGGCACCTTGCGTCGGCGCGCACATAACGGGGAATGCGGCCTTCGGTCCTGAGCTCGAAGGCCAGACCCTTGGCGGCAGCCTGCGGTGCGACCATGCGAACCACATCGTCGAGGAACTCGTGCATCGGCAACGGTGCGATGTCCAGGCGCAGCTTGCCGGCCTCGATGCGGGCCAGATCGAGCAGGCTCTCGATCAGCCCGCGCAGATGCTCGCCGCTCTGGTGGATGGTCTGCACCGCGGCGCGGCGTTCGCCCTGAATCTGCGTGTCCTTGAGCATGATCTGCGCATAGCCGAGGATGCCGTTGAGCGGCGTGCGAAGCTCATGGGTCATGCCGGCCACATAGCGGGTCTTCGCCTGGTTGGC
>Ga0114962_10004077_pt1 | contig 11697 bp, 11 predicted proteins | sample C_130820_MF_Meta_FD_87017 | JGI IMG/M metagenome (GOLD analysis project Ga0114962, IMG submission 87017) | Freshwater microbial communities from Lake Croche, Canada to study carbon cycling - C_130820_MF_MetaG | ecosystem: Environmental > Aquatic > Freshwater > Lake | place: Lake Croche, Canada... | reverse complement strand
CAACAAAAGTTGCGACCGGCTTGCCTTTTTCCACAAAATAGGTCGCCAAAATTTTGCCTTTGGTGCTGCCTACGTTCAGGGCGTCATGAATGGTGTTGGCGGGCACCATGAAAGCTTCCCCCGCTTTGACCACGCGGCTGGCTTGACCGTCTACGCGCAATTCAAATTCGCCTTCGAGCACATAGCCCAATTCTTCACCCGGATGGGTGTGGCGCCCGGCAAAGATGCCAGGGTCGAATTCAGCTCGCGCTTGAACGCCCATCCTGCCAGGCACACTCAGTTCATGCGACTGTAAAGCCACGCGGGTGAAGCCAGGCTTTTGGGCGCTGACCAAACCCATGACGCCGGCACCGATCAGACATACCCATAACGTTGAAGCTTTCATTTCAATACTCCTGTAGGTTGAGACTTACTTGACCACCATCAAGGTGAAGGGGTACACATAGGCTTGCAGGGTGACCAAAATACCCACCAAGCAGGCCAGCGCAATGGAGTGGAAAAACACGTAGCGAAGAATATCGCCTTCGTGGTTGAACCAGCGGGTGGCAGTGGAGGCGACCACGATGGACTGCGCGTCGACCATCTTGCCCATCACACCGCCCGAGCTGTTGGCCGCCCCCATGAGGTTGGGGGACAAGCCCAGTTGGTCCGCAGCCACTTTTTGCATGCCGCCGAACAACACATTGGAGGCTGTGTCAGAACCCGTCAGTGCCACACCCAACCAGCCCATCAAGGTACCAAAGAAGGGGTAGAAAACGCCGGTGTTGGCAAAGGCCAGACCCAAGGTGGTGTCAGTGCCTGAGTAGCGGGTGAGTGAACCCAGCGCCAACATCAACACAATGGTGAGCAGCGAGTAACGCACCAGCACCAAGGTGCGCAAAAAGATGCGAATGAGGTTCATCGGGTTGTACTTCATCACCAAGCCGCCAACGATGGCCGAGAGCAAAATGCCCGTGCCGGTGGCCGACAGCAGGTTGAGGGTGTAAACCGCCGCTTCTTTTTTGGGTTCAGGCACCACGGGGGGCATTTTTTCAATCAGGTTGTGCAAGCCGTCCAAGGGGAACTTGGGGGCAAAGATGCTGTTGAAAAACTCTTTCACCGGCGGCAAACCCCAAATGAAGATGAACACCGTCAAAATTGCCCAAGGCGTCCAAGCTCGAATGATGTCAGCGCGTGAATGCTGGGTGCGCTTGACCCCCGCTTGGGGCAACTCGCCATCGCTGTCGGTATGGCCTTTGAGTGACACCGATGTCCAAATTTCAGCCGGTTGCCAGACTTTGAGGAAACCCACCAAGCAAGACATGGACACCACGGCGGCAATCACGTCGACCAACTCGGGGCCGATGTAGTTGGAAACCAGAAACTGCATGATGGCAAAACTCAGGCCAGTGACCAAAATAGCAGGCCAAACCTGCCACATGGCACGGCGACCGGCAAAGGCCCAAATCAACCAAAACGGAACCAGCAAAGAGAAAAACGGCAATTGGCGACCGACCATGGCCGACACCGCCATGGCGTCATAGCCATGCACCTTGGCCAGTGTCAAGATAGGCGTACCCAAGGCGCCAAAGGCGACAGGGGCGGTATTGGCGATCAAGGACAAGCCCGAAGCGGCCAAAGGTGAAAAGCCCAAACCAATCAGAATGGCAGCGGTAACTGCCACGGGCGTACCAAAACCGGCTGCACCTTCAAAGAAAGCGCCAAACGCAAAGGCAATCAGCAACAGTTGCAAGCGGCGGTCTTCGGTGATGCCGGCAATCGAGTCTTGCAGCACTTGAAAGCTGCCGTTTTGCTCGGTCAGTTGGTGCAAAAAAATGATGTTGAGCACGATCCAGCCAATGGGCAACAATCCTGTCAGACCGCCGTACAAGGCGGCACCGGCGGCCATTTCGGGGGGCATGCCATAGGTGACGATGGCCACCAACAAAGCGGCGGCCAAACCAGCAGCAGCGGCAATATGCGCCTTCATGTGCAAAAAGCCCAAACCCACCAGCATCACGACCACGGGTATTGCAGCGAGCAGGGTGGACAAAAGCATATTGCCAAGGGGGTCATAAATTTGTTGCCAAACCATGGGGTAGTCTCCGATGCGGGAAAAGTAAAAATTATAGGAAGATAGGCGCAAGGGTTTTCCCTCTCATTTTTGTTTGGAGATTTGAATGATCGAACGCACACTGTTCAGTCCTGACCATCAGGCATTTCGCGACAGTTTTCGCCGTTTCATGGCGGCTGAAATTGCGCCCCACCACGACGCTTGGGAAGCGCAAGGCTATGTCGACAAGCAAGTGTGGGTCAAGGCCGGTGCGTTGGGTTTTTTGTGCATGACCCAGCCCGAGGACTGTGGCGGTTTTGGTGCTGACAAGCTGTATTCCGTTATCCAAATGGAAGAGTTGAGCGCTGCTGGTTTCAGCGGCATAGGCTACGGCTTACACACCGAGATCGTCGCACCCTATATCCAGCACTACGGCACACAGGCGCAAAAGCAGCACTATCTACCCGCCATGGCCCGTGGCGAGATGGTGGGCGCGATTGCCATGACCGAGCCTGCAGCGGGCAGTGATTTACAAGGCATACAAACCACCGCCTTGGCGCAATCGGATGGTTCTTTTTTGCTCAATGGCAGCAAAACCTTTATCACCAATGGCTGGCACTCGGATGTGGTCATTGTGGTGGCCAAAACCAACCCCACGGCGGGTGCCAAAGGAACCAGCTTGTTTTTGCTCGAGGCGGGTACGCCTGGATTTACCAAGGGCAAGCCCTTGAACAAACTTGGGCTCAAAGCCCAAGACACCTGCGAGCTTTTTTTTGACAATGTGCGTTTACCTGCTGAGGCTTTGTTGGGTGCTGAGGCCATGCTGAACAAAGGTTTTGTGTGTCTGATGGAGCAGCTGCCTTGGGAACGCTTGCAAATTGCCATCGGTGCGGTGGCGGCGTCCCAAGCCGCTATCGGCTGGACCCTAGACTATGTGAATCAACGCCATGTGTTTGGCCAAGCGGTAGCGGCGTTTCAACACACCCGCTTTACTTTGGCCGAGCTGCAAACTGAGGTGCAAATTGCCCAAGTGTTTGTCGACAAATGCACCGAGTTGCTGTTAGAGGACAAGCTCGATACCGTGACTGCCAGCATGGCTAAGTATTGGTGTACCGATTTGCAAAGCAAGGTGATGGACGCTTGCGTGCAACTGCACGGCGGCAATGGCTTTATGTGGGAATACCCCATCACCCGCGCTTATGCCGATGCGCGGGTGCAGCGCATTTACGGCGGAACCAATGAAATCATGAAGGAAGTTATCGCCCGCAGTGTCGTCAAATAGCACTGCTTAGCTGATCACCAGTTGGTGAAAACCGAACTCGCCAACTGCGCGGTCGGCGTAAAACGTTTTCAAAGTCTCGCCAACGGTGCGAAACGCCAAGTCGTTCCACGGAATGTCAGCTTCTTCAAACAGACGGGCCTCCATGGTTTCATGGCCTGGGTTGAACTGATCACTTTGCAATTGGGCACGAAAAAAGAAATGCACCTGACCCACTTTGGGCACATCGATCACCGTGAACAGGGCTTGCATGTCGATGCTCGCGCCTGCCTCTTCGTCGGTTTCTCGTGCTGCGCCTTGCGCCAGGGATTCGTGCAATTCCATGAATCCTGCAGGCAGGGTCCAAAAACCTTTGCGCGGCTCGATATTGCGTTTGCACAAAAGCACTTGCGTGCCCCACACCGGAATCGTGCCCACCACATTCAGCGGGTTGTCGTAATGCACCGTGTGGCAAGCGGGGCAGACGGCTCGCAAGCGTGTGTCGCCATCGTCGGGCAAGCGCATCAGCACGGCGGTGCCGCAGTTGCGACAGAATTTGACGGGGTTTTTCAGCAAGTCAGATCTTTTCAGGACATTTGTGGGCTTTGAGTGTAGCGATTAGCCTGGGGCTTACACAGTCCCGTAAAACGCTTATCCTACGGTCATGAAGCTGTACTCCTTTTTTCGCTCCTCCGCCTCCTTTCGGGTGCGTATCGCCTTGGCCCTCAAGGGGTTGCCGTTCGAGTACATCAGCGTGCATCTTTCCAAAGGCCAACAGTTACAAGCCGACTTTGCCGCTGTCAACACCGATGCTTTGGTGCCGGTGCTGGAGGTGGACGGCTTGCGGCTGACCCAGTCTTTGGCCATCATGGAGTATTTGGACGACAGGTTCCCCCAACCAGCACTCCTGCCCAGTGACGCCCTCGGTAAACACCGTGTGCGGGCTTTGTCGCAGGCCATAGCTTGCGAAATTCATCCTCTCAATAATTTGCGGGTGTTGAAATACCTCACTGGAACTTTGGCGCTTGACGAGGACAACAAAAATAGGTGGTACCACCACTGGGTGCGGCTAGGGCTAGAGCGCTTTGAAAAGCATTTACACAGCCCCGCCACCGGAAGGTTTTGCCATGGCGATATGCCCAGCATGGCCGATTGCGTGTTGGTACCTCAAATCTTCAATGCCCAGCGTTTTAAAGTGGACTTGCATGGGCTCAACCGCACCCTTGAGGTGTTTGACGCTTGCATGGCCTTGCCCGCTTTCCAAGCGGCCCAACCGTCGGCTTGTCCTGATTTTGAAGCCTGACGGTTTTCCACTTCTGCCCGAATGGCAGGGGACGCAGGTGTTTTGCACCACCCGCGTGGGAGGCTTCTCATTGCCGCCTTATGACAGCTTCAATTTAGGCGACCACGTGGGTGACAACCCGCAGTCGGTGTTCGATAACCGACAGTTGCTGGCGCAGCAGTTGCCAGTGCGACCCGTGTTCATGCGCCAAGTCCATGGCTGCGTGGTGGCGCAGTTGCACCACGATACCCCTGACGGACAACTGGCAGACGCTTGTTTCACCCTCGACACTGGCGTGGCGTGCACCATCATGGTGGCAGACTGTTTGCCCCTGTTGTTTTACAGCCCATCCAAGCATTTGGTCGCCGCCGTGCATGCAGGCTGGCGTGGTTTGGCAGGACTGGGCGGGGAGGGTGGCCAAGGCGGGGTGTTGGAGGCCGTGCAAAGGGTATTGACCAGTCACGGCGCTTTGGACGATGTGCAGGTCTGGCTAGGGCCTTGCATCGGTCCCCAGGCTTTCGAGGTAGGTGACGATGTGCGCCAAGCTTTTGTGTCGCACGATGCGGCTGCCCAAGCGGCCTTTCAGTCAGCGCCCCGTGCTGGCAAATACCTGTGCGACTTGGCCCTGCTGGCTCGGCTGCGATTGGCAACCTGGGGGGGGGTGCAAGTACAGGGCAATGACAGCACCCCTTTATGGTGCACTTATTCAAACCCAACGGTATTCTTTTCGTACCGTCGAGTCGGGGTTTGCGGGCGGTTTGCAGCTGGCATTGCGCTTACCCATTGATTGGAAGTTTCTTGTAAGAGCCGTGGCTTAAGATGAGATGACATTCTCAATACTTTTGTCATGCCCACACCTCCTCGCTTCCACCTGAATTTCCATGGCGAGCAACTTACCCAGTTGCAGTCGGCTTATGCGCAAGAAGCCATGGACTTGTGGCAGCAAGGTCTGCAACACAACCCCAAGCTCAAAGACCGCCGATTCGCGGCTGAGCCTTGGCAACACAATCCTGTGGCAGCTTTCTCCGCAGCCATGTACTTGCTCAATGCCCGCACCATGATGGCCATGACACAGGCTTTGGACACCGACGACAAAACCCGCGCCCGTGTTCGTTTTGCCGTGGAGCAATGGGCAGCGGCCTCAGCGCCCAGCAATTTTTTGGCGCTCAACGCCGAGGCACAGCAAAAAGCCATTGACACCAAAGGTGAGAGCCTCATGCAAGGTGTGCACAATATGTTGCACGACTTGAAACAGGGCCATGTGTCCATGACCGACGAGAGCGTCTTCGAGGTGGGTAAAAACGTCGCCACCTCCGAAGGCGCGGTGGTGTTTGAAAACGAGTTGTTCCAACTGCTGGAATACAAACCGCTGACCCCTAAGGTTTACCAACGCCCGTTCTTGCTCATCCCGCCTTGCATCAACAAGTTTTATATCTTGGACTTGCAGCCGGCTAACTCGCTTATTCACTATGCGGTAGCGCAAGGGCACCGCACCTTCGTGGTCAGTTGGCGCAACCCCGATGCATCCCTGTCGCAAACCACCTGGGACGACTATGTGGAAAAAGGCGCACTCCAAGCCATCGAGGTGACACGCCGCATTGGCAACATGCCGCAAATCAACGCCTTGGGTTTTTGCGTGGGCGGCACCCTTCTCAGCAACGCTTTGGCGGTGTTGGCCGCCCGTGGCCAAGACCCCGTGGCCAGCGCCACCTTGCTCACCACCTTGGTCGACTTCAGCAACACGGGCGTGCTCGATGTGTTTATCGACGAAGCGTTTGTCACATTTCGTGAAGCTCAATATGCCGATGGTGGCCTGATGGCTGGTCGTGACATGGCACAAACTTTCAGCTTCTTGCGTCCCAACGATTTGGTGTGGAACTATGTGGTCGGCAATTACCTCAAAGGTGAAACCCCACCGCCCTTCGATCTGCTTTACTGGAACAGCGACGCCACCAATTTGCCCGGCCCCATGTACGCTTGGTATTTGCGCAACACCTATTTGGAAAACAACCTCATCAAGGCTGGCAAAGCGACGGTGTGTGGCGAGGCCATTGACATGCGCCGTGTAGAAACACCGTTGTACATCTACGGCTCGCGCGAAGACCATATCGTGCCCATTGATGCCGCTTATGCTTCGACACAAGTGTTTCAAGGCCCCAAGCGTTTTGTCATGGGCGCCTCGGGCCACATTGCGGGCGTGATCAACCCGCCTGCGGCCAACAAACGAAGTTATTGGAGCCGCAAAGACAACAGCTTGCCCAAGCAGTTGACCGATTGGAGCGCCCAAGCCCAAGAACATGCCGGCAGTTGGTGGCCAGATTGGTCTGCTTGGCTGAAAAAACATGGCGGTCAGCAGGTGGCTGCGCCCAAAAAATACGGACGCGGTGTTTACAAAGCCATTGAACCCGCCCCAGGGCGTTACGTCAAAGCCCGTGCTTGAAGCACTTTTTCAACCTATCCATTCACTTAACTGTCAGGAGATATCCCTATGAGTCAAAAAATCGCCTACGTGACCGGCGGCATGGGCGGCATTGGCACCGCCATTTGCCACCGCTTGCACAAAATGGGCTACAAAGTCATTGCCGGTTGCGGCCCCAGTCGCGATTTTGACAAATGGCTGGGCGAGCAAAAAGCCTTGGGCTACACCTTTTATGCATCGGTGGGCAATGTGGCCGATTGGTCTTCCACCACCGACGCTTTTTCTAAAGCCGTGGCTGAGCATGGCGCTATTGATGTGTTGGTGAACAACGCAGGTATTACCCGCGACCGCATGTTCTTGAAGATGACGCCAGAAGATTGGAAGGCAGTCATTGACACCAACTTGAACGCCATGTTCAACGTCACCAAACAAGTGGTGCCTGGCATGGTGGACAAGGGCTGGGGTCGCATCATCCAAATTTCTTCTGTGAATGGCGAAAAAGGCCAGTCAGGCCAAACCAATTACTCTGCGGCTAAAGCCGGTATGCACGGCTTCACCATGGCCTTGGCGCAAGAGATGGCCAACAAAGGTGTGACCGTCAACACCGTGAGCCCTGGCTACATAGGCACAGACATGGTCAAAGCCATCAAGCCTGAAGTGCTGGAAAAAATCGTCGCCACCATTCCGGTCAAGCGTTTGGGCACCCCCGAGGAAATCGGTTCCATCGTCGGTTGGTTGGCGGGGGACGAGTCAGGCTTTACCACCGGTGCAGACTTTTCCTGCAACGGTGGTTTGCACATGGGCTGAGGGTGAAAACCTTTCGCATCGCTTGCATCCCCGGCGACGGTATCGGCAAGGAAGTCATACCTGCGGGTCAAGAGGTCTTGCAAGCGCTGGGGCAACACCAACCGGGGCTGCGCTTTGCTTTCAGCCAGTTCGATTGGGGAGGTGACTGGTACCGCGCCCATGGCGAGATGATGCCAGCCGACGGCTTACAAGCTTTGCGCGACCATGACGCAATTTTGTTTGGTTCGGCAGGCGACCCCGAGATTGCCGACCACATCACCTTGTGGGGCTTACGCCTGAAAATTTGCCAAGGCTTTGACCAGTACGCCAACGTTCGCCCCATCCGCATCTTGCCCGGCATTGACGCGCCTTTGAAGCGTTGCACCCCAGCGCAACTCAACTGGGTTATCGTGCGGGAAAACTCCGAGGGCGAGTACGCAGGCATGGGTGGGCGAGTCCACCAAGGCCACCCCATCGAGGTAGCCACCGATGTCTCCATCCTCACCCGCACTGGGGTGGAGCGCATCATGCGCTACGCGTTTGGGCTGGCGCAGTCGCGACCGCGCAAGTTGCTGACGGTGGTCACCAAGTCCAACGCCCAGCGCCATGCCATGGTGATGTGGGATGAAATCGCCCAGCAAATCAGCCTTGAATTTCCCGATGTCGACTGGGACAAAGAGTTGGTTGATGCCGCGACCGCCCGCATGGTCAACCGTCCCGCGTCGCTGGACACGCTGGTGGCGACCAATTTGCACGCCGATATCTTGAGCGATTTGGCCGCAGCCTTGGGCGGCAGTTTAGGTATCGCACCGACCGCTAACATTGACCCCGAACGGCGCTATCCCTCGATGTTTGAGCCCATCCATGGCTCGGCTTTCGACATCATGGGCCAGGGCTTGGCCAACCCGATTGGCACGTTCTGGAGTTGCGTGATGATGCTCGAGCACCTGGGTGAACCGTTGGCAGCCGGACGCATCATGCAAGCCATTGAGCAAGTCACTGGCAATCCTGCTTTACACACCCGCGATTTGGGCGGGCAAGCCACCACGGCCCAAGTGACCAAGGCGGTATGTCTTGCCTTGCAAGCCCAGGGCCAGCTATAACAAAGGAGACAGCGCATGAAAGCAGCATGGTATGAAAGCAATGGCGAAGCCAAAGACGTGATGCACGTCGGCGAGCGTCCCACGCCGCAAGCTGGTGCGGGCGAGGTGCGGGTCAGGTTGACTGCCTCGGGTGTGAATCCCTCGGACGTGAAATCGCGCCGCGCCAGGCCCTTGGGTGGCCCGTACATCATCCCGCACAGCGACGGCGCGGGTGTCATCGATCAAGTGGGTGCGGGTGTGCCCGCCTCGCGCATGGGCGAGCGGGTGTGGACGTGGAACGCCCAATGGCAACGTCCTGACGGCACGTCTGCCGACTACGTGGTGTTGCCCTCAGCGCAAGCCGCGCATTTGCCGGACAACACCTCTTTCGAGGCCGGTGCTTGCATGGGTATCCCAGGGCTGACCGCCTTGCAAGCTGTTCGATTGGCGGGTGACGTCAACGGCAAACAGGTGCTGGTCACCGGCGCGTCATCGGCCGTGGGTCACTATGTCACGCAAATGTTGGTGCAAGCGGGTGCGCAAGTTCTGGGAACGGTAGGTTCAGAGGCCAAGGCCGCCCACGCCAAGGCGGCAGGGGCCAGTCACACCTTGCTCTACAAAAACGGCCACACCGTCGATGAGGTCAAAACCCTCACCCATGGCAAGGGTGTGGATGTGGTGATCGACATGGACTTCTCCACCACCGCTGGCTGGCTGGCGCAAGGTCTTTTGAAGCACCATGGGCAGGTGGTCTGCTATGGCTCCAACCCGCCACCCGACATCAGCATCGCTTTTCGCGCCATGCTGTTTGGCTCTTTTAATTTGAAATTTTTCTTGGTCTATGACTTGCTGCCCGCTGACCGCTTGGCTTGTGTGAAAGCCTTGAACACCCTGTTGGCTGAGGGCCGTTTGCAGCATACGTTGTTGCCCTCGTTCACACTTGACCAAGTGGTGCAAGCGCATGAACTGGTGGAGGCCGGGCAGTCGATTGGCAATGTGGTGCTCGCCATGGCGCATTAAAGCAAGGCATGCAGGTCGATGAAACCCACTGTTGCCATTTTTTTGCACCACCCTGTTTGTTCTACCGATTCTGTCAACGGCGTGATTTCAGCCATGTCGGCCATGGCCCATATCAAAATTTTCAGCAAGTACAAGGCGGGCGACGGATTTTTCAATGATGTGGATTTGGTTGTTTTTCCGGGTGGCGACGGTGAAGCAACAGCGTTTCGCGCCGCTCTCAAAGAAAACCTGAACGACATACGCGGCTTCATGCAGCGCGGGGGTAAATACCTTGGCATTTGCATGGGCGCTTATTGGGCGGATGCCTACTACTTCAATTTGCTGCAAGGTACCCGCTGTGTCCAGTACATCAAGCGCCCCCGTGCAGACATTCGGTCCTCTTACGGCACAGTGGCCTCGGTCAAGTGGCAGGGACAGGACAAGCGCATGTATTTTTACGACGGACCGACCTTTGTGGGCGGTTCGTTTCAAACCGTTGCCAGTTATGCCAATGGCGACCCGATGGCGGTGGTGCAAGGGTCGGTAGGTTTGGTCGGTTGTCACTTGGAGAGCCAGCAGCATTGGTACAGCAAGAAGGTGTTGCAACCGCATTGGCATCAAAATACCCACCATCCCCTGTTGTGGCAGTTTGTGGCAAATCATTTGCTGCAGACCCAGCAAATGCAGTTGTTTTGATGCCAAGCGAAAACACCTCTTTGAAAATCACCCCAGCGCTGCGTCACCGATTAAGCGTCGCCCCGATGATGGACTGGACCGACCGCCACTGTCGGTATTTCCACCGTCTGTTGTCGCGCCACGCCATGCTTTACTCCGAAATGGTCACCACCGGTGCGTTGCTTCACGGCGATGTGCCGCGTCACCTCGATTTCAACCCGCAAGAACAGCCCGTCGCTTTGCAATTGGGGGGGAGCGAACCGGCCGACTTGGCCCGTGCCGCTAAGTTGGGTGCGCAATGGGGCTACGGCGAAATCAACCTCAACTGCGGTTGCCCCTCCGAGCGGGTGCAGCGCGGGGCTTTTGGTGCTTGCTTGATGGCTGAACCGCAACTCGTGGCCGATGGCGTGAAAGCCATGAAGGATGCGGTGGATATTCCCGTGACCGTGAAACACCGTGTCGGCATCGATAAGGTGGAAAGCTACGACTTTGTACGCGATTTTGTCGGCACGGTATCTCAAGCCGGTTGCGAGTTGTTCATCGTCCATGCCCGCAATGCATGGTTGCAAGGCATTTCGCCCAAGGAAAACCGCGAGTTGCCGCCCTTGAAACCAGATTGGGTCTTGCGCTTAAAGCTTGACTTTCCCCATTTGCGTTTTGTCATCAACGGCGGCATCACCACCACTGAGCAATTGCGCCAGCACCTTTCAAAATTGGATGGCGTGATGGTCGGGCGAGAGGCCTACCACCGACCTTGGTTTTTGTCCGAGTGGGACGCGTTGCTGGGTCACACACCTTGCACCTTAAGCATGGGTGAAGTGGAAGCCAAGATGGTGGATTACATGGCGGCGCAAGCTGCTTTGGGTGTGCCTTGGTTTGCTGTATCGCGCCACATGCTGGGCCTGCGCCACGGCCAGCCCGGTGCCCGCAAATGGCGACAGGTGTGGAGCGACCATCGTTTGAAAAGCCAAGCTGTGCGCGAAGTGGCTGCACTCGCACTGAAACAATTGGGATCTGACCCCAATTAACAATTAATTAATCAGCGATGCCACCCACCACTTGGCTGAAGCCGCCGTCCACATAGGTGATTTCTGCGCTCACGCCGGCGGCCAAGTCGGAGAGCAAAAAAGCAGCCACATTCCCCACGTCGTCAATGGTCACGTT
>Ga0114962_10004073_pt1 | contig 11703 bp, 11 predicted proteins | sample C_130820_MF_Meta_FD_87017 | JGI IMG/M metagenome (GOLD analysis project Ga0114962, IMG submission 87017) | Freshwater microbial communities from Lake Croche, Canada to study carbon cycling - C_130820_MF_MetaG | ecosystem: Environmental > Aquatic > Freshwater > Lake | place: Lake Croche, Canada... | reverse complement strand
CTACCGCTGCGACGAGCTGATCCATGCCATGCGCGACATCCTCGGCACCAACCACCGCTGGCCGGTGGTCATGGTGGGGGTGGGGAATCTGGGGCAGGCGCTCCTCGGCTACCGCGGCTTCGGGCGGCAAAACTTCATGATCGAGGCCGCCTTCGACGCCGATGCGGCGAAAGTCGGCGGAACGGTGCGGGGGCTCGTCATCCACCACATCGACGACTTACCGCAGGTCGTGAGGACAAAGGGGATCCGGCTGGGCATGATTGTCGTCCCGGCGGAGCGGGCCCAGGAAGTGGCCGAGCGGATGGTCGCGGCCGGGATCGACGGGATCGTCAACTTCGCCCCCGTCACTCTCACACTCCCCCCCCACGTGGAGACGGTGGCGGTCGACCTGGCCATCGAGTTGGAACAGCTGTCGTTCGCGGTCACCAACAAGCTCGCCAAGGGGGGAGCGGAAGTGCCCCCCCGACCGAGCCGAGATCTGCCTGACGCCCATCCCTCCCGCTCCCACGATGGGGTATGATTCGCAGCGTCCACTACCCGGTGGTGTAACGGTAGCACAAGGGATTTTGGTTCCCTTTGTCTAGGTTCGAATCCTAGCCGGGTAACTCACGCCCCCCTTCGTCAGCACGCCACTGCTGACGCTTCCTCATGACCTCCATCGACGATCCATTCCGCAGGGCCCGCGAGACCGACGGCGTGCTTCGCTGTCCGTTTCAGGGGGATGAGATCCCGATGATGCTGCGGCATGAGGAGGTTCGCCGGGCCGCGAAGGACTGGCAGACCTTCAGCTCCGACGCGCCGTTCCGCGTGCCGATCCCCTCGGAGGAACATCTCCGCAGCGTCCGCCAGTTGCCGATCGAACTCGATCCCCCCGACCACACCGACTACCGCCGGCTCGTCGAACCGTTCTTCCTCCGAGCCAAGCAGCCGGCCTTCGTCGCCCGCATCGACAGCCTCGTCGCCCGGCTCCTCGACGAGGCGCTCGCACGCGACACGATCGAGATCGTCGAGGGATTCGCCCTGCCGCTCCAGTCGCGGGCGCTGACGGTCCTCCTCGACGTTCCTGAGGCGGAAGCCGACATCTGGATTGGCTGGGGAGTCCATGTCTTCCACGGCAACGACGGCCTGAAGAAAGCCCGCCAACTGGAGGACTACCTCAACGACCGCTTCGATCGGGCCGAGGCCTCCCCCGGCGACGACTTCTTCAGCCTCCTCTCCCGGGCGAGCTTCCGCGGCCGGCCGCTCACGCGTGCCGAGCTCCTCGGCTTTGCCAATCTCGCCTTCGCTGGCGGCCGCGATACGATCATCCACTCGATCGCCTGCGCGATCGGCCACCTTGCCGGCACCCCAGCCGATTTGGCCTTCCTCCGGGCCGATCCCGACCGGATCATCCACGCTGCGGAAGAATTCTTCCGGGTCTTCATGCCGCTGACGCACATTGGCCGCGTCTGTCCGGTAGCCACCGAAGTCGACGGGATCGCCGTCGAGCCGGGGGGCCGGGTCTCCCTGGGGTGGGCCTCGGCCAATCTCGATGGCACGGTGTTCGACGAGCCGCTCTCCATCCGCCTCGACCGACGCCCCAATCCGCACGTCTCGTTCGGCTTCGGAGCCCACCTCTGCCTGGGTGCGGCCCACTCCCGGACCGTGATGAAATCGCTCCTCTCGGCCCTCTGTCAGCGGGTGGAGCGGATCGACCTCGTCTCAAAGCGCGATCGGGTGGAGAAGACCGCCGCCTATGAGCGCACCCTCGGCTACGACGAACTGACGATCCGGATGGCCCCCGCGACGCAGCCTGGCTGAGCCGTCGCCGCGAACTCCGCCCTCACGGCTTCTTCCGCTCGTAGGTGACGAGGAAGTGCTGCGTCCCCTCGGCGGTCTTGAACTCCGTCGGCCGGTCTTTGCCGCTGAAGTCGTAACAGACCCGGAGCGTGTCCTTCTCGACCTCGACGATGCCGAGGATCGTCTTCCCCTTGTTCGGGCCGACCACCCCAACGATGTCGATCGCCGCGGGGGTGGCTGCCGCATCGACCTTCACCGTTCCCTTGTCCACCTCCTTGCCGACGGTGACGGTGTAGGCCTCGCCGGCGATCTCGAGGACGATCCCCCTGCGGGCCTCTTCGGGAAACGGCTGGCCGGCGAACTCCATCGCCACCGGCAACCAGATGCCGTCGAGGAAGGCGTTTCCCTCGTCGGCCGCCAGAGCGGGCAGACTGGCGACGAGCGCGCAGGCGATCGCGCCGACGACGACCGCCGCCTTGAGGAGCTTGTGGAGATTCGTGGCAGCGGCGCGGGTCTGGTTGCGGAGGCCAAGGCGGATGAGCGGCGGCATGAGTTTCCCCAGGAAAGTTTTTGGAGTGATTTTAATGACATCGTTCATGCAGGTTCCGGTGCCCTTGGGCAGATTCTAGCCAGGGAAGGGCCCCGTACCCTACGCTCGGCTCGATGTCCACCTCGCTCCCCCTTGCCATCACGACCGTCGACTCCCCGCTGGGGCCTCTCACGCTCACCGCTTCCCCAGTGGGCCTGCGGGGCGTGGGCTGGGAGGGGGAATCGGTCGGTGTTGTTTCCGACGGAGGTCCGTCTATCTCGGGATCCGATTCGGCCGCAGACGCGTCCCCCGGCATGTCGATCCTCCGGGCATCCGTCAGGCAACTGGAGGAGTATTTCAGCGGTCTACGGACAACCTTCGATCTTCCCCTCGACCCGCCCGGCACGCCGTTCCAGCGCGCCGCCTGGGAGATCCTCCGCGCGATCCCCTTCGGCCACACGATGACCTACGGCGAGCAGGCACAGAGGCTTGGCGGGGCCAACAAGGCCCGCGCCGTCGGGGCGGCCAATGGCCGAAACCCTGTTTCGATCATCGTCCCCTGCCACCGTGTCATCGGCGCCGATGGCTCGCTCACCGGCTTCGCAGCGGGCGTCGAGCGGAAGGCTTGGTTGCTGCGCCACGAAGCCGCGATCAGCGGCCGCGCCAAACGCCCCTGAAGCTTTTCGTGCCGGCGCGGTCCGGATGACGCACCGGATTGCTTCACGATTCGCAAGGGAACGGCGACAAAGCCTTGCAAAGGTTTCAGCGCGATCGCTCTGCCGGGCTCGCTTCCTTGCGATCGTGTCGGCTTTACCCTTCCGGGACTTTCATTTCGGAGCGCTTCCGTGCGGACCGGAAAGGCATCGTTACAACGACGTCTGCGGTTCCTACGCTTTCCGTGGAGTCTTTGATCATGTTGAAGCGATCCTCGCCGCCCCGCCTGTCCACGACAAACAGCCTGATCGGCCGGCGCGTCGGCAAGGATGCCAGACGTCGCCCTGCCAGCCGCCGTCATTTCGGGCTGGTGAGCCTCGAGGCCCTCGAGCCCCGGGCGATGTTCAACTGCGACACGGGGATGGCGATGGACCAGCCGACGCTCGATCCGATGAGCATCCACAAGTACGTCACCCCGCTGCCGAACCTGCTCGATCCGAAATCGATCTTCACGCCGACCGTGAGCCGCGGGGTAGCGAAGTACAACATCGGTATGTACGAGACGACGTCGAACATCCTCGGCGTGGTCGACGTCAAGGATGCCAACGGCAAGGTCGTCGGCACGACGAACTTTCAGACCGACATCTACGGCTATGGGACGAGCCAGGCCACGGCGTCGTTTCCGGGCAAGTCGATCCAGGTCCGCAGCGGCACCCCGATCCAGGTCCACTGGACGAACAATCTCGGCTCGCAGGATTCCTACCTCATGAGCCAGTTCATGGACATGAGCCCGGGGATGATGACGCCGGACATGCTGGCGATGCCAGCCAACAAGGGCATCCCGACGGTGCCCCACCTCCATGGCGGGCACACCGAGGCCGCCAGTGACGGGACGCCCAACCAGTGGTTCACCGGCGCCCTCCCCGAGACAGTTGGCGGCAAGCCGGTGATCGATCGGGGCGTCGATGCGACCAAGGCCAACGACACGTTTGTCTACGCCAACGACCAGCGCGCCGCCACGCTCTGGTACCACGACCACGCCATGGGCTTCACCCGAACGAACGTCTACGCCGGCATGATGGGAATGTACATCGTCCGCGACGAGGTCGACACCGGCCTGAAAAACAATCCCGTCGGCCTGCCTTCCGGGGCTTACGAACTCCCGCTGGTGATCGCCGATCGGATGTTCACCGAAGCCGGGCAACTCTACTACCCCCACCAGACCGACAACACCGGCTGCACGCGAATGCTCCCCGAGGCGTTCGGCGATGTCATGACGGTCAACGGCAAGGCTTGGCCGGTTCAGCATGTCGAGCCGCGGAACTACCGTTTCCGGATGGTCAACGCCTCCGACTCGCGCTTCCTCGACTTGTGGCTCTCGAAGGACAACGATCCCAGTCAGGCTCCGGCCGCGAAGCTGATGCAGGTCGGCAGCGACCAGGGGCTCCTCTCGAAGCCCGCTGTGATGGACAAACTTCTCTTCGGCCCCGGCGAGCGGGCCGACGTCGTCGTCGACTTCTCGAAGTTTGCTCCCGGCACAAGGATCATCGTGCGGAACGATGCCGCCACCCCCTACTCCGACGGCGACCCAGTCGATCCGAACACCACCGGCCAGGTGATGGAGTTCATCGTCGATGCCCCGCTCAATAAGGCGTATCCGAACCCTGCTCTCCGGAGCACGCTCGTGCCGGCGATCAAGCCGCTCGTGGCCGACGCCCCGGCGATCAAGGTTGGGCTGTTCGAGATGGACACGATGGAGACGAATCCCGCCGCGCCCGATCCAATTGCCGCCAACGGCGTCTTTACCGTCATCACCCCGATGCTCGGCACGCTTAAAGATGGTCTTCTCGTCTTCAGCGCGCCAGTCACCGAGAAGATTCAGGTCGGCAAGACGGTCGTGTGGGAGATCTACAACACGACCGAGGACGTCCACCCCGTCCACATCCACCTCGCGGCGTTCCAGGTGCAAAACCGGCAGGACTTCACGACGAGCATCGACGTCAAGACCGGCGCTACAATCTACACCCCCACCAGCGCGATCCAGAAGCCGCAGGCAAACGAACTAGGCTGGAAGGACACCGTCCTCGTTTACCCCGGGCAAATGACACGGGTCGTCGCCAAGTACGACCGCAAGGGGGACTACATCTGGCACTGCCACATCATGTCGCATGAGGAGAGCGACATGATGCGGAAGTTCTCTGTCGTCGAAAAACTTTCGACCACGCCGACGAAGTCCTCGTCGTCATCCTCTTCGTCCTCGTCGATGCATTCGATGGCGATGATGGCCACTCCGATGGCCGCCGCCATGCCGATGACCGTCGCCGCCATGCCGGCCGCAGGCGCCGCCCCCGCGCCAACGGCGGTGCTCCGCTCGGCGGCGGCTGCCATCGTGATGAAAGACCCGCTTCTGACAACGACTCCCCCGCGGGCCCGGCTCTTCGCGGCACTCGGCAAGATGGTATCAACGGTCAAGTCCTGATGGCGCTACGCGGCGATTGGATCGCCGCCTCGCTGCTTTGCCAGTCAGCCACTTAACCGACCGGCTCGAAGTCTCCCAGCACCCAGGAGCGGTCGAAGTAGGTGGCCGTCGGCCCGTAGAGCCGGAAGTAGCTGAACCATCCCTTCTCGGGGAGCGTCTCGATCCAGTTGCCCGCCGGCTTCCCGGCAGGCGCTGCCGGGCCGAAGAAGAGGTCGACCGAGCCGTCCGGGTTGGTGGCGATCGGATCGCGCGACGACCGGTCGGGCTGGGCGCCGGTGTCGACGAAGCAACGCGTCTCGTTGTCGTAGACGGTCACCGACCAAAACTGCGCGACAGGCACATCCTTCGGCACGGTGAGGCGGTAGGGCTTTCCACCATCGAGCCACCTGCCGGCAGAGTCCCTCGCCGCCTCGAGATAGACCTGCCCGACACCGACCGCGCGCCCCATCATCCCCACCGACACCCCGACCGCCTCGTAGAACCAGCTCGTCCGTTCGTCGAGCTCGGTGTGGTGGGGGGCCTCCTGATTCGTCTCGGCGAGCATCAGGGATTTTTCCCATGCCCGCTCCGGCCAGACCTTCGCGCCGGCAAACCGCTTCTGATACGCGATCGCTCGGGCCATCGCCTCGCCCGCTGCGGCCGCGTCGGTGAGGATTTTCTTCTGCCTCGGGCTCGGCGCAAACGGCTTCCCCTTCTCGATCCCCAGCGGCTGGAGCATCCCCATCATGATCCGATCGCGCTCGTGGACAGGCTCTTCGTTGATGATCCTCGCCAGCTCTTCCCAAGAGACGATCCCGCGGGGCTGCGCGCCGCTCCACGGCCGGCCGGCGGGGGAAAGATGGCGAGTGGAGCCGGGGTTCTCGCGTTGGGCATAGGGATAGATCCGCAGGCCTTCGATCAGTGCCCTGGCCCTGAGTGGGTCAGGGTCGAGAACGCGGTGGGCCGAGAAGATGTTGACCGTTGGCGAGCGGAAGACGAAGTACCCGTCGGGCTTCATGTCGGCGTCGTCGGGGCCGAGGATCAGATACTTTCCCCCCGCTCCCTTGTCGGGGCCGGTCTGCCCGGAATCGGTGATCGGCCGTTGCCAGAAATCGGTGCAGCCCCCCGCTGTCGGCCCGGCCGGGATCTCCAGGACGAGCGGCCCCGATTCCCGCAGATTCGGGAAGGCCATGATGTAGGGGGTGGTGGCGTTGGCGGTGAGGAGCCCGAGCTTGTCTTGAAACGTGAGGTAGTCGACATAGTCGAGCTTCCCGGCCCCGAACTTCGTCGCATGCTCGCTCTGCCACTGCACCATCGCCATCAGCGGGAGGGCCCAGAGATAGGCCTGGCAGGCCCGCTGGAAGTCGAGATCGTCGAAGAGCTTCTCGACGGTGGCCGCGGTGGGGTAACCGTGATCGAGCTCGAGCGTGCCGAGCCTCGATGCCACGCTGCCAGTGGTGGGGAGAACTCCGTCCGCTGCCAAGGTTCAGTCCTCGTTGAGGTCAGGGTGATCGGGTCGGGGGCGTCGCGGGGCCCCGGGCTGGCCCGGCCGCCGCGAATGGCTAGGAGTGTACGTTCCCCCCCTCGGATATCTCCATCCTCTGGCATCCCGGCCATGGCGATGACCTACCCGAGATCCACGCCACCGGCGTTCGGGGGCCAACCCCGGGCCGAACGGCCGGTAGAATGCCTTGGCGACGATCGGGCGATCCCATGCCATCTCGATCGAGCCGCGCCGGAACCGTGGTCAATGAGGCTTCGATGGGCTCGCTCTCCGGACATCTGCTGGTCGCTGCCGCGAAACTGAACGACCCGAACTTTTCTCGGACGGTGGTCCTGCTCGTCGAGCACGATCAGGGCGGGGCCCTTGGCCTCGTGCTCAATCGCCCCGGCGCCGAGAGCCTCGATCGGGTTTGGGACGAGTCGGCAAACGGTCCGTGCCCCGCTGATGTCGTGGTGATGAACGGCGGGCCGCTCGAGGGGCCCCTGCTCGCGCTCCATGCCAATCCTGTCATGACCGAACGGGATATCGTGCCGGGTGTCTTTCTCGCCATGCGCAAGGATCTTGTCGTCACGCTCGTTCGCGACAACCATGCGCCGCTTCTCGTCTTCGCCGGCTATTCCGGCTGGGGCGCCGGGCAACTCGACGCGGAGGTGGCGGCCGGTGATTGGAGAATTGCCCCGGCCACGAGCGACTTCGTATTCGGCGACTGCGACAGCCTCTGGCAACGCGCCACCACGCACGCCGCCGATACCAACCTCGCCGCGACGCTCCGCATCAAGCACCGGCCCGCGAAGCCCTGGCACAACTGACCGGGCCGCTGGCACTGGCAGCGGCCGCCGCTTGCGGCAAAATCCTCCCGGCAGGAATCGAACCTGCGACCAGCGGCTTATAAGGCCGACGCTCTGCCACTGAAGCTACGGGAGGGAAGCGAGATCAGATGTATTCCATCGCGTATCACGCAGTCCTCCTTTCACTTGGTGTGTCGCCGTCGCACCGTTCACCGCAACGGCTGGAGCGATCGGGAGCAATCATCGTACCCACCCAAGCCATCGATGGCAGCGCCCGATTCTGTCTCCCCAGCGCCGACGCGGGCCTTGCCACCGACCTCAAACCGTATCCATGACGATGCCGAGCATCCCGGCCCATCCGATGAGGGAGGGATACGCCGTGGGAAGCAGGCGGACGAGCCCGAAGAGGATCACCAGTCCGGCCGTCAGCTTCCCCACTGCGGCAAGCCATTCGGCCCGTCCCGGGGGGCGGGGCGACGGCAGCCGATCGGGCTCGAGAAAACGCCGGGCGTCGAGCCCCGGCCAGAGGAAGAGATACCCCAGATGCCTCCCCATGGGCTGGCCGCGAACGGGCGTCCGCCGCCAAGTCAGCCACTTGCACCCCGAGAAGATCATGAACGCCAGGAGCCACATGATGGCCCAGCGCGGCCAGTCGCCCGGTGCGAGGAGCGGCACGAGCCAAGGGGCCAGGAGCAGCGGCCCCCATCCCTGCCACCAGCGCACGGGAGCAGGCATCGACCGCCGGACGGTATCGCTGGCCTGGTTGACCGGTTCGGCATGCATCTTGTGGCCCTGGGGATCCTTCGGGCGTCAGCCTCTTTCGCCCCGGCGCCGTGCTTCGGCACCGCGACCGTCGCGCGGTCCAGTCGTGGAGCTACGCCTGACAACAGATGTCCGTTCTCCCGTGCCATTCGTGCTCGATGTCACGCATCAGCAGGGCACAGTCAAAGGTGATTGACCCAGCGGGAAATACCGCCACGTCGTCGAAGCAACTCGACCGTACCTCCGACACGGCCAACGGCTCGACCGCCCAGCGGTCGCACCGCAGCTCCATTCCCTGAAAGCGCCGCGGGTCGGGCATGGCTGAATACCCGATTGCGCCGGCCCGGAAAAACGCCGACGCTTCGCCGAGCGATCCGAACATCGACCCGGCCGGCAGATCGGCGGCGACATCCCCGATCACCGCCAGACTCGTGTCCCCGTCATCACTCTTCAGTGCCACCTCGAAGTGGCCGCCCGACTCCCGAACCGTGAACTGGGCGTGCGACTGGAGGCCGGGGAACACCCGCCCCCCTGCGAGCGTGTTTAGCCACGAACTGGTGTCTCGGCGGCGCACATAGACGCCTTCGCGGACCTGATCCCCCTCGTTCCACTCGACGGCGGTGCGGTGGGCGGCGTTCTCCGATGTGAAGCCGAGCCATGAAGGAAGGAACCGGGGCCGCGCCGCGCGGAGCCGGATCAGACAGATGCCGACAAAGCCGTAGCCCCGATGGAGTTTGGAACGGAAAGGAGGGGGAAGCGTGCGGGCGACCACATCCGGATCGACCCGGTAATTCACGAGGATCCGTCGGTCGATGACACCGCGAACAACCGGCAGCCGCATGACCACACCTTTGATGCTGTTCCATCACCATTCAAGACCGCCCACCGCCGCCGAACAGTGGCCGCGGACCCGCTCGGCCCGCTCCAACTGCTCCCCGTGATCAGCGGCCTGACGGTGGCTCTGACCTTGCGGGCGGCCACCGTCGATCAGCCTCAAGAGGCCAACGCTCACCAAGAGAAACATCGAGGCTGCCAGGTTTTGCCCCGAAGAGCACGCCGTCTCCAGCCCCACCGATCGGGGAGTCCGACCTCCCGTTATAGCGTCGCGTGGGGCGGAGGTGCGAGGCGGTCACAGAATGCCTCCAGCACCTCGGCGGCTCGGCACGGTGACACTTGGAGGATCAGGTGCGGGCCGGGCAGAGCCGCCACCTCGGCATCAGGCCGCACCGACCACACCACCTCCCAGCAGCTCGGCCGCACCACCATGTCTCCGGTCGCCTGCAGGTAGAGGATCGGCACCGGGCACCCGCGGAGCTCGTCTGTCACATCGACACCAGCGACGGAGAGCGCGCGGGCGGCGAGGGCGACCGGGGACACGGTCCGGACGGCTGCCCGGAACATCCGCCCCAGCCGACCGAAGCCATGCCGACCGAGCATCACGCAGGAGAGGATCCACAGCGGCTGCCTGCGGAACACCCAGGGGCGCACCATCGTTCTCCAGCGCTCGGGCACCTGCAGTGGAAACTGGACAAATGACGCACCGAGGACCAAGCCGCGCAATCCGGGGGGCCGCCGGGCGGCGAGCATGACCGCGAGTGGCCCGGAAAAAGATTCGCCGACGACCACAAACGGACCGGGGGGGATGGCCGCCAAGATCAACGGCAGCAGCTCGTCGTAGCCGAAGGGGGCGTGCGTCGGGTACGCGATAGCCGTGGCCGGCAGCGTCGCCGGCAGGGCGGCAAGGAGCGGCTCAAACAGCCGGCTTGTCCCGTCCATCCCGGGGAGGAGGAGTAGATGCACGTGTCTTTCCGTCAGCAGCATGGCCCACCGTCGTCCAACGCAGAAAGAGACCCTCGCACTGCCTCTCAGCGCCTCACAAAGCCTTTTGGGACAGCAAGCGACGAAGGAGCGTGGGCACCGAAATCAACCAACATGAACACCGACAGTCACTCGTCACGGGGAGTCGTCAGAGCCGACGGACCGCGGCGATCTCGCGCCCAGCGCACGGGTTGGACCGACCCGCTGATCGATGGAACTGCCTGACGCTCGGCCCATCGAATCAACCGGCTTCGGGCCACTTGATTTGAACTCTCCGATTGCTTGCAAGGCAATCTCGCAGATAGAGGTTGATGAGGCTCTGGTATGGCACGCCGGCTTCGATGGCCATGCCCTTGAAATACTCGACCACGTCCTCGGAGAGCCGTATTGTGACGGGCTTCTTCAGCTTCGAAGCATAAGGGTTCTTGCGGGACTTGAGCTTGGCGAGATCGTATTCCGCCTTCATGGTCTATTTCCCTCGGTAGAAAGCGCTCTCACGCTTGGTGGCTTTTCGCGCTGAAATGATTCGCACGACGGTCTCCTGTTCTCGCTCGCAATGACAGACAAGGAGCAGCTTGGCTCCCGCGCTCATCCCCAACAGGATGAAACGCTCTTCGTCGGTTGAATGGTCTTCATCGAAGAACTGAACGGCGAACTCGTCGTAAAAGACGGATTTCGCCTCCTCGAACGAGACCCGATGCTTTCGCAGGTTGGCGGCTGCCTTGAGAGGATCCCAGTCGAACGCAATCATACATACATCGTATTTACTGCCAGAATGCTGTCAACGGGGCTTCTTGATGTTCATCTGCCGCGCATGCGACACCACATCCGCTGCCGCCCCAAACGCAGTGCCCAAGGCAAGCCCGAGTGCGAGGTGGTCAACGGCCGCGCCGAACGCGACGCCCAAGGCAGCACCAACACCGACTCCCGCCCCCGGAGAATAAATCCCAAACCCCAACTTCTTTTCGGGCTCTTCGCCCATGGCACGCCCCTACGGAGAAGGTGTTGATACGAAGTTGTCCACCAATCGCTACGGTCAGGCTGCCCCATCGCGTCGTTCGCAGCGTCCCGCTACGGCACCGGATCCAGCGGGCTCGACACGGCCAAGCAGTTCCTCGAGAAGTCGGCTTGCCTCCGCGTCGGGCAGCCCCGGCTCGCGGATCAATTCGGCCTCTGGCACGCGCGTGCCGGTAAACACGAGCCTCGATCTTTCAATCCCCATGTGACGAACGCCACCGCGGACCCGCCGCCGGATTGTAACCGATGGCTAGTTCGCTTCGTCGATGGCAGGACCATCGTTTCTCGTCAGGATCGGTCTACCTCCTGCTTGTTGGCGAGCGCCGAGAGCGCATCAACGACGGCAACGGGATCGCAAGCGTAGAGGTCCGCGCCGCCAAACGGATTCAGCTCG
>Ga0114962_10004071_pt1 | contig 11704 bp, 10 predicted proteins | sample C_130820_MF_Meta_FD_87017 | JGI IMG/M metagenome (GOLD analysis project Ga0114962, IMG submission 87017) | Freshwater microbial communities from Lake Croche, Canada to study carbon cycling - C_130820_MF_MetaG | ecosystem: Environmental > Aquatic > Freshwater > Lake | place: Lake Croche, Canada... | reverse complement strand
TTCAAAAAGTGGATATCAGCCAAAAAGTTGCGTGGAATTACAGCAACACCACGGACCCGATGAATGGCAAAGCCAAGGTTGCCGATAATTCTACGATCAATTCTTACACCTAGAACTTTCTGTCCACTCAGACCGTGTGGTGCAGAAGAGCAATCGCGATTTCGATCACGATCAGCACGATGATCGCGACCTCGAGAAGTTCCCCGCGTGAACCGGACGCCTCGGCGTAGAGGGCTGCGTAGGTTTCCCTGACGATGAAGAGTTTCCGGTCCACTGCGGCGCTTACCGTCGGCACGCGAAAGATCTCCAGCGCGGCCAAGTAGATGCGGGCAAGATAGACATCCTCGGTCACCTGGAGCACGTTGTCGGCCTTTTCGGTGAGTTCCGTCACCTCGGCGACCAGCGTGTAGAGTTTGCGGGCAAGGTCTGCGAAGCGTCGGGGCGCCAGGAGATTAGTAGCCCGTCGTGCTTGCTTCACGAGCTCGTACATGCGCGGCAGTTCATCATCGAGTAGCTCGTCGTAGTAGCGGAACTCCAGTAGCTGCGCATTGGCCACTTCGAGGATATCGGAGACATCGGAATCGCTGCGGGGCTCGTAGATGAAGGCCCTGTCCCAGGTCATCACAACCAGATCATCCTCGTAGTAGGAGAAGCGCTGTTTCAGCAGATCCTTGCGAGTCTTCTCGGAAAGAGGGCGGTTCTCGCCCGAGAGAATCGGCACGAGATCGATTAATTCCGGAAGATCAGCTCCTATGACAGGCTTGTCCCATTTTTGCACAATGGCAACGAGGTGATCCTCCTCCAGAGTCGAGGCATTGGGTCTTGTCATCGCAGGAGTGAGGGAATCACTTATCTGTTTCAGGAGATTCTGCCACGGGCCTCCCGGGGCATTGGGTCCGATGCTCCGGTCCACCGCCTCACAGAGTACGGAGTAATCTTTCCAACTCAGGTCTATTGCGGGCACGCGGACGGAGAGGGCCATCACACCGAAGTCATAGAGACGCGCCGAGACCGAAGCCTGATGACTGACTCCTTCGATCTCCAGCATCACGGGATTCATCGTCAGCAGAACAGGGGGCACATCGAAGGTCAGAGCCTTTGGGGGGGTCGAGCTCAGGCGGCTGCGGCTCGTAGATCGACCGCTTCCTTGCGACCAGAGATCCTCAACCCTCTTCAGATCGATAGAGTAGGCGATGTCGAAAAGCCGCAAGGCAATGATTGCGCCGGATTGAACCCTGAGTTCACTCATATCGTCAGAATACCTGAGCCTAAGGTATCCCGCAACATCCCCAGGTTTCTTCCCGGAGAGGAAGCCATTTAGGCCCTGTCTTCCAGCGGAGTCACAGTTTTGCCAACGGCAGGCCCGACATAATCGCTCAGCGGCCTGTAGAGACGGTTGTCGACGAGTTGTTCCAGGATGTGCGCCGTCCAACCCGAGGTGCGTGAGATAGCGAAGATCGGGGTGAACATATCGGTAGGCAGACCAAGCGAGTAGTAAACTGTGGCCGAGTAGAAATCGACATTGGCATTAAGTCCTTTTCGTTCCTTCATCAACTCGGCAATGCGCTCAGACATCCGGATCCACTTTCCTTCGCCGAGTTGCTCGCAGAGTTGGACCGCCATGGAGCGGAGGTGAGGGGCACGTGGGTCGAGGGTCTTGTAGACGCGGTGACCGATACCCATGACCTTCTTCTTGGTGGCTATGGCGTTCTCAACCCAGCCGTCAACCTTGGTCTCATTGTCGATCTCCTGAAGCATATGAATGACACCCTCGTTCGCTCCGCCGTGGAGAGGCCCCTTGAGAGTTCCGATGGCGGAGGTGACGGCGGAGTAGATATCGCTCAGCGTGGCGATCGTGACGCGGGCGGAGAAGGTCGAGGCGTTCATGCCGTGATCGGCATGGAGGACATAGGCAACATCGAGGGTCTTGGCGGCCTCGGCGGTGGGCTCAACGCCATTCAGGAGATAGAGGAAGTGAGCGGCCTCTCCAAGATCCTTGCGGACAGGAGGGAGATCCTTATTGAGACGGGCGCGATGATAATAGGCTGCGATCACCCCGATCTTGGCGGTGATCGAGATGGCTCGGTGGCGATTATTTGCAGGATCGATGTCGCCGCTTGGGACCTTGTCATAAAGACCCAGCATCGAAACGCCGGTGCGGATCACATCCATGGGATTCGCGTCTTTCGGAGCGGACTTAATGAAGTCGATCACGCCTTGTGGCAGCTCGCGCTGCGATCCCAGTTCCTCGTGAAGAGCCTGGAGCTGTGTCTTATTGGGAAGTTCACCTTGCCAGAGGAGGTAGACAACCTCCTCGTAGCTAACCTTGCCGGCCAGTTCGTCGATATTGTATCCGGCGTAAATGAGGATGCCATCCTCACCCCTCACGTCGCTGAGGGCTGTGGAGTTTGCAATGATACCTTCGAGTCCTTTGGCGATGACGGGCATGGGAGTGAGCAGTTGGAGGATTAAATAATCGGGTATTGGAAAAGTAACGTTTAGCGATTGATCCGGCGGATGAGGGCGTCTGCCATATCGGAAGGAGTCTCGGCAATCTCAATGCCAGCGTCTCGGAGTGCGGCGATCTTGCCGGCTGCCGTTCCCTGACCTCCGCTGACGATGGCTCCTGCATGGCCCATGCGTCTTCCCTCGGGAGCGGTTGCCCCCGCAATGAATCCGGCGATCGGCTTCTTGCAATGCTCGGCTGCCCAGGCTGCGGCCTCTTCTTCGGCGCTTCCGCCGATCTCGCCGATCATGATGATGGCCTCGGTCTCGGGGTCTTCGTTGAACATCTTCAGGATATCGAGATGGGAGGTGCCGTTGATCGGATCGCCGCCGATGCCAACGCAGGTGCTCTGGCCATAGCCGCGGGTCGTGAGCTGCCAGACGGCCTCATAGGTGAGGGTACCCGAGCGGGAGACAACGCCGACACTTCCTTTCTTATGGATGTAACCTGGGGCGATGCCGATGCGGCAGCCTCCATGGGACTTGTCACCGATGCCTGGTGTCACAAGACCAGGACAGTTCGGGCCAATGAGACGGGTCTTGGAGCCCTTCATGGCCTCCTTCACCCTCATCATGTCGATGACGGGAATTCCCTCGGTGATGCAGACAACGAGTTCAAGGCCAGCGGCAACACCTTCCAAGATGGCATCAGCCGCGAAGGGGGGCGGGACGAAGATTGCGGAGACGGTCGCTCCTGTCTCTCGGACGGCTTGGTCAACGGTGTCAAAGATGGGCACCTGACTCTCAAAAAGCTGGCCCCCCTTGCCCGGGGTGACGCCAGCCACGACTTTCGTGCCGTAGTCGAGGCTTAGCTTGGCATGGCGTGCGCCGAAGCTGCCGGTGATGCCCTGAATAAGGACCTTAGTGTCGGGAGTGACGAGAATGGACATGGAGTGGAAAGTTGAGGTGGTAAGTGGGATCAGGCGGCTGATTTTACTGCGGCGACGATCCTGTTCGCGGCGTCGAGAATGTTCTCGCCGCTCTCAAGCTTCAGGCCGCTCTCGGCAAGGGTCTTCTTGCCCGCTTCGACATTGTTTCCCTCAAGTCGCACGACCAGAGGGATCGAGAGGCCGGTTTCCTTGGCTGCTTCGACAATGCCGTTGGCTATGACATCGCAGTCCATGATGCCTCCGAAGATATTAACCAGGATTCCTTTCACGCGGGCATCCGCCAGAATGATACGGAAGGCCGAGGCGACCTGATCACGAGTGGCGCCACCCCCGACATCGAGGAAGTTCGCTGGGCTGCCACCGGCATGCTGGATGATGTCCATGGTAGCCATGGCGAGGCCCGCACCATTGACTAGGCAGGCGATATTTCCGTCAAGACCTATGTAGTTGAGGCCGTGCTTCGAGGCCTCAACTTCGCGCGGATCCTCCTCGGTGACATCGCGCATAGCGATGATCGAGGGCTGGCGATAGAGGGCGTTGTCGTCGAAATTGAACTTCGCATCCAAGGCCATCAGGCGGCCGTCCGTGGTAACTACAAGGGGATTCACCTCGACCATCGAGCAATCCCGCTCGATGAAGAGTCGGTAGAGATTGGTGAAGAGCTTGGAGGCCTGATTCATCAGCGGGCCGGTGAGTCCCAGCGAGGAGGCGATCAGACGTGTCTGGTAAGGCATAATCCCAAGGAAGGGATTGATGGGAAGACGAAGGATCTTCTCGGGGGTCTTGTCGGCGACTGTCTCGATGTCAACACCACCCTCGGTGCTGGCGATCAGAACAGGAACCGACGTGGCGCGGTCGATGAGGATCGCGAAGTAGAGTTCACGGGCGATCTCGACGGCCTCACCGACAAAGATCTTGCCGACTTCCTTCCCCTCAGGGCCGGTCTGGTGTGTGACGAGCACCTGACCGAGCATCTTCGAGGCTAGATCCTTGGCCTCCGCAGGGGTATCGCAGAGATGGACGCCGCCCTTGAATCCGTTCTTGAAAGTTCCCTTGCCACGTCCGCCTGCATGGATCTGAGCCTTGATAACAAGTTTGCCTTGATTGAGTCCTGTGGCCACACTCTCGGCCTCGTCGGGAGTAAGGGCAACACTGCCTGGTTGGGTGGCAACGCCGAATTCGGCGAAGAGTTCTCGGGCCTGGAATTCGTGGATATTCATTTAAGGAAAAAAGAATCTCTACACACTCTCCTGCTTCAGGAAAAGAACTCCCTGTCGTAAGTGTGAAAAAATGTTTAAAAAGTTGAAGGATTGAACCAAGCCGGTGGCGAGTGGCGCGGTAGAATCCCGAAGGTATACTGAAAGGGCGGCACTGCTTACCGTATGGCAAGTGCCGTCAAGAGGTGACACGAGCCGGCTTACCGCACAGCTTTAACTCTCGTGCTTTTTCTAAAGCAGCGGTCCCGCAGCAAAGTGATCAGACGCAGGCGATTGCATCACGTCTACCCAGATCGGGAGGGCTAATTCGGCGCCATATCCTCCGTGCATGATGGTCTTGGGATGGTCGAAGCCAACCCAGACGCCGCAGGTGAGTCCTTGGGTATATCCCAGGAACCAGGCATCTACGAAGTGGTCGGTCGTTCCGGTCTTCCCGGCGGCAGGCTTGCGGAGTCCAAGTTCAGCCGACTTTGCCGCGGTGCCACGCGTCAAGACTTCGGTAAGGATCCCTGTGGTGGTTCTCGTCGCCGTGGGGTCGAGCACGGAGATCCGTCCATGGGTTGCGCGATAAAGAACGGTCCCCTCGGAGTCGGTAACCTGTTCGATCAGGTGTGGCTGGAGTTTTTTCCCCCCAGTAGCCAGCGCTGTGTAGGCCGTGGTGAGATTCCTAAGCGTCGATTCGAAGCTGCCGAGGCAGATCGAGGGATAACGCGGCACATGCTCGGCCAGGCCGAGTCGCTCCATGGTGGAGGCGATATCTCCAAGCCCCGTCTTCATGCCGACACGGACACTCATGGTATTCCGGGAACGCACAAGTCCTTCCTTGGCTGGCAGATCGTTGCCGAAGGTTCCGTCACTGTTCTGAGGATCATAGGCCGCGGAGCGGGAAGGGAGATCTGCTGCTGTGAGACGCGCATCACTCACGGGTGTCTCCGGCGTGATGATGCCCCTGCGGAAGGCCTCCTCGTAGACAAAGGGCTTGGCCGAGGAACCGATCTGACGCATGGCGACCAAGGCCCTGTTGTACTTGCTCTTGGCAAAATCCCTTCCTCCCACGATCGCCGTGATGCCTCCGTTGGCATTATCGATGGCAAGGAGTGCCCCCTGGAGTGGCTCCAGTGGCCCCTCCCCTTTGGTTACCTTGCCGACATGATGCTGCTGGCGGAAGTCGCTTCGCTGTTCGACTTCCGTGAGGCGTTTTAATACAGCAATCTCGGCGTACTGCTGGAGTCCGGCATCGATCGTTGTGTCGATACGCAGACCTCCGGAGTCGATCCTGTCTAAGGGTACCATCTGCTCCAATTCATGGAGGATCGCGTCGACGGCCCAGCTATTCATAGGGTTAATGAGCCTTTGTTGGGCGGGGTTCATCGGTTCAGCTTCTGCCTTCTCCCGCTGTGAATGAGTGATGAAGCCAAGATCCTCCATCCGTCCCAAGACGACATTACGCTGACCGAGTGATGCATCGATATTGTTGAGTGGCGAGAACTTGTTTGGACTGCGGATGAGTCCTGATAGTAGCGCCCCCTCGGAGAGATCCATTTCGGAGGCTGGTTTTCCGAAGTAGGCCAGGCTGGCGGCCTCGACTCCGTAGAGACCCGAGCCGAAGTAGATGCGGTTCATGTAGAGCTCCAGGATCTTCTCCTTGCTCATTTCCATCTCGATACGGAAGGCCATGGCAGCTTCCAGGAACTTGCGGTTGAAGGTCTTCCCCCCTAGCGGGAAGCTGTTGCGGGCGAGTTGCTGGGTGATCGTGCTGGCCCCCTGCTTCATTCCTCCGAAGAGCATATTTCGCACAGCGGCACGGGCGATACCGAGTGGGTCGATTCCATGATGCTCATAGAAGCGCGAGTCCTCGCGGCTTATCAGTGCATTAACAAAATTCGGGGAGACCCTCTCGTAGGGCACGACGACCCTATTTTCCCCGACTGTCCGGCTGTAGAAGGTCCCGTTGCGATCGTAGATCGCGGACCGCTGAGGCATCTGACCGATGGTTGAGATATCGAAGGTCAGGGCCCAGAGATAGTAAACCAAGCCGATCAGCATCCAGAAAAGGAGTGCAGCGAGGCCCAGCTTGGTCAGCGTGATCAGGAAAGAACGCTTCCGTTTGGGAGGCCTTTTTTTCCCCCGATTGGGAGGTGTCTTGGATCGTCTGTTCACTTTTCAGTTTAGGATTAGAAAAGACTATCCGGTTATGCAGCTTGATGACGAGTCGCTGTTCATTGGACGATTCCATGGTAATGATCTTTCCATGCTTGATATTCAGATACTGACACCCATCCCGGCAATCGCGGAAGGAGTTCTTCGAGAGAGCATCCTTGGTCGTGCCCAGGAAGCGGGCCTCGTGAAACTGGAGGCTGTGGACCTGCGGCGCTGGACCCACGACCGTCATCGCACGGTCGATGATGCTCCCTACGGCGGAGGCCCGGGCATGGTCATGAAGATCGAGCCCATCGCCGAAGCCTTGGCCGAGCTTCGCAGGCCCGAGACCAAGGTAGTCTTCCTCACTCCACAGGGTAGAACTTTGACCCAGCCGATCGTCCGGGATTATGCCAAGGCCGAGCATCTGATTCTTCTCTGTGGTCATTATGAAGGAGTCGATCAGCGCGTAGCCGATCACCTGGTCGACGATGAGATCTCGATTGGAGACTATATCCTCACCAACGGTGTGCTTGGGGCGCTTGTCCTCACCGATGCGATCGTGCGCCTTATCCCCGGCGTCCTTGGAGACGACCAGTCAGCGGTCACCGAGTCCTTCGAGACCAGCTTGCTCGATCATCCCCATTACACCCGCCCCGTTGAGTTTAACGGGTGGGATGTTCCGCCCATACTCCTCTCTGGCAATCACGGCTCTATCGCCACATGGCGTGCGGAACAGGCATTAGAGGCTACAAAAAAGCGCAGGCCTGATCTGCTCAGTTAAAAGGTAAAGTGGGAATCAAAGAAAACCGGGACTCGGGATTTTATCTCTTATCGCCTACGAATCTTCTGAAGAGACTGATGATTTTGTGCTCAGGCTTGTCGGATGCCACTGAATCAGGAGCATTCATTCGAACGGCTATCTGGAAAGCCTTGAGAAGAGTCGCGTGTTGGGAATCGACAACCTGATGATCGCCATCATTGATCGTAACGACCCACGGCATAGAGCCCGTTCCATCCAGACCGATGTAACGCCTGTGCGCAACATATGCCTCACCTCTCCTGAGATGTTTCCTTGCTTCTACTAGAGATTTGACAACTCGGGCATTGCTTGGAACTGCGGATGCAATGCTTTCGCTAACAGTAATAAAAGTCGGTCTCCCTCCCTCTTGAAGATACTCGTGATCTAATGGCGATGTTATTGACATGACGGGCTTAGAAAGAAGTGAGATCCTGATTGTCGAGATATCTAGTTTGAGCCTTCGCAGATCCAGCGAATGAAGTGAGTCCTGCAACTAGAGTAAGAGCGAGGAGGGGGGGCATTGAGTTAGTTTTTTTGGCAAATATGACCACGCAGGCACAAAAAAGCCCCGTGAGCGACAGCTCGACGGGGAGGGTTCTGATGACAGACCTCGGAAAGATGTGACTGCACGCTACTCCTTACTGCCGCGGTGCATAGAAGAATCTGCAATCCCAGCCACTAGTAGTGATTCCGTAGCGACCTGCAAAACTCAGCTGCCCCACTAGCCTCATCATGATTGGAGGAACCTCTTCAGAGAGAAGGAATCCTCTTAGAAAACCGAGACTTGGCCTGGTGTCAAAGCATGATAGGAGACAAAGGGAGAATTCTTTATCAACAAGGTGCCTGTAATGGCGTCTAATCATCTCATGCCCACTCCATCATCTAATCATGCCGCCATTCGGCGCAGTCTGCCGCTCTGGATCCTCGTAGTGGGTCATGCCTTTACCGCGCTCTTCTTGGGGAATCTGGGAGTGGGGGTTGATCAGATTGATAATCCCCAAGTGTTGAGTGTGGCTTCTTTGTTCACAAAGCTTCATCAATTTCTTAACGTCTGGGTCGCCCCCTTTGCCTTGGCTTTTGTAGCATTCCTACAGGTTCAGCTGATTCGGGAGAAAAGAGTGGGCTGGGGGATCGATCTGTTAGGGGGGCTTTTGACTCTCATGTGCCTCGTGATCTTTTTGATGTTGAATCTTCTTCTTCTCAGTCACCTCAAGGCGGGTGGTTTACTGCTCATGCAACTCATCCTCTTTATTCCGGTGATCACGATCGACTTTGGTTGGATCTACTGGCGCCTTGATTCTGCGGCCAGGCTCAAAGGGGGTAACCATATCCTCTTTGATGAAGGGATGGGAGAGTTGGATACGTTCGATTACTACCATGCTTCCGCCATGACACTTCTGCAGTTTGAGCCCTCCGGAGCTAAGCCTACCTCGAGGCTTATGAAGACGCTGTTCGTGATCCACGGGGTCATGATGCTCGATCTCGTTGCCCTAACCCTCTCTCGTGCCATCGGACTTGCCTCGGGAGGGTAGTCTGCTTCTATGAACTAGAAATGACAACGGAGTCCATGGGTTAATGGGGGATTGACGCCTCTGGTCCTGACAAGCAAATAACTTACTTCAGGCAGCCGTAGTTCAACTGGAAATTCGCTTTCCTCCGAGTGTTGCAATAGGAAAGTAAAGGTGGTGGGAAAAAAACACGGATCCTACAAGGGACAGAAATCTTAGCGATTCCGTAACGTATTTGTAGAGGCTGCTGCCTCGCCATCCTCATCGTGGGGGTGGAAACCTCTTCAGAGAGAAAGAGTCCTCTTATAAAACCGAGACTCGGGCTGGCGTGGGCATCCTGCCCTGCAAAAAACGCTTTCCTATCAAATTAAGGCTTTTGCGAAGAATCGGTAAGTTGAGCCACTCCATTTCCAAAGGACCAGTCTTCTCGCCCGATTGTCACGATAGAACAAAAAACATCCTCTTTTCTTACTTTAGGGTTTTTCCCAAGGACTGTGATGAGTTCTTTATAGAGTTTTTTCTTCAGAGCTGCCGACCGGGCAATCGAAGTGATATAGATCACAATGAGATCGTCTGACCTCTTCACGCCCCAAATCGTCTTATCAAAATGGAAATGTTCCTTTTTATGTTCCGAGACCATTTGAAAGCGATCGTTGGCGGGAATCTTCCATGTTGTCTTGAGAGCGCTATGGATTCCGTCGCAAAGAGCCTGAATATACTTGGGAGATTTGCCTTTGACTAAATGGATATGAATGAGGGGCATAAAGTTCTCTCTAAGGGAGCGGGTTCGTGATTTTGATCTAATGTAGGGTTAGTCCGTACTCTTCTTTTTTTTAATTTCTTGTCGTCTTATTGTCTATCTCTGACGTCGCGATTTCATTGCTCTTTTGGAAACCCAACAACCCCACCACGCTTCTGGAACCTCTTATGTCCGATGATGGTAGAAAAGAAAACCGAGACTCAGACAGATCTCCTGCTTGATATTCGCTAGATCCTCCAAGATCTCCCAAGTGAGTCAGGATGTCCTTAGGGGACCTCCCTGGCTCAAATCTTCGAGGTCACGTCAGATGCCCTCGTAAAGCTTCCCTTAAGACCAGCATAGCTCCCAAGTTACACACCTTGAGAGATCATGGCTTCTTTCTCAGGAAAGCGGCTGCCGGGGCCGTCTGGACAAATTGTGCGGCAGCTCCCGGATTAATGCTTTTCCATTGTGAAACCACCCGGGATAAGGTGGCATTCCGGAGCGGTCGCTCCGAGATTTGGGAACTCCAGTAGGCGGCTAACTCGGGATCACTTGCTGCAAGTGTGCTTCCAAAGGAAGAAAGCGCCGTATTACGGTCGGAGGCCCTCTGGATGCCCTGAATCCACTGCAGCGCCTCCAAGGGATCCGAGCGTGTCCACGTGGAAGAAATAGCGCCCACCGCGGCGTCTCTCTCGCTGTCTTTCGCAATGGCCGCCGCCCACACGGCTACCGACATCGGGTCAATCAAGGTCCAACTGGAGGCGATGGAGGCGACCCGCTGAGGGAAGTACTCACGACCAGATCCGGTTGTCATCCATACAGCAGCGGCCTCGGGATCGGAACTCACAAAACTACCCACGGCAGCATCCATAGCCCGACGCTGCACGGGACCAAACGCCAGTTGCGGACCAGTCAGGGGGGCGCCGGCCATCGCACGGCTCCAGATCAAGGCGGCCTGCGGATCCTTGCGAGCCCATTCCGACGCGAGCTTACCCACCAACGGGATCTGGATTTCCACGGGCCGTTCGGCAAGCCATTCGGCTGCAACCTGAGGATCCCGCCGCATCCAGGATCCGAACAGCTGTTGCAGGGTCTTTTCCCGAAGAGGGCCTGGAAGCTTTTCCGCCCATGCCAGAGCCCCCTTCGGATCCCTCTCTGAAGCGCTGGTGATGCCGCTCAAGGCAGAGGAACGAGACGCAAAACCCGGCAGGAATTTCAACGAGGCCATCGCGCCGGCGTGGTTGCTTGAGGCCCAGATCGCATACACAGTACCGATAGCCATGTCCCGGAGAATCGGCGACTGGAGCTTTGATGCCCAACGTGAGGCGGAAACGGGATCCATCCGTGCCCAGACAGAGACGCTTTCCTTCAGCAGCCTGTCATTAGCCCCACCAAAAACTGCCTGATAAGCATAATTGCAGGCTTGCTCAGGATAAAAGGTTGCCCAACGGGTCACCAGGGCAAGCTCCTTTGCATCAGTTTGCTCTCCTGGTGCCATGGAGGGGATCAACGAGAGCTCCTTGAGGACTTGATTCAATGGGAGCGATTCCAGCGACTGCTGCCTCCATATCTTCAGGGACGGCTTCCAAGCGATCTTCGAGAGCTTTTGTATCGACCCCTTCTCATCGACAGACTTCTCCCGCCCCTCCCTCCCATCCGCGCTGGGACTCACGGCATGTTGCTCCGTTTCTTGGGATTGATGGTCAATAGCAAAATAGAGCGCACCTCCACCAACTGCCGAAAGCACTGTTGACGCAAGAATAAGAAAATAGAACCTGCGTTTCGGTGATTGGAGAACCGAGGGCTTGGTCATGTCCGAAAATACATTCTTCCTAATCAACTTGAGCGAGCATCAAACCATTTGTCATGAAAAATTTTCCCTCCGTCTGACGCGTAGAGGT
>Ga0114962_10004068_pt1 | contig 11705 bp, 19 predicted proteins | sample C_130820_MF_Meta_FD_87017 | JGI IMG/M metagenome (GOLD analysis project Ga0114962, IMG submission 87017) | Freshwater microbial communities from Lake Croche, Canada to study carbon cycling - C_130820_MF_MetaG | ecosystem: Environmental > Aquatic > Freshwater > Lake | place: Lake Croche, Canada... | reverse complement strand
GCGGTGAGCGTGTTTTCTTGTTGTATCAATGAGTTTTTATTACACGCTGGAAAACATTCCTCATAGTGGGACGCCAGCAAGAAAAAAGATCCCACAAGGATATGAAAGGGATTATCCGCATCCAACTCCTGAGAATTTAGAATCACTTCCCTATACATGGTATATTAAAAGTTTCATGTCATGGGAAATCTTTCAGGAAATGGCTCCGGGCGTTCCTAAAGAAGAATGGCATCAGCGAATGCAATATCTATTGGACGTAGATTACGGAAGGTGTGCTGAATCTCTTTGGGACGACATTGAGGCAAGCGTTGTAAAAAATGGCACAAAAAAGATTGCTAAAAATAAAACCGGCGAAAATCCAACAGTTGTTAAAGGAGAAGGTGGCCCTGCTTCTGATTTTCAAAGCCACAAAGTAACCGTTGCCAAAAAGGGCGGTGTTGCTGTTGTTGATGCTCAAAGCAATACTCAGCAATCAGCAAATCAACAATCGTCATCAGATCAAAACATTAAAGGTTCTGATGGTGGATCTAATCAGTCAGATTCATCATCATCTCAGTCAGGCTATCAATCTGCTGGTGGTTCAGCGGGAGGTTCAAACGGAGGTTCTAATGATATAGGGTCAAGCAATTCAAGTGGCGGAGGTTCAAGTTCATCAAACAATTACTCTTCCGGTGTTGGAATTACACAAGATTCTGAGGGAAGGTTCACGGGTAATCTGGACACTTCTCGCTTTAACACAAAGGTTCCACCTCAACGCAATGAGCAAGACTTTATACAATGGGGACGATATGCCGGGCAGAAATACGGAAAATATCACATTAACGCCTTGGAGCTTGATGAAAATTTCAAAAGGCTAGGAATAGAAACCGATCCGACGGATTTTTTTACAATCAATGTTGAAGATGACGGAACAACACTTGAGCCAAAGCAACTTCTTTTGATTATGACTCCACCAGAATCCAAAGATCCCAAGGCAAAACCAAAGGATTATTTAGAATTTATAGTCTATACCCTTGAGGACAATTCATATCGTTTCATTCATGTCCCGCAAAAGTCTTTTGATGATTCTTCAAACCCAGCGGCTATGAGGGATGCCGATTTGGACATTACAGAGATATTTTGGGGTTATTCTCTTGGCGTTTGCAGAACTGGCTAGTGTTGACAGATAGCCTTTCACATGAGCCGCGACCTCTTTATAGATACCGATTCCCGTCAGTTTATTGAGGGAATGAACAATTCGGCAGTCAAAATGCATGGGCCGTTTTTCAAAGGCGACACCGAAACATTGAACCTTTATTTTTTCCAGCGCACCGGGATCATTGGGACGCCTTACTCTTATGTGGACAAATCTTCATCAACCGCAAAACTGAGTTGGGGAACGCCGGGACAATCAACGCTTTTATCAATTACGGGTTTCACGGCAATTCCAACCACAATCTCGGTGGGAGTTACTCGTTCACAAGCCGCTACCTCAGATAAAAGTGAAATTCAAACACTTAGTTTTTCTGGCAATGTTATCAATGGCATTTTTACTTTAATAACTGGAACAACTGGCGTTACTGCAAGCTATATTGAAAAAGGTAGCTCATACAATGGTGCTTTTAATTCAGATCAATCATTTTTGGTATTTAATACTCAAGATGTAGTTTATGCAGGAATAACAGGTGCTGTATCTGATTGGAATGTTGGCACTAAATTCACTTGGCCAACAGCTTATGCATTTAAATATGCACCATACAATGCTCTGATGTCGTGGTCATCTGAAGGGGTCACTTCGTCAATGAAAGTGTCTTTTTACGAAAAAGGCATTAAAAGATGGGATGGATATGGGGGTCTTGTTCCATTTGGGACAGGCACAACAGCCACTCCAACTCCTAATTATCCCGACTTAGGTCAACGAGTGGTATTTTCTGAAATTGCTGGCGTCACGGCTGTTACTGCTGGAACAAGTTATTGGCATTATATTGGAAATGATGCGATAGGAAATCAGATAACAGACTCAGAAATTCAAATAAGGTCTCTTGCCGCAATAAAACTAACGCAACCAAAAATTGCCTTATTAAAAAATGTTGAATATGGAAATTCTGTTATTGCAACGGTTAAATCATGGAACGGATCTGATCTAACTGGAAATACTTATGCAGTAACCAGATTAAAATCCAACCAAATTGTTTTTAATGAATATCAAAACAATGTTGTTGGAGGACAGGTGCAAAATGCATCTTATATATTTCCATATTACGGAATGTTTCAGTTTATTGATATATTTGATTTGCGGGGTGTAACTGCTGGAAACACTTATCATATAAATACTGAAAGAAGTAAGGACTATCAATATTACGGTATATTTGATGGTGAACTAAATTCATGGACAGATTCAACGACTAGAATAAACCTTACAAATTCCAACCCAATAAATCTTATAGGAGATTATATTGCGGTTTCAAAAGTTACAGATGGTCGTCTGCAATTTAGCAGATATAATGAGCAAACACAGGAGGTTGATCCATATCCTATATCAAACCCTTATGATGTTTTTAATTCTTCTGGAAGCCCTACACTAGGTTTTCAGTTTGTTAATCTGTATGACTTAACAGGCGTGACTGTTGGAGTAAATTATCATGTAAATGCTGGTCGCGACAATCTAGGGGGTGGTTACACAGACCTCACATGGACTATTTTTAATGGTTTAAAAAGCGAAAACACATTTTTAGCAGATACATCTTCAGCAATTACAGGAATTACTTCTTCAAATTCTGTAAGCACCTATGGTGAAACATACCACATTACAGGGGTTAATAATAATTTAGTTAGATTAAGAACATACGATGCAGTTCAGTCAAAGTTTTCTGATCAGAATTATTATGTAAGCTATTTTCCAAGAAACGGTCAATTCCAGTTTATCTCTCTTACATCATTAACTGGCGTAACTATTGGAAACAATTACCATTTTAATTACAATCGTGGCAGTTCTGATAATTATTTCTACAAAATATATGCTGGATTTTGTAACGATGATTACCTTGGAAACGATACAACGTCTCAGATCACAGGAATAACAGCAACAGGAGTTGATGACTACGCTCCAACAATCTTCAATATCCAAGTTGCAACGCCGGTTTATTCATTTTCAACAGTTTCAGAAACGACCGAGGCAATCGCCTACAACGCATCAGCGTCGGATGTCAAAAGCGCGCTTGATAAATTAAAGGTGCTTGGAAGTGGGTATACCTCTCAAAGTTCTGTTGGAGTTATTAAAACACTAACGGGTTCATTTTTGATTTCGATTGTTGGAAATAGGGCAAACAAACCCTTCCCTCTTTTCACGGCAGAATCGCAACTTCTTGCGGCTCCGGGTTTGACCGCAACGGTCGGGATAACCAACGCCGCCATCACGACCCTTCTTTCTGGCACAACTTCCGCCCCTGTGACCCTAGAGGTTGAGTTGACTAGCGGCGGAAATAAACTCACCGCCGCCCAAGGCGAGGCGATCCTATCAGTTCCAATCTCTCACTAAAATGGCAACAAACTACGACCTAACGATTGATCAATGCGCCACCTATGCGCTTGGAATCCAACTCAATGAAAACGGCTCGGCCATGAGTTTGACCGGGGCAAGTGTTCTAGCGCAGATCCGCAAAGACCCCGGCACAACCCTTCTTGCCACTTTTGCATCCGTTACAAACGGCACAACCGCAGGTTATGTCAGTTTGAGCTTGTCGGATACAACAACAAAAGCCCTTCCGTCAGGAATTTTCCATTATGACGTTCTGCTTACTAAATCTGGCGGGACTAAAATTCGTGTCCTTTCAGGGAAAGCCACAGTAACACCGGCCATTTCGGTCTCCTAAAATGGCTGATATTCAAGTCATCGTGTCGCCGGCCACGGTGACCACCGTGGAAGTCCCCTCGCCCGTTGCTTACCCATCGGTCATTTATAGCGGAGTGCAAGGCCCGGCCGGGGCAAACGGAACTGGATCTGAAAATGTGATTTATGCCTCAAGTGTTGCCGCGTTGGATTCCAATATAAATAGCGGCGGAGGGACGGACGATACGGCGGCATTACAAGCGGTTCTCGACCAAGCAAACACTTCCGAAAACAAACCGATTGAGCTTGTAATGGATGGTGTGGCATTGGTTTCAACACTCCGTGTTTGGAGAAATACCACAATCCGTTGTTTGCCTAATTGTGGGTTTTTTCAAGCGGCTGGATCAAATTGGCATTTGCTGACTACCGGCTACGTTTTGCCAACCGAGCCGTCGCACGATAACATTTCTCTTTTTGGAGGCATTTATAATTGCAACGGAAACAATCAATCGAAGTGGGAAAACGATCACGACCCTGAAGCTGATAATTGGGGATGGGTTTTTGGTCTATGGATCGGATGGTTTAAGAACTTTACCATGCGAGATGTTCTTGTGAGAAACGCCAAAACATTTTCAATCTCCTTAATGCAAGGAGAAAATGTGGTCATTGAAGATTGTGCATCACTTTGGGATGATGGCGGCGATGGAGATGTAGGCCGCAACCGAGATGGTATTCACTTATGGGGGCCTTTGAATAATGTTCGTGTAAAAGGTTATGTATCAAATGGAGACGATGACACTCTTGCTCTAAATACTGACGAGAATACATACGCAACTGATTGGCCTACTGCTCAACCACGAAGGGGAACTGGCGGTGTATTATCTAACCTTGTTTTTGAGGATATAGAATTTCGTAATGCCTCGAACGGAATAAGGTTTTATTCAGACGGGCCGGTTGCGGCATATCGAAAAGTCAAGAATGCTGTTTTTAGAAACCTTTTTGGAAACATTACAAGCCTGTCAATGAATGATACAGCAGACGTATCAAAGACTTATATTGAGATTCATGGTTGGAATGTTACCGGACAAAACAACATATACATTCAAAACGCACAAAAAGTGCGCTTGAGCGCAATAGCTCCATTGACTCCTGTCAATGTGTCAGCATTAAAAACAGCAGGCGATGGATTTTCAGCCGACCTTGGTTGGAGTGGAGGAACCGCATCTATTCAAACAGCGTTGTTATCACATTTTGAAGGATCAAATGGTTCCAGTTCATTTATTGATAGTTCAGGAAATGGAAATGACTTAAACGCAAGTGGAAATGTATCTATAACAACATCCGAACATAAGTTTGGAGCAAGTTGTGCATATTTTGCAGACAATGAAGCAACTTTACAAACATCCAGTTCACTCTTTGCTTTTGGTCTGAGTGATTTTACAATAGAAATGTTTGTTGGTTTGTATAATTACCTTGCAAATGACTCGGGAACTGCTCTTTTTGAAAACTCATCAACGGGTGGAAGCAGGGTTAATTCATTTGTTTGGGTTATTAACACCGATGGATATATGCAAGTGTTCTCTGGCGGATCGTTTAAGGTCACCGGGCAAATACAAGTTCCCACCGGGGATTGGGCGCACATTGCATTAGTAAGAAAAGATGGAGTGCTTACGCAATATGTTAATGGTGTTGTAGATGGTAGTGTTTCACTAATTACAAGCATTCTTGAAAACAACGCACTTATCGGAGCGTTGGCGGATGACGCACCTTATAGTTTCCAAGGATATATTGACGATCTCCGAGTTGTTTCCGGTAAAGCGGTTTATACTGAAAACTTTACCCCTCCAACTGCACAGCTTGAACTTGTGACTTCGTAATGGAACAAAAGTCTTTGTTTCAATCTATAAAAGAGATCATGCCAATCTTTAGTGGTGGCAACGGGATTGTGGTAATTCTTGCGGCCATTGCCGGGATCATCATCATTCCTTGGCGTGTCTCTTCGATTGAAGAACATGACAAACTCCAAGACTCTCGCCTTGCGGCGATTGAAAGTGATGCCGCACAGAGACGTGAACTTCTTGCCAGCGTTGCCGCCACGGTCATGCAAATTAACGAAAGGACTCGCAGAATAGAAGATGCGCTGACACCCAAAAAACAATGAAAACAATGAGCCTTTGCATTTCATGGATTCAAAAGAAGGTTGAGATTTTCTTTCTCAGCATCTTAATCGGAATAATTCGTTTCTTTTTCCCAGTATGATGTGGGATATACCAGCAACCGTCTCGGCGGTCACAGAATTGGTTTCAAAGTTTGTCCCGGACAAAGATTTGCAAATCAGGATTCAGAATGACCTTGCAATAAAGCTGGCAGAGATTGAGGCGGCTCAAGTTGCATCGCAATCAGAGGTCAATAAAGCCGAGGCTCAAAGTGGCAATGTCTTTGCCTCAAGCTGGCGGCCGCTTGTTGGATATATTTGCGCGGTTGCTTTTGCGTGGCAGTTCGTTCTGCAACCTTTTTTCAGTTTTCTATACACGATGATAACGCATCAACCGGCCCCGGTTGTTGCCTTACAGAGTGATGCGCTGATGTCACTTCTCTTTGGCCTCCTTGGAATTTCTGGCATGAGATCGTGGGAAAAGATCAAAGGTGTGACCAAGTGACGATTGCCGACATCATAGCCGCTTGTCAGGATAGCGATGCTCGCTTCAGGAAGGCGTTAAAATGCGTTTTGGACATGGAGTGTGAGTATTTAGCGGACGGACTGACAATACGCAACGAGAGGGTTTTAAACGATTCTGGTGGAACCACCTTCGCCGGGATAGATGCCGCCACACACCCGGCATTTCCTTTTGATAATCCCACGACCTATCACGTTTGGAAAACCTACTACGACTGCTATTGGCAACCCCTTTATTGTTCTGAACTCCCTTCCCCGGTTGGCGAAGTGTTATTTATTCAAGGGGTTAATCAAGGGCAACGAATCGTTTCTCGTATGCTTCAGTTTGCTTGCAATGATTACGGGTCGCACCTGACGGTTGACTCGTCCATAGGTCAACAAACAATCCGCGCTTGTTGGACGCCCGGAATAAATCCTCAAGACCTAGCGAAGTCGTTTCTTTCAAAAAGCAAAAAACGATATGAGGCGATTGTTGCTGGAAACCCTACACAGAAAAAATTCCTGAACGGATGGAATAATCGCGTATTTCAGATCCGACAGGAATTTCAGCTTGATTAAATTAGTGATGCGATAAATCGCCCTCGGCTATCTCGCCCCCGTAAAGCGTCTAGACGTTGCCACTTCTCCTCTGTCATTGAGACAGATCGAGAGATTGAAAGCCGCCCCTTGCCGCCACCTTTTTTGCGTCCTGAACCCGGTCGTTTGCCGCCGTGTTTTGTTTTTACATTATTCATTGCAGTAAATTTCCCAACAGTCTTGAAGTTTTGCCTTGGTTAACTTCCAGCTTGTGTTCGGAGGACGAAGCAACAACTTTTTGACCTCATCCATGCCACAAACACACAGCGTTATCATTTGCCCGGTTCTGTCCTGAAAGTATTCAACAAACTTCTCATCGTTTATATCAAAACTGAAGTTGCTGATTTTTAGCAGAGACTGAATGTCTTGATTTACTGCCGTTTTTTTCATGGTCATTTTCCTAGTGGCGACCCCCAAGGCGTCCTCATAGCCGGGTATCCTAACGGAAGCCCATTTCCTAATATCATCAAGGATGCTTTTAAGACCCCTCCTCGTGCCATAGCACAGGCTGTTAGAAAAAGGATATGCTCTCGGTCAACGATATATGCGCTCATTTTTTTATTAGTGTTCATATCCCTTGTTCATCAAAAAACCAGTTCCATTTTCCATCATAACCTTTCCAAACAAGACCGATATTATGGTTGTCACGGGTAAATGCTCGTGCAGGGTTGCGTTGTTTAAATGCTTTTTTAATCCTTTCCTCTGCTTGTTCTAAAGATAAATTGCCGTATATAGTGCGACTTCCGTTTTTTTTAGCAACTGAAACATTAATGTTGGCATTCATTTTAGTTTCCTCCGTTGGTGTTTGAGGTGTCATGGTCGTATGTGGTATTTATTCGGTTTCACTTTTCCATATTTTCCATCCACAAATTTCTTCAACAAGAATCCAATCTGTGTGCCAAGCATTTCCATCCCGGTTGCGTATGATGGGTTGGTTTTCGGTTTTGGTTGCCGTGTAATAATTGTCACTAATTGCAACAATTTTGATGTTCCAAGAACTTTCTTGATAATAGAACTCTGGCAGTTCTGCGTAGTCCTGACCAAGATGTGTTGCTAGTGCTTCTCTTGCGTTCATGGTCGTAGTAGTTATTGGTTGATGATTATTTACAAAGTCCCTTTTTGCACTCCGGGCAATCGCATGGGATTACTGCCCATTTTACTTCATCACGCAATTCCTTCATGGAATCAAATCCCCGTGTATGACAACCGGGATCAGTTGAGAACTGAAACCCATCAGGAAGGTTGAGGATAAAAACTCCGGGTTCGTCTCTGTCAATGTCTTGTGGTCTAATTTTGTATTTTGCGTTTTTCATGGTTGTGTCTTTTTGAATTGTTACGCCGGGATTGCGACTACGAATGAGCCACAGCAGTTATATACTGAAATGCCTTTCATGCCGTATTCATTGAACGGGGAGAAATAATCGCGTGAGCTACCCACAAGGTAGATACCTTGAATCCCAAGCGTGTTCTTCGGGAACTTGATGCTCCAATCGGAAGGGCGCGCCGGGCGGAACTCTGCATTGGCGTTATGCTCCAAGCAATCCGTCATGCCGTCGAATGAGCTTTTGTTTTTAACCATTAGATTGTCTGCATTTTTGCGGACAAATGATTTGAACGTTGCAAGTGTGATTTTCTTTTGTGTCATTGTTTTGTTTTTTTTCTATGAACTCCGGGTTGTCCTTTGTTCTGGAATCAATCTTTCCTAAATCTTGAAATACGTCAACAACTATTTTCAAGATTCTGAAAGATATTTTGATGGCTAGGTTTTGACAGGAACAACCCTGCAATGGCTTCCCTGAAAAAACTCGGCGGGATTGTAGTGGTATCCGACCTCCATTGCGGATCTACGGTTGGCCTTTGGCCCGACAACCATGAGACCAGCACCGGAAACAGGGTTAGCCTCGGTAATAACCTTCACCAGCAATGGCTCTGGCAATGCTGGCAGGACGCCACCAAACGAGCGATTGCCCATTTTAAGGGCAGAGGATTTGCCCTCATTGTAAACGGAGACGCGATTGAGGGAAAACATCATGGATCAACCGAGGTAGTCGCCGCGTTGAACCTTGACCACAGCACCGCCGCTGTGGAATGCCTGCGACCCCTATCTAAAGCATCATCGGCAACCTACCTGACGGCCGGGACGGAATGTCACGTTGGCGATTGGGAGCGCAAGATTGCTTCCGACCTCGGAGCAAAGTTTGTTGGAGACAAGGCTCTAATTGATTTTAACGACACGCTGATTGATGTCGCTCACCATATGCCGACATCCAGCCGCGCCTACCTTGAAGCCGGTGCAATGTCGATTTGCATGGGCAACGCCCGCCAAAATTACAGCCGCGTCGGACATCGTGTCCCCAAAATCTATTTGCGAGGCCACCGTCACACGGGTGGCATTTTCTCAGATTCGTCAGGAATCTTTTTAGTCACTCCCGCGTGGCAACTCCTTACGCGATACGGCCACAAAGTTGTTGGCGATTCAATCTGCCGCCCCGGAATCGGAATCCTAGATTGGGCTGGAACCGCGACCGGAGAATTGCCTTCAGCACGAATAATTACCTATGAACCGCAAGAGACTATACCCATCCGCGCTTGATCTTCACCAATCTGCCATTGCCGCAATGACGGCGGTAAAAGACAAGGTTGAGGTTTCAAGGGCTGAAGAAGTCCCCGCCGACTTTTTTACGCGGCGAGAAGTTGAGGTATTGTGGAACCTATCTCAGTCGCAAGCTGGAAAACGGATCAACGAGGCTCTTGAAGCTGGCCTCATGGAACGCCGGGACTTTCGAGTGCTTCAAGGTAAAACCGTGAAGCCGCGCCCTCATTATCGCGTAATACAATGAGCATTGTTTCCGAGTCTGAGTGTGAAGGGACGATTCGCTGGACTCTGTGCCTAGATGTGAAGATTGCCGGGATTGAGCTTCCGTTCCGTTTGAGATTCGCCACGGACAATCACGACGACATGATTGACGCCTTGGCCGATTTCCATGCGACCATTTTAGACAAGGTGCAGGGTCTTGAATGAAGATCCGCATCAAGGACAGGAAGCTCGGCAAGGAAAAAGCCGTCGGTCAGGCTCATCACGGAGACAACTTGATTGAGATTGACCCTCGCCAAAAGAGCCGTGAACGCCTTGATACGGTCTGCCACGAGGTAATCCACCTCATAGGGCCGCATCTGTCCGAGGAAGTTGTGGAGAGTCACGCAAACACCCTTTCTGACGTTTTGTGGCGGGATGGGTGGCGTAGGATAGAAAGGTAAAGCCACATTTGAGTGGAAGGTCAAGTATCCCCCAAGTTCATGTATGACAGGAGTTAACGCACAGAATACGACCGCAATACAATACGGCATAGATATTTAACAGAATCTGATAAACGCAAAACGTTGGTTTATAGTATTTTGCAAATCTGTTGTTTATTACATTCAATGATAAAATAAGCGGTTTACAACATTCAATCATGGGGTAAGTTCTGATCATGAACTCACTCAAATTTTTGAGGGGATCTGTCTGCTACGTCCAAGTCGGAACGGAGCCAAAGGATAGATTGTTTTTTCGCGTGATGACTAGGAAGGCCAACATCATACGCCTGAAAGCCCTTCACGCCGTTGAGCGCGACGGGAAGTGGGTTCCGGGCGACATCAACCCCGAAGGTGAACTGATCTGGCGCACCGTAAAAATGACGGATGGAGCTGAATATGGTGCGCCCTATCAATACGGGAACTTGTCTTGCTGGATTCGCCTATTCCGCAAGCCCAAGGGTGGCAAACGCAAAGGTGCAGGAAGAAAGTCTGGATGGGGAAAGGGCCGTGTTCAAAAGTCGCGCTCAATCTGCTTGAGTCAGGCTGAATGGGATCAGTATGACGCGATGCGCGGCAAGATTCGGCGCGGCGATTTCTTGCGTAAACTCATGGAAGCGTGGCAGTTAAAAGAATCTTAAAAAATCAAAAAATTTTTATTTACACGTATCTACGTGTTTTGATTATATGTCCCCCGACATGAATGCATGGGTAAAAACATCAGACAACTACCCCTGTAATATATGTCATGGATAGTGGAACCCAAAAATCTACAACACAACGACATGGAGAAATCAAAAAAGACATTCGGTTTTCAAGCTGATCAAGAATTGGCAGAAATACTGCTAACGGCTAGTAAAAAAAACAAGCGATCAGTCTCATCATTCATCCGCGCAATTTTGGAAATGGTTCTTTTGCCAGATCCAAACGAGGGAGGAATCGTAAAATGATTGCCGCGATCTTTTTGGTTCTCGGCGCAACGTTGTTTGTGGCTCGTCAGGAGGCATCCGAAATGGTGGCGGAACTCATGAAGCGATTTCTGCCATGAAGGATCAGACCCTCGCCGCCGCACTTCGTTTTATTGGCAAAATTCCGTTTGCTTGCCCCGGAGTTGAATATCACGGCAACCGGCCCAACCTACCTTGGTTTGTTTTTCTTCGCCGCCTTTTCCCGGAAGGTCACGCCGGGGGGCCTTGTTTCCGAGTAACCCGCCGACCATGAACGAGACCACGCTTTCCCTAGCACTAGCCGCCTTGATCGTGGCCTTTTGCCTCCTTTCCCCAAGATCATGAACAGCCGCGCCAAAGGATGCAGGGGGGAAAGGGAATGGAGGGATCAACTCCGAGAGGC
>Ga0114962_10004067_pt1 | contig 11709 bp, 6 predicted proteins | sample C_130820_MF_Meta_FD_87017 | JGI IMG/M metagenome (GOLD analysis project Ga0114962, IMG submission 87017) | Freshwater microbial communities from Lake Croche, Canada to study carbon cycling - C_130820_MF_MetaG | ecosystem: Environmental > Aquatic > Freshwater > Lake | place: Lake Croche, Canada... | reverse complement strand
GCGGGTCATGAAGCCGTTCCAGACTTCGATCTGCTCTTCGGTCGGAGCCTTGCCGTTCTGCAAAATCCACTCCCAAGCCTGCTCGTCGGTCTTAGAAGAAGACACAGCCTTGGCTAACTCGTCATAGTCCACTCCCAGAAGGGAGCAGCATCGCACATCGAAGCCCTTGCCTAGGTTCGGCACATAATCGGCACCCAACTCACCGGAGGCATGCAGACGGATCTTGTCGATCATCCGGGGGAAATAGACGAGTCCGTGGCAGGTCTCGTAAGGGCTGACAGGAACGATGTTGCTCATTCCTCTAATTTAGAAGGGCATTGAAAGCTACTCAAGAGAAAGAGAGCCGCGGCGACACAGATGCAGGAATCAGCGACATTGAAAGAGGGCCAGTGATAGGATCCTAACTGAAAATCCAGGAAATCAACGACATGGCCTAGACGCAGACGGTCGGTCACATTCCCGATGATGCCGGCCATCAACAGAATCCAGCCTGTCTGCATCAAACCTCCCTGAAAGTGCTTTCTCATCAGGACAAGCGCCACAAATGCGACCGTCGCCAGAATGAGAAAAAATAAGTTGCTATCATGAAGCATCCCGAAAGCAGCACCCGTATTATAGACATGGGTGAGAGAGAAGAAATTAGGGATGACCGGAATCGATTCCTGAAATGGGATGAATCGGAGGACCAGGATCTTCGTAAACTGATCCAGCATTGCCAGAATCAGAATGACTCCCCATGCCGAAAACCGCTTCATTGGGAAACAGAGGGGGAGAAACCCAAGGCTTCCACGGCGTCCACGCAGCGCCCGCAGAGCGTCGGATGAGTTCCATGGGAACCCACTTCACCACGATGACGCCAACAACGTTCGCATTTTTCGGCGGTGCTCCTGCCGATCACAATTCCTTTCTCTCCCTTGGTGATGGAGAGATTGCTCAGGATTAAAAACTCCTCGATCTCGGCAAGTTCTCCAGCTTCAACGGCACTCAGAACCAAGGGATCCTCCGTAATGACAGCAACCACCGCCTCAAGAGGCTTCCCAATCATCCCATCGCGCTGAGCCTTTTCCAATGCTTGGGAGACATCAGCGCGTAGTGAAAGGAGCGACTCGAAGCGCGCCAAGATTTCCTGATCGGGAGCCTTCTCCTCGGGAAAAAGCTCCAGATGCACAGAACCTTCGGGCCGGAAGTGACCCCATGCCTCCTCGGCAGTAAAGACAAGAACCGGGGCAAGCAGACGGCACAAATCCTCGAAAACCTTGGCCATTACGGCTTGGGTAGCACGGCGACGTGGCGAGGAAACGTTGTCGCAGTAGAGACGGTCCTTGGTCACATCGACGTAGATACTGCTAAGTTCCACAGCACAGAACTGAGTAATTGCCTGGTATGCCCTCTGGAAAGCCAGCTCCTCGTAGGCTTTGCGGCAGGTATTCACCGTCTCCTGCAGTCGGGCCAGGATCCATCGGTCGATTAACGTCGGTTCCAAGATAGGTGCCTCCGCATCGTAGTCGGCCAAATTGGCAAGAAGGATGCGAAGAGTATTTCGGATCCTACGATAGGAATCGGTGAGACGCGCGAAGATCTCCTCGGAGAAAGGAACATCATCGGTAAACTGCACGCTGCTAGCCCAGAGACGAACGATGTCGGCGCCATAGGTCTTCACGAAGTGATCGGCCTCGGTCGGCTTCTGATAACCTCCCTGTCCTTGATTCGACTTCGAGATCTTCTGGCGTGTATCGACATCGACCACAAAACCATGAGTCAGAACGGTCTTGTAGGGAGCTTTTTCATTCAAGGCCACCGAGGTCATGAGCGAGGACTGGAACCATCCGCGATGCTGATCTGTGGCCTCGAGATAGAGATCGGCAGGAAAATTAAGCTCCGGACGTCCATGCAGAACAGCCTCATGGCTCACTCCGCTGTCGAGCCAGACATCGAGAGTATCATTGCGGCGAACCGATCCGATAGGAGCCCCCGTCAGGCGGCACCATTCGACATCATCCAGAGAGAACCAGGCATTAGATCCCCTCTCAGCAACAACCTCGGAGACCTTCGCGATGACAGCAGGATCCAGGATCGGCTCCCCTTCGGGCGTATAGAAAGCAGGCAAAGGAACCCCCCAACTACGCTGACGGGAAATGCACCAATCCGGACGGGACTCGACCGTGCCGCGGATACGATTGCGTCCCCAATGCGGGATCCAATTGGTAGCGTCGATTTCCTTGAGAGCGGTCTCGCGCAACGCGTCGATGCGAATGAAGAACTGCTCTACGGCGCGGAAAAGAATCGGAGTCTTGGAGCGCCAGCAGTGGGGATAACTGTGCTGGTAGTCCTCACGACCCAGCAGGGCATTCTTCTCCGTGAGAATCCGGATCACCTCCTCGTTGCCCTCAAAGACATTCTGTCCGACGAGCGAGGGAACGCCGCACTCCTCGGTGAACTTGCCGTAGTCATCTACAGGAGAGAGCAGTTCAAGACCGACCCTTCGTCCAAGCTGATAATCATCGTCACCATGGCCGGGAGCGATATGGACACAGCCGCTGCCGGTCTCGAGCGTCACGAACTCTGCAGTGTAAATTGTCGAAATCCTCTCCAAGAAGGGATGGCGTGCTTTAATCCCCTCGAGCGTGGCTCCCTTACGCGCTTCACCATGCTGGGAAAGTTCCAATCCGGTTGACTCCTTGAATTTCTCAGAAAGCCCCGCGGCCACGATCAGGCGCTCTGCGGCATTCTCAAGCAACACATAGTCAAAGTCGGCATGAACGGCGATCGCGAGATTCGCAGGCAAGGTCCAGGGAGTGGTCGTCCAGATGACCACGGAGAGGGGTTTTTCTGTAGGAAGTCCTGCCGATGCAGCCTCATGAGTCTCGATAACAAACTTTACGAAGATAGCCGGGGAGGTCTTGTCCTGATATTCCACCTCGGCTTCGGCCAGGGCTGTCTGGGCACCGGTGCTCCAGAGGACCGGCTTCTTGCTGCGGTATACCAGCCCCTTCTCAACCATACGGCCGAAGGAACGGATGATCGCAGCCTCGTACGAGGGATCAAGCGTCAGATAGGGATGCTCCCAGTCCCCAAAGACTCCGAGCCTACGGAACTGAGTCCGCTGAATATCGATGAACTTCCGGGCATACTCCTCGGACTTCTGACGGACCTGAAGCGGCGTCAGGCCGGCGGAGGATTTCACAACACGGAACTCGATCGGCAGGCCATGGCAATCCCATCCCGGAATGAAAGGGGCCTGAAATCCTGCCATCGTCTTCGATTTGACAACGAGATCCTTAAGCACCTTGTTCAGAGCGGTCCCCATATGAACATCCCCATTCGCGAACGGAGGTCCATCATGCAGGACATACTTTGGTGATCCCTCACGAGCCTTCTGAATAGAAGCGTAGAGACCCTCCTTCTCCCACTTGGCTAGAAGCTCCGGTTCACGCTGGGCCAGTCCTGCCTTCATCGGGAAGGGGGTCTTTGGAAGAAGAACGGTATCCTTGTAGCTGCTCATGAGAAAAGAGGCGTTTCAGCAGAAAACTGTGAGACTGAAGGCTAGAGAAAAATCAGATGGCGCTGGAACAGAATCATTCCGAGCTAACAAACTTCAGCCTTCAGTCTTCAGTCTAAAAATCTATTCAAAGGTATCGTCTAGCCAGGAGAGGAGCTCGGAGATCGTTTCCATGGTTTCGTCACCCATGTTCGAGATACGGAATGTCTCGCCTTTGATCTTTCCGTAGCCGCCGTCGATGATGCAGGAGTGCTTGGCCTTGAGCCTGCCGATCCAGGCAGCGACATCCGCGCCCTTGTTGTTCTTCACGCAGGTCAATGAGACGGAGCGATACCCCTCGGGTGCGAAGAATTCCCATCCGCGGGCCTTAACCCATCCGTGGACAAGTGCATTGGTGGCGGCGTGGCGAGCGTAACGATTCTCAAGTCCTTCGGCAGCAATATCCTCAAGCTTCGACTGGAGAGCGAAGATGTGCGAAATGACCGGTGTACTTGGGGTCATGTCCCCCTCGTGGTTCTTCTGGAACTCAAGGAAATCAAAGTAGTAGCCGCGTCCCTTGACTTCGGCAGCGCGGTTCATCGCCTTCTCTGAAACTGAAAAGAGCGCCATACCGGCAGGCAGGGCGAGAGCCTTCTGGCTGCCGGTCAACATCACGTCGATGCCGAGTTCATCCATGGGAACGGGAAGCACGGAGAAGGAGGAGACGGTGTCGACGATCAGCAGGACCTTAGGGAATTCCTTGAGCACGTCGGTGAGCTCTTTGATAGGATTCATGCATCCGGTCGAGGTCTCGTTGTGGATCAGAGTCACGACATCGATATCACCTTTGGAGAGCCTCTCACGCAGGAGTTCCGGAGTGATCGGATTGCCCCACTCGACCTGAAGCTTCTCGGCCTCGTAGCCGCAGCGCTTAGCGACGTCGTTCCATTTGTCGGAGAAGGCTCCGGTCATGCAATTAAGGACCTTTCCCTTGACGATGTTGCGAAGGGCTCCCTCCATAATTCCCCATGCAGAGGAGGTGGAGATATAGACGGGGCGCTGCGTGTGAAAAAGTTGCTGGAGCCCAGGCTGAACAGAAGCGTAGAGCTTTTTGAAGTCATTGCCCCGGTGACCGATCATCGGCTTGCGAAAGGCTTGAAAAGTTTTCTCGGAGACCTCAACGGGTCCCGGGCTGAAGAGTTTGATATGTGAGCTCATGAGGTGAAGGATTTTGCCAGAAAGACTCAGTTTTCCCAGAGAAAGTTTTCCAACCGCAGCTTGGAGATCCTTGCCTTCGCCTCCTCGGCCCTGGGACCACCCTCGGCGACGATCTGTACATAGAGGGCGACCGCATCGTTCCACTGCTTCCGACTCTCAAGCAGGCGGGCTCCCTCGAAGGCCGCCTTGTCATGCCAGAGCTGTTCAGGCTCCGCAGTGCGCGGGTTCTTGAAAACCTGATAGCAGGTGGCGAGCGCCGCGTCACCATCGCCGAGACTCTCCAGGATTAGAGCGCTCTTGCAGAGAGCCTGATTCCGCCAGCGGAGTGAAATCGAGGGATCGGATGCCAGTTCCTGCCAGCTCTTCAGGGCTTCGCGTTCCTTGAGAGGATCCTTGGCCCCGAGTTGATGCAAGGTATCCCCTTTGGCCATGAGGGCGGCAGCGATCAGTTCGGCATCCGGTCCTGCGGATGCATTGGTTCCACCAGAAGACCGAGCCGAGAGGATCTTATCGTAGATAGCGAGTGCCTCCAGGGGAAGATTCTGGGCATTTTTAAGTGCTCCTTCCTGAAGGCGGGCTTGCCAGACCATACGGTCACTACCACCCATCTCCGCAACGCGTTCCAGCAGCATCAAGGAATCGTCAATCGACGCTGGATCCATCGAACGGGCCGCAGACTGTGCAGCTAGAAAAAGGGCATGCCGCCCGAGATCAGTTCCCGCACCGGAAGCAGCTAACTGCTCAAACTCCACCCTTGCTCCCTGGACATCCCCGCTGGACAGAAGAGCCTCGGCAAGCTTCAGTCGCACCTCGGGAACGAAACGGGAGTCGGGATATTTCTCCAAGAAAGCACGGGCAACTTTAATCACGGCGACCCCATCCGCTTTGCGTCCGGTATCCTTCAGAAAGACGTTCAGATACTCTTCTCTCTCCGGGTCAGATGAATTCTCATGGACAGCCTTGGCAAGGTCGATAATAGCGGCATCCTCCTTTCCAGATTTCATGTTCAGTTCAGAAGCGGCGAGTCGGGCACGCGACTTGATTGTGGGATCAGTCGCCTGGTCAGCGACCAGGAGGATCATCGGCAGACCGGAGGCCTCACCTCTGCGTGCCAGATCCAATGCAATCTGCAGCCGCATCTCCTCAGAGGCGGCTCCGGCGTTGCTCTGCGCTATTTCCCGGGCAGCCTGGGAGATATCAAGAGATCCCCTCTCCGTCCTCGCAATCAAAACTGCCTGATTGAAGAGTGCATCATGGGCAAGCGATGGATCCATCATTGATGCCTTACTGAAGGCTGCCTTGGCCTCCTCGGGCTTTCCAGCTGACGATGCGGCAAGTCCCCTGAGGTAGGCCAGTCGTGCACGAATCTCAGGAGACGCGGATGCCTTGTCGGCAGACAGGCTGAGAGCCTCTACACTCATGCCATGTTGCAGCTTTGAAGAGACAAGCAGAACAGCTGCCTGGTCGCTCAGAAGATCTTTCGGATACGACTTGATCAGTCCATCCAGCAAGGATTCAGCCAACTCGGGACGACCCAATCTCAGCTCTCCCTTCGCCTGATAATAGGTGGCTAGCTTGGCCCGGAAAGGCTTGGAGGCATCCCCAGACCATTTCTTCAAGGTCGCTGTATCGGGAGTGCCTGCTTTTGCATAGAGCTGGTCGAGCAAGCGGAACTGCTCTTCCATGAGGGGCGCCTGATCGACTGCATCGAGTCGTTTTTCCAAAAGATCGATTCCTTTGAGGGTGCTGACCGAGTTTGTCGTCGAGGAGAGACAAAGCGCTTCTCCCAGCGTCGCCGCTGAGGTGATCCAGAGAGAGACTGGGGGAATAGCCGCAAAGAGTTTTCTGGCTTCAGCGGTCTTACCAGAACGCCATGCCGCAAGCGCCCTCAGATAGGAAGCCGAAGCTTTTCCCTCATCGCTTTGAAAAACGGATGAGGAAATCGCTTTTAGAGCCTCCTCGCTCTTGCCTAGGGCCAATAAATCAGCGCCCCTCTCCAGAAGAACATCTTCAGCTACCGGGGAGTCGGCCGGAATTTTTTCAAGCACGGTCAGCGCTCCGTTCGGATCATTGTTTCCACGGAGTGCTCTCGCCAAGCAGAGATCAAGCGTTTCGGACTCAACTCCCAGAATACGCGCATCCTTCTCCCTTAAGGATGAAAAAATTTCCTTGGCCGAGGCAGGATCGCCACTCCCCAGAAGAGCAAGCCCCTTCCAGTAACCAAGGGTCGGATCATTCAAGGAATCAAGCGGTACGATGACTGCCAAAGCTTCCCCAAAGCGACCTCCTGAAACCAGAAGAGCAGCCAAGCGCTGAATTAACTCGGTTTTCTTAGCCGGAACCTGCTCCTGCTGGATCTGCGTGCGGAGCAGTGCAGCGGAAACTTGGGGGAGATGCTCGAGAGTGGCCGTTTTTGCGAGATCGACGGAAAGTATTGAATTACTCTCCTGCGCCGAAACACAGCGGCAAAAAAGCGTTAGCGCCGTAAGACACGCCGCAACCACAATCCCGTATGACTGCCAGAATGCTCGGCCACCTCGTCGGGTGTGCCGCAGACCACAAGGCTGCCCCCCTGCTCTCCCCCTTCGGGCCCCATGTCGATGATCCAGTCTGCGCATTTGATGACTTCGAGATTATGTTCGATGACGATGAGTGTATTTCCGCTGTCACGCAACCTCAGGAGCACTTCCAGCAGTTTCTGAATATCTGCAAAATGAAGCCCCGTGGTCGGTTCGTCGAGCAGGTAGAGTGTGCGGCCGGTGGCTTTCTTGGAGAGTTCACTAGCCAGCTTCAGTCTCTGGGCCTCCCCACCAGAGAGCGTGGTGGCCGACTGACCGAGCTTGAGATAGCCCAGACCAACTTCCTGAAGCATCTCGAGCTTGCCATGAATGGCCGGAATCGAGCGGAAGAATCCCGCAGCATCGTCGATCGTGAGTTCCAGCACGTCGGCGATATTCTTCCCTTTGTAGGAGATCTCGAGGGTCTCTCGGTTAAATCGGCGTCCGTGACAGAGCTCGCACTCGACAAAGACATCGGCCAGGAAATGCATCTCGATCCGGATCATTCCATCCCCCTCGCACTCCTCGCAACGACCGCCCTTCACATTGCAGGAAAAACGCGCCGGTGCATAGCCACGGACCTTGGCAGCAGGCAGACCGCTGAAAAGATCCCGGATCGGTCCGAAGACTCCGGAATAGGTGGCCGGATTGGATCGGGGCGTCCGACCGATAGGGCTCTGGTCGATCACCACGACCTTGTCGAAAGCCTCGTCACCCAAGATCCGTCCATGTTCACCGGGGACATCCTTAGCCCCGTAAAACTGACGGGCCAGTGCACGGTGCAGAATGTCGTTAACAAGAGTCGATTTACCACTGCCGGAAACTCCAGTCACCACAGTGAAGAGTCCCACTGGGAATCCGACCGTGATATTCTTCAGATTATTCTCGGAGGCATCAATCACGGTCAGCCATCCCGGACCTGGGGCTTGCTTTAAGGGAGGACGATTACGGATCCTGGGAACGGAGATCTTCGCTTTGCCCGAGAGGAACTGTCCCGTCAGTGAAGCGGGATTAGCAAGGATCTCGGCCGGGGTTCCGGTGGCTACAATCTCCCCTCCCCTGGGACCAGCTCCGGGTCCCATGTCGAGGATATGGTCGGCGGCTAGGATCGTCTCCTCGTCATGCTCGACGACGACTACGGAATTCCCCAAATCGCGAAGCCCCCGGAGGGTTGAAAGCAAACGATCATTGTCCCGCTGGTGAAGGCCGATACTGGGTTCATCAAGCACATAGAGCACCCCCGCCAGACCAGATCCGATCTGCGTTGCCAGTCGAATGCGCTGCGCCTCACCGCCGGAAAGCGTGCCACTTTGACGATTTAGCGTTAGGTAACCTAAGCCGACTTCCACAAGGAAGCCGAGCCTTGCTCCGATCTCGCGCAAGAGATCTTCCACAACCTGGCGCTCCGTGGCCGAGAGTTGAAGTCCGGCTATGACCTCACAGGCTTTTGCCGCCGGCAGCGCGCAGAACTCCTCGATGTTCCATCCCCTTTTCTCGGGACCGACAATGCTCTCCAGCATCACTCCGAGTATTTCGGGACGGAGCCTCGCTCCTCCGCATGTCGCGCAGGCTTTGCGTGCGAAATAAGACTTTAGTCGGTTTTTCTTCAGCTCGCTCTCGGAGGAATGCATCTGACGCTCCACCATCGGTACCAGCCCCTCGAACGCCTTGATCTGGGGAGCCCGACCTCCGTTACCTGTATTTGCCCCAAGCTCCAGCATTTGAGAACCCGTTCCGTAAAAGAGCTTCTGCTTGAACTCTTCCGGCAGGTCACGGAAGGGCACTTCTTGCGAGGCTCCGGTCGATTCGCAGAGAGCCTCTAGGACAAGTTTGTAGTATTGACCCATCCGTTTGTCGGGAGTCCTCCAGGGACGAATGGCTCCCTTAGTGATCGTCATCTCGGAATCGACCAGCAGTCCCGTATCACAGAAGGGTTCAGTGCCAAGTCCCTGGCAGGACGGGCAGGCTCCCAGATGACTATTGAACGAGAAGTGCCTAGGCGTGAGTCGCGGCATCGAGAACCCGGTCTCAGGATTACAAAAGTCTGTGGAGAAGGGTCTCTCCTTCCAATCATCGGGAAAGGAACCACTCTCCTGATGCAACACGATTACCATGTTGTTACCCCAGCGAAGAGAGGTCTCCAGGGAATCGAGCAGGCGCTCGCGGATCCCCTCGCCCTCACCTTCCACTCTAAGTGCCAAACGATCCACCACAGCCTCGATCGTGTGCTTTTTGGACTTCAGTAACTTGATCGGCTCCGGTCGGCCCAAATCGATGATCTCATTGTCGATCCTCAGACGCACAAATCCCTCGCGCCGCGCACGGTCGATCACATCACGGAATTCACCCGTCTCGTTCCTGACCAGCGGGGCCAGCAGCATGAGACGCGTTCCCCCGGGCCACGAGAGGATCTCGGTTGCGATCTGCTGGGGCGACTGACGGCGGATTGCCACACCTGTCTGCGGATCATGTGGCACGCCGATGGCAGAGTAGAGGACGCGGAGGTAATCGTAGACTTCAGTCGTGGTGGCGATGGTCGAGCGGGGATTCGGCGGTGCGATCCGCTGCTCGATGGCAATCGCAGGTGAGAGTCCCTCAATGTGATCGACCTCCGGCTTCTGCATCTGGTCGAGAAACTGCCGTGCATAGGCCGAGAGACTTTCGACATAGCGCCTCTGCCCTTCGGCGAAGAGAGTATCGAAAGCAAGAGAGGACTTCCCCGAACCGCTAGGCCCCGTGATAACCACGAGCTTATTGCGGGGAATCTCAACATCGAGGTTCCGCAGGTTGTGCTGCCGTGCCCCCTTGATTCGAATGACCTGTGGTTCAATCATGAATCATCATTCCGATCGGTACACTCGACCCCTTGGGATCAGCCTATCTTTGATCAGCTTTTTTTCCTGAGTTCCTGAGTTCCACATAAAATAGTTAGTTATTCTTCTGTAGCCGTTTCCGGGGAGCATCGCCAAAGCGGTCATGGGCTTCGTGCAGAATGTTTACCAAGGAAGGGTATCCGGCCTTTCTTCCGATCTCTCCGATCGCGGCCTCGTCAAACTCCCCGGCATTGATACCGGGGAACCAATGACCGCCGTTGCCGAGCAGGTTGTAGCGGAGCTTCCCGTATGTCTGCATGTCGAAGGCCTGATCAAGAGCCCAGAGCCTTACAATCTCCTGCAGATTAATCCCGCCCGGCACCTCCCCATAGGCTGGCAGATCCGAATCCCAGCGAGCCGGAATGGGAAATCCATTGGTACGCTGAAACTCCTCCTCCAGGCGCATCGCCGTTTCGCGGACCCGATAGCAGGTATCCTTATGTTCCATGAGGGGAACGATCTTCAGATGCTCGTCGAAATCCGAAGGCCTAGCTGCTCCGATGCTCAGCGTGTGGACCTCGGAATGCATAAGGCAGTAGAGGTCGTTGAAAACCATCGGCGAGTAGGGGGAGCAGAGCCCTGAGAGCTTTTCCGAGGGTTGGTGCAGGCACCCCCCCTTCTCCGTGGGGCTGATAATGAAGACCCCCATGTCATGCTTGGTGGCCACCTTGACGGCACTCCAATTCGCTCGATTCATGAAATACCAGTGGAGGTTCACATAGTCGAAGGCATCGGTGGAAATGATCTCCTCGATCAGATCGCACGGAGCGTGCGTCGAGAATCCAAGGAAGGTGGCCCTCCCCTCATGAATGATCTGCCGCGCGGCTTCGAGTGCCCCACCGGGGCGGATTGTCTCCTCCCAGCACTTCCGGTTGTTGATACCGTGAATGGAGAGAAGGTCGACATGACCCAACTGCAGGTTGCGCATCGACTGATCGAAGGTCGTGCGAAAGTCAGCGGTGGAGGACGGAGCGACCTTAGTCTGGATGATCATCTCCCCACGGGGGAGACGGGGAAGTATTTTTCCCAACTGAACCTCCGAGGTTCCGTAACCACGTGCAGTCTCGATATGGTTAATGCCGGAGGAGAGCGCCTTGCGAATGCAATCCTCGAGGTTGGCCTGTCCCTCAGGCGTGATCCCATAGGCATCATTGTCGTTCCAACTGTGCTGGTAGCGCATCCCCCCGCAGGAGAGAACGGGCATCTCGAGGCCCGTCCGACCAAATCGTCGAGTGATCATGGAGTGAGTTGAAAAACGGAAACCGACTCAATCTCGGCCGTCTGCGGAAACATATCGAGCGGCGTCACCTGAATGAGGCGGTAATGGCTAGCAAGGCGCTTGGCATCGCGGGCAAGCGTGGAGGGATTGCAGGAGACATAGACAATGCGGGCGGGAGGATTTTGCAAAATGGCTTCCATGGCCAGTTCCGCAAGCCCCTCGGAGGGAGGATCCAGCAGAAGCACGGTTTCCTCAGGCTTGCCGGCCCCGAGGGCCTCACCCAACTTCAACTCCACATCACCGGCCAAATAATCCTCGTTCTCCGCAGCCTGGCGGCTCGCCATCGCCACCGAGGCGATCGAG
>Ga0114962_10004066_pt1 | contig 11709 bp, 11 predicted proteins | sample C_130820_MF_Meta_FD_87017 | JGI IMG/M metagenome (GOLD analysis project Ga0114962, IMG submission 87017) | Freshwater microbial communities from Lake Croche, Canada to study carbon cycling - C_130820_MF_MetaG | ecosystem: Environmental > Aquatic > Freshwater > Lake | place: Lake Croche, Canada... | reverse complement strand
GGCATTCTTCACCTGCTGCTCGGTGATGCGGCGATCGAGGAGGATAATCTTGGAGGCAAGTTCCGCCCTCTTCCCCTCGGTTGCCTTCGCGTAGTCGGCCAGCTTGGCATAGCCAAGCTTCCAGTTGCCCAGCGACTCGGTGAGGTGGGTGATCATCAGGTCGTCATTGGCGAGCTTGACCTTCAGGTCGTCGATGGTCTGGTCGGCGGCCCTCTTCTCGGACAATGATTTCTTGGTAAGGGCATCAAGCTGTCCCTGTAGATCCTTGACCTTATCCTCAGCCTCGGCCTGAGCAGCCTGAGATGTGGCGAGCTTGGCATTGGCATCGCGGAGCTGGATCATGGTGTTACGAACCATCTCCCTCATCTTCTGCTGGGCAGGATCCACCTTGTCGGCGGCGCGCAATGAGATGGCAAGAAACGGCCCAATGGCCAGGAAAGTGAGCAAGGTGGCTTTTCTCATGAGGATGGGAAATTGGGAATGGGAGATAGGAGATCGGGGATGGTCTGAAGGCTGAGGAATTAGCCACAAAAGGCACAAGAGCAGGCTTGAGTGGAAAATTAAAGGCGGGAAGGTGAGAAGGTGAGCCGAGGCTGAGGGAGCAACAGGTGATGGGAGATAGGAGATGGGGGCGTCAGAAGCGGGCATTCAGATCGACTTGGAGAATATTGGAATTGAGGGTTGGACCTGCGATCGAGTTCGCATTGAACCACCGAGCGCCTATGAAGACGTTCTTGGATAGGGCAAGGTTGCCGCCGATGGCCCATCCCTTAAGGTTTGTGCCGCCCCCGCCGAAGTCGGAATCGCAGAATCCATCGATGATAGCATCAGACTCCACATATCGGTAGCTGAGGCCGAAGTCCCAATCCCAACGCTTCTGGAGTGCGCCAGAACCGACCTTTGCTTGCATAATCCATGCATTGTTCCCTCCATTGTATCCTGAAGTACCAATGTTGTTCACAGGTCCCTGGATCAGGGTTTCATTGTAATTGTTATCAGGGCCGGGCGTTGGACCGTTGTTAAGAACATTTTGACGGTTGAAGGCCACGTTTTGATCCCACTCGCCGGAGACAGAGACGACGAACGGCTCAAAGTGACGATACTCCAGCTTGGCATTCGCTGAGAGAATATTATACGGCGTAGCTAATCCAAAGTACTGGAACTGATTCTGGTAAGCGGGAAGTGGAGTGAGACCGGGAGCTGGTGGAATCGCATTTCCAGCCGCGTAATCTGGGTTATCCACATAGTTCGCATTTGCATTATTAGTGACATATGCGGGCACCTGAGGATCCGAGTTCGTCGGATAGGCATTCACCTTTTTGATATTACGTAGTTCGATGTAGGTGTTTCCGTTTTGAGCGAATGATGGTCTTGAGTTGTCTGTGCTGCCCTGGGCCTGATCATTGGGAGTCACCATCGGTGAAGACACCTGTCCTTGGGCATTCTGGAAATAGTAGTAGCCCACTGATCCCTTGAAGGAAAAATCCTTATTGATCTTCCAGTCGATACCCCCTTGGGCGGCATAAAGATACTTATCATAACTCGCGTATTTTGGTTGTACCCTGGATGCGTAATTTAGATCGGTGTTGTAAATTGGGAAGAGCCCAATGGTTGCAAAAGGAGTAAAACCCTTGAAGATTTTGTACCGTGCCTGAGCGGCAACTCCATCAAAGCCAATATCATTCGCCCACATGATGGTAGTCGGGGTGTAGAAGGGATTGTCAAACCGACCCACAGTAACAGCCGCCATCTTGTCGGGATTGTCACCGATCTCATACTTGAGGAACGCCCTATCGAGCCAAATGGCGTAACTGCTGAAATTGCCCCCTTGAGATGGATTGCCATAAGTTGTGGGGGCTCCCAGTGTTTGATTTCCGGAAACAGGACTTCCATTCTGACCTGTACCAATGCGGAATCCAGAGGTGAAGTTTTCTCCGAGATTCATATCAGCCCCAAAGCGGAATCGGATTCTCAATCTTTCACGCTGTTGTGTGGTATTGTAGGTCGGGGGTGTCTGTCCGGGAGTCTGCTGCGGATAGTAGTATTGTTGCCCAGTTGGAAGTCCCAACGAAGCGTTTTGACTCTGGGCAATTGGAAAAATCCCACTCGGATAAAGGCCCGGATATGCCGAGTAATATTGTCCCTGGGGATAAGCTCCGGGGATCTGCGACATATTCATAGGTGATCCCGTGTTAATAGAATTAAAGTTGATCGTATCCAGATTCTGAAACGAATTACTCATCATGTCGTTTCCGGAGAAAGTATCGAGCTCGTACCGGGTTCTTAGATCCATGAAGGGACGAAAGTTATTGATCCAGGAGGGATAGTTCGGCGTGGCCCATCCTTCTGACTGAGCGGCTGCAATGACGTCGCGCTTGATCTCATCCCTCATCTCGGACTTCACGATCTCAGGTACATAAGAGACGCTGACGGAATCATCCGAGGAGGGCGGCGCAGCGGCCTCGACAGCCATCTGCTGTGCCGCGGAGGCCTGCTGGGCGGCCTGCTGTGTCATCTGTGACTGCTGGGCGGCGGTCTTGGCGTCTTCCTTGGCCTGGCGGATCAGGTCTCCAGCATCATCTTTGGTCAGGATGCCTCGCTGGACGAGGCGGTTGATCAGATTCAGCGTGACGTTCTCCGAGGGAGGTGCTGGAGGAGCTGTGGCCGCCATCTTGTCGGCGGGTTGGTCAAGGTTCGGAGGCTGGTCGACGGGCATGGGCTTGATCGATGGGGCCACGGTCCTTGTCACCTCGGGCTGCTGTCCCTTGGTATCCTTAGTATCCTTGGCATTCACGGACGCGGGGGCGTTGGTGTCCGAAGCCACTGCTGAAGATATCTTGGTGGTAACTGGAGGGGTGCCAGCAACCGTAGGTGCCGGAGCAGTTGCCGAGGGGGATGCGGGTTGGGGAACCGTTGGCGGGTTCTGCACCAGTAGCGCCGAGGGATCCGGATTCACCGAAATGGGAGGAACGCTTGATACAGCCGCAGCCGCCTCCGCCATGGCTGCCGTATCCGCGGCAAGGGATGGCTGGCTGACTTGTGAACTGGAAGCAGCAGGTGCAGGCTCCGGAGCAAAGAGCGAATCGGCGCCGTGTGCATTGATGGCAACCAAGGCAATCATGAGCAAAAACCCGGGAAACGCCCGAGATTTTGTCATTGGCGAAGAAATGTTTCTGATCATGAGAGTGGTGCGGGATGAAAGTCGGGAAGCAATTAACCGGGACGCTTGGCGCTGAAGTGCATGACGATGGGCATCGGCATCCCCTGGGGGGGCGGCTCACTCATGGCGATTTCGTTGAAGACTTCCGTCTTAAGGGCTTCATCGAGGCTCGGGTTGCCGGTTGATTTGGAGAGGGCGACCCTGGAGACATGACCGCTCTCGTCTAGCCAGACGCGAACCTGCACATCCATTACGGCACTGCGGGTTTTCTTGTTCTCACGGAGTGCGTCGAGGATACGGCTCTTCACCTGCCCGGCATAGTAGCCGAACTTGCTGCCATGGCCGCCACCGCCGCCCCCGAAGCCGCTTCCCCCCATACCGTTACCCCCCGAGGCAAGACCGGAGGCGTCATTGCCCTGGATACTGGTCGAGACAGGGGCAGGCTCGGGAGCCTTGTCTGGCGGCTTCTCATCAGTGGGAGCTTCCTCCTTCTGGAACTTGGGTTCATCGGGCTTGGGAGGCTCCTGCTTCGGTGGCGGCGGAGGCGGCGGCGGAGGTGGGGGCGGCGGCATTGAGATCATGTGGATCTCGTTCTTGGGCGCCGGAGAGCCCCCGTCATCACTCTTGTGAAAAATAAAGAATGCGCCAATACCACCCAAAACAAGCACCCCGCCGATGATGAGCGGCAGGGGGGACTTTTTCTCTTCTTGGGAGTTGTCAGCCATGTGAGTGGAAGATGGAGCGTCGGTTAAAGAGGAATGGAACTATTGACGCTTCTGGGTCGCAAGGCCGACCTTCTCGATACTCAGACGTCCAATGACATCGAGGACATCCATCACGCCTTGATACTGCGTGGCGCTATCGCCTCTCACTACGACCGTCACATCTGGATTGGCGGATTTCGCGGCTCCAAGCTGCGTTTCCAGATCGGGCAGGGTAACCGGCAGGGTATTCAGGAAAATGGCCCCCTCGTTATTCACGGTGACGGCCTGGGTCTTCGGCCCACCCAGACTGGGCGCGGAGCTTCCCTTGGGCAGATTGACCTTCACGCCCTGAATACCCGCAGTCGTCATGATGATGAAGATCAGCAGGAGAACTAGGTAGAGATCGACCATCGGCGTGACATTGATGTCAGCGATGGCTTCTCCTCCGGAATCGGACTGCATGGTGGGTTTCGGTTAGGTGTTGGATTTCCCGGCGTCAGCAATCCTAGTGAGATGAAGGGGCAACTCCCTTTTCAGGATAATATTCGGCCATCTTTGTCAGGAACTCCTCGGTGAAGAGATGCATATCCGTGACGATGTCCTTCACCTGAACGCTGAGATAGTTATACCCGAAGAGCGCGGGGATCGCGACAATCAGACCGCAGACCGTGGCAAGAAGGGCGGCGGCGATACCGGGAGCGATGGCATTGATATCAACCTCTCCTAGCATCGCAATCTCACCAAAGGTGATCATGACGCCGATGATCGTACCGAGCAGTCCGACATAGGGACCGCCGGCGATACAGATAGTAAGGAGCACCATCATGCTCTGGAGCTTGGCATTTTCACGGGTCACCTGAGCTTCCATGCTCGATTCGATCGACTCAATCGCACGGTGAGAGATTCCGCCGCCTTTGCTCACGCGTTGGCGGATTTCCTCACATCCCACATGATAGACGCGATAGATCGGCGTGGAGTGGATGAACTTGATGTGCTTTGCCTCGGCACGGCCGCCCAGCGTTTTGATCACTTCGACGTCATCGGTGTCGATTGCTGTGAGATCACCGGCAAGATGATGCCACTGGTTCAGAAACTCCTTGGAGCCACGTGCCAGGCTGGTGATGTACTTGTTCTTGGAGTACATCACGATCCAGCTGATGGCGGACATAATCCCCAGAATACCGATCACGACCCAGGCATCGACAGTCACGGACTTGATCAGGAAACCGAAGATTCCAAGATTCTCAAGAAAGCTGACGGCGGCAGCTTCGGGCTTGCCCATAACAAGCAGCTTCGCGTTCTGCTGACCTTGACCTAGCGCAGAGACCTTGATGAAGCCTGGGGTACGGGCCGACTTGGAGATCTCCATCTCGTCGATCTCTCCTGCGAATCCTGGCTTCCCATCACCATCGCCTCCAATAAAGGCGGGGCTATTCAGGGCGGGCAGTGCGACAGGGAGATTCGCCACAGCCACTCCATCGACATAGAGCGTGGTCCGCTTACCATCGGAATTTAGAGCCAGATGCTTCCATGTTCCCGCAGCGAGAGGTGTTGTGCCAGCTCCACGCTGCGTGCCGGAAGCGCTTGAGATCTCCATGAAGGGAATACCGCTATCGAGACCGATACGAAGGCCGTTCGCCCCGTCCTTGCGGCTGTAGAGAGCCACATTGGGCACCATGCTTGTCGGCTTCACAAAGGTCATCCATGTGAAGGGAGATGCCTCCAGAACCGCACCATTCGGATTGGCGGGAATACTGATCGGCTTTTTACCATCCAGTTTGATACCCCCGCCGATCATCGAACCCTCGATCGGAATACCGGGAGTCTCGGCGCGGATGCCGTTGCCCGAGGAATCCCCGGGAGGCGTTCCATGCTCATTAAAATGATAAACCATCACCGTGTCGCTGTCGTAGGCGGTCTTGGGCAGATCGACTTTTTCCCCGGCCTTAGGCTTCTTCTTCTCACTGCGGCCCGAGTAGAGGTAAATGTCACGCGCCGTACCGGGCTTGAGGTCGGGGATCTTTACCCAGACAAAGCCCTCGTTCATCACCGTGTCGAACTTCTCGACCTGCGAGGCGAGCATGGTCTTGTCGTCGCTGTCGACAAAGCGCAGGTCGCCGCCATCCTCCTTGGAGTTGGAGAAATCGAAATTCCCGTCATGCAGACGCACCACGACAGTCGTGGTTCCGATCGGATCAGAAACGGCAACTCCATTATCCGTGGTGTCGATGGTGATCTTCTCGCGGGAGCTCCAGGCCTCGTTCCACCAGGTGCGGGCGTGGAGACTGCCAGTCGCCAGGATCATCAGCGCGAGCAGTCGGAGTAAGGATGATATTTTCATAAATGATGGGTTGGGTGATTATTAAAACTCTCCAAAAAGACGGAAGGTCACGAGCGGCGACCAAGCGACCACAGTGTAGGGACTCTGTCCAGCGGGCTGAGATGTCATCGGGATACCCACATCGACCGAACCGTTGAGATACTTGAACATCTTGAGTCTGCTTCCTAGGCCGTAACTCGCAAGGTTGTAACTGGGGGCGTAGACGGGATTCGTCGCCCCCGAGGGAGCCACGTTGGTGACGGTGCCACCATCAAGGAACGCGTACACTCTCCATTCGTTGATGCCGGCATGACCGGGCAGCAGCATTGGCGAACGAACTTCGACCGTGCCGAAGACACCGCTATCCCCGATGACCGTGCTCTCGAGATAGCCACGGCAGGTATTGAGCCCTCCCCCTGAGAACTGCTCGGTAAAAATGAGCGGCTCGGGAGAAACCTGCCCCTGCACTTTGCCGAAGATCTGGAACCCTCCGGGCAGATCATGGGTATGGGAGAGATCTCCATCCAGGGCAATGAATCCACCGTCCGCTCCGAACTTGGCATCTGCGATCTGGTTCTCGTTCCCATATGAATTATTCCCTATGGAGATCGCCGCCCCGCGAAACCCGAAGGAAAGACCCGTATTAAGGATGGTCACCGAGTTGCTCGGCGCCCAGACACCATTGTAGTTCAACCGGACAGGCCAGTAATCGAGCGGTTGTTCGTTCACGTTGGCGCCAGCGCTGACCTGGGACAACTGAGTGATCTGGTTGACATGCTTGAAATCGATTCCCCAATTGAACGACTGGCTGAAGTCCTTGGCCGCGGGCAATGCGCAGAGAAAACGGAAGCCCGCGGTATTTCCATTTCCGAGGGATGACCCGCCGCCCCCAAGCGTGGAAATACTGTTCTGCTGAGAGTAGGAGACATTCAGCTTGAGCCAGTCGACTTTCGGGATCAGAGCAGTATAGAAAAGATTCCAGTTCTTAACCGCGGATGGCTGTTCGGGAGCAGTCTGGTAGGAACCTCCGACCGAATGACCGAGCTGCCAGAGATTATCGTAGCTGGTGGCAAGATTCAACCGGAGCTCAGGAGTTCCATAGCTGTAGCGATTATTCAGTTCGACGCTACCGTGCCAGGGCAGTGTGTCGTTGACCTTCAGATTTACATCAAGGGTGCCAGGCTCGAATCCGGGCGTCAGCGTCGGGATAACCTGACGGTCGCTCCATTGGTTTAGGGCCAAGATTTCCTTAGAGACCTTGTTGAAGTCGGGCACCGTGCCGGGCTTGAGAGACGGGACTTTCTTCTTGATCGCATCAAGGGAGAAAAAGCGGGATCCCTCGACATTTAGGCGTCCCACCTTTGCTTCCGTGACCTGAAGGAACACAATACCGCGCTTGCCAGTCTGCTGGGGAATCTGAACGCTGACCGCCTGGAATCCCTTGTCCTGAAAAGCCTTTTCGAGTGCCGCACGGGCCTGCTCGACATCCTCTGGAGTGCGCTCGGGTCCCATGAAAGGATAGACCGATTTCTCGATCTCGGAGCGACTGAGTTGGTGCGAACCGATCACTCGGAATTCCTTGATATAGAGCATCTGGCTTCTGTCCACGGCATTAGTAGAGACTCCCGGGGGAGTAGCCGCCACCGGAGGAACAGGCGGCGGGGCATCCTCAGAGTAAGAGTAAGTCAGCGCATTTGGTCCGTCGGCGGCAACAAGCTGGGCACATGAAATTCCAAAGAACGCCACGCAAAAAATAACATCCCCACCGAGCCAGAGCATGGCGGTGAATATTTTTCTTACAAAATGGGGTTTGGATAAAGGCACGATGTCCGGTTGCTTCCTCTTTTGGAGTAGGGCAAGTGGGTTAGGAAATTAATAGATTCTCCTAATTCAAGGGAATACATAATTGTGACAATTCCGTGACAATTAGTGAGTCGAAGACACTGAGATGCTGACATCCCAATAAGACTTTCAGACTGAAGAGTGTTAGACTGTTAGGTGTCTGTAGACTGCAGCTTTCACCACAGAGCCCTCGGTCCTCCGGGCACTCGGCGTTCACTCGTTTCAGCCATGTCTTGAACCACATGTGTTACTTATGTCCTGACCCATGCCCCCCATGCCCACGCCTCCCAATATCCCATCTATCATCTTCTATCTCCAATTCCCGAACCGTCCTCGTCCTAACCTTTTACCTTAAACTTTTGACCTTTCACTGCCGTTGAATAATCAACGACTCTAAGGAAGACGAGCAGGAAGCAGTTGGAACTTTTCCGCCGCGGCTAGCTCTCTTTGTCTTTTATCGAATGATGCAAACTTCTTGCACCGGAGCAACTTGGCCGCAGCTACGTGAAGAATATCGAGTGACCGTATAGGGATTTTGACCGCATGGTTCTTGGACAATTTCAATGCACAATCCAGATACTCGGCAGTAATCAAACTTTTCCTGACTAGGATTCCATCCGCCACATCATCTTCAATTTGGCGTAGGAGCATTGCATGCTGATTCATCGTCAACGATCCGTCCCCTAAACCCCGATGAATCCGCGTCTTCCATTCCACCTCGGCTATCGCAATCAAGGGAATCGCCTCCGTAAAATCAGAAGCGATCTCGGCGGCAATAGGCGTGAACACCTCACCGCGAATGCTTAGGGCAAGCAAGAACGACGAGTCGCAGTAGATCATTTTTCAGAATCTCGCTCCGCTATCAATTCGCGGACAATATTGTCCCCCGCGCAAAATTTTGAAGGAAAGATTTCACTCATCCGCACCTCAAAATCCGGCAAAATAAGCTTCTTTTTTCGAATTGGCGGCACGAGCACACCAACAACCCTGTTGCGTTTGGTAATCTGAATCGACTCCCCCGCATTTAGCCATTTTTCAACTTTGGGAAAAGTCACCCTGAGATCCCTGACTGTTGCAGTCTTCATTGTGAATCAAAAATGATTCATACCGAAGGTTTTGTCAAATTCACTCTATAAGAAGGGGACGGCACTTCTACCACGAGGGATAGACAAAGACCCATTAGAAGTAACTAAAAAGGCCCGAGGCACCCTGCCGGGCATGGACGTAGTGCCGCTGGCGCTGCTGTGAGAATTACCCGAGTGATCGCTTGCTGCCCTCGCTCCCGCGTCGGGCCCCCTTCGGGCCAATCTCCAATCTCCAATTCCCGAACCGTCTCCGCCCTAACCTTTCACCTTCAACTTTCCCCCTGTCATCCTTTTAGGCTTTTAGGCTTGATCGCCTTGCAGACGCTTAATCGCAGGATCCGAGCTTCGTATCGCGACCATTAACTTATCAGATAACAGAAGACACTCATGGTAAACTTCAACCAGGTTGTTTGAGAGGTATTCGTGGGCAATCTGATTTCTTAAATCTCTGATATCAATGAGATCTTCGGCCGATGGAATCACTCCGAGCTTTTCACAAAGATTCATTCTGTCCATGAAAGTCGGTGCATCTTCACGAGTTAGAATCACAAAAGATTTGAGAACTTTCTGGGTGAAGATATCCGAAACTCGCGCGAATTTTGAAGTCAGCGCATCAAAACTCTCTTCAACTTCAAATGACAAGGGAGATTCAAGATCAAATACACGGCATTTTTCTAACGACCGAAGAAATGAGGGGAGTGCAATTTCAAGAGCATCCCGGTTGGCTTTCAGCACCGCTTTGACGTTTTCTACACTCACAGTTTGATAGCGCGTTCTAAAGCAACACTTTTGAAGGGATGTGTACTCGTAAATTGGAAATTCACGATATCGAGTTTTTGCTCACCGATTTTGTTTAAGATCGTCCTTCTCATTTTACGAAGAAGCGAAAGAGGCAGTTTGTCGGGCGTGAGCAGGAGCAAATCGATATCACCACCTTTGGAGACATCACTTGTGCGAGATCCAAACAGGTAGCAGTCTGATTGAGGAGCCAAGCTGGCGATGGTACCGGTGATGTCACGGCAAGTGGCCTCAGCTAGTCTCATGAAGAAATAGTTCAGAACAACACCTCTCCCTGCAACTAAAAATAAAAACACCTTCAATTGGCACCCTCAATTTTCAGTGGGTGGGCAAGGGATGTCACCAATCTAAAAATTAGTGTGTGGATATTTAGCCAACAAGGACTGGCGAAGAGATCGCCGGGGGCGCGGAATATAGAAGTTTGAAACCAAGACAGTGGGACCGCCGAGTGCTGGGAAGCACGGCGGAGCCTATCCCTTTATGGAGGGATAGTCCGTCAGGGCGAGGTGAGAGGGAACGAGCGAGGCAACTGTCGCGGTAGACTACGACATCGTCGTAGCCCGGAGGGCGCCACTGCTTTGCGGGAAGACGTATGCGTGGGAACGCATCGGATAGACTACCAAAGGTAGCCCCAAAGGGGCGAGCTGAGCGGGGCGAACGAGTCAACAAAATGGCGTCAAATGGGAAAGACAAGAAGGATGACGTGGAAGTCGAGGGACGCCGCAACGCAGGTCGACAGACCAATAGGCCAAGGCCGGGCAAGCAAAGTCGCGCGTCGAGGGCTATAAAAGCTTTTTAGGATGAAGGCTGAAGGCTCTTAGCAAAATACACAGAACATTTAGATGTCCAATTTCCGTAATAATTCCTCAACGCTCATACCATGATGGATCGAAATGCTTTTCAGGATCGCAGAAAGAGTTCCGGTCTTGATGGGACTGTGATTCGGGATGACTTCCTTGTTGGGACCATCCATCTCCGTTGTGATGCTGATATGCGAACCCCTCTGTCTTACTGTCGTATATCCTAAAACCTTAAGTGCCTTAACGAGTTCTGAACCGAGAACATCTCGAGGAATCTTCATCGGACCATTACTTCATCCCTGACAAAATGAAGGCGGATGATGCTGGGTGACACAACTTCATCTTCGAAGTAGCAGGCCACGGCTTCTTTCACCATAGCGCGGACTTCTTCCATGGTCTCTCCCTGCGTATGAATACCAAAACCGAGTGCCATGGCTATAAAGCCACCGTCAGTCTCGTCTTCCCTCACCTCAAAGATGATCTCACTACTCATGAAGAGAACCTAGCGCTTGCGCGCCTTGCGGGCAAGCAATGGCTAGTGCACAATTAGGAAGCTTCAACTGCAATTCCTACCACAACGCCGAGTGCCCGGCTGGACACGGATCCAAGTCACTGGGATGTGACGCGGAAGATTGCCGAAGGCAACCCACAAGGGTGGATCAGCTTTGCAGGAGAAAAGATCCATCACTAGCCTGCGAACCAAGCCTCCGGGAGGAGGCGCGAAGAAGCCCTACAAAGGAGGGATCCCGACGGGACGGCACTGCTTTGCGGGAATACGTAGGCGTCGGCACGCCTCGGATAGACTACCGAAGGTAGCCCCAAAGGGGCGAGTTGAGCGGGAGCGAACGAGTCAACAAAGTACCGTTCAGGCAGTACATAGAACGATACTCGTGGGAACGAGATCGGTAAAGGAATACAGACTGCAGTTTTTACCACAAAGGAAACAGCCAAGGACTTGCAAAGGACTGATGCTAGCCTTTTAGGCTGAAGACTGTTGGGT
>Ga0114962_10004060_pt1 | contig 11722 bp, 5 predicted proteins | sample C_130820_MF_Meta_FD_87017 | JGI IMG/M metagenome (GOLD analysis project Ga0114962, IMG submission 87017) | Freshwater microbial communities from Lake Croche, Canada to study carbon cycling - C_130820_MF_MetaG | ecosystem: Environmental > Aquatic > Freshwater > Lake | place: Lake Croche, Canada... | reverse complement strand
GTCAGAGTCACCGTCTTGCCCGCAACCGGGTTACTGTTAGAATCCTTCAAAGTCACGGTGATGGTGGACGTGGTCGTTCCATCAGCCGTCACCGAACTCAGCGAAGCCGCCACCGTGGATTGCGCCGCAGTCACGGCACCGGCGGTGAAGGTCACCGTCGCTGTTTGCGTGAGGGTCACGCTGTCGCTGGTGTCCGTCGCCGTGAAGACATCGGCGGCGGCCGTTGTGGACTTCACCGTGAAGGTCGCCAGCCCTGAGGCATCACTGGTGCCTTGGGTCGTCGCAATCGTCGGCGAACCCGCACCGGAGGTTTTTGTCAGAGTCACCGTCTTGCCCGCAACCAGGTTGCTGTTAGAATCCTTCAAAGTCACGGTGATGGTGGACGTGGTCGCTCCATCAGCCGTCACCGAACTCAGCGAGGCCGCCACGGTGGATTGCGCCGCAGTCACGGCACCGGCGGTGTAAGTGACCACCGCAGAGCCCGGTGCTCCCACAGCGTCACCATTGATAGTAGCGCTCAGCGTCCCGCTGCCGGTGGCCGTTGGTGCGGTCAAGGTGGCCGTGTAGGTGCCGTTGCCATTGTCGGTGGTTGCCCCGACGCTGCCGCTGCCAGCAGTTACGGCAATTGTGACCGCCTCGCCGCCCACGGTGAGGGCGTTGCCATAAGCATCGCACGCTTGGACGGTGATGACCTGGGTGCTGGTGCCGTTGGCCGTGAGCGAGGCGGTGGCTGGACTGATGGTGGATTCACCCGGCTCAACGCCGCCCAACATTTTGTAGGTCACCACCGCCGCAGCCCATGCTCGGCTTTGGTTTAAGGTGCCGTTACCTGCGTAGGCGGAGGCTGCAGTGACGATCTGATATTCAGGCAGAATCCGGATTCCCATCGAACTGGCAGTGCCGATACCGGTCAGAGCGGTGAAACCAGAGCCAGCCGTAAGCGCTGTCGCTGTGCCATTTATTTCCTCAACCCCAATGACACCCATCACCAATTCATCCGGCTGCGAGGTGATTGCCGTATTGCCGGACGATGGGGCGGTACTAGCACCTATGGCCGACGCTGTCTGATCGACGCGCGAGGCGACAACCAGCCCGTTGACCGAATAGGCGCTCACCGCTTTGCCCACAACCGCCGAGCCGAATGTGACGGTGATCAGATCGCCACTGAGCAAGGCGGTGGTCACCGGGGCGGAGAAAAGCAGTGTGCGCACACCTGTAGTGACGGAACCATTCGTCACATCCTTGTCCGAAGTGTAGGTATTTCCGCGCGCATCGCTCACCGCAACGCTGGTGCTGGACGGATCCATGGCTACCGCCACTATCACTGTGTTGCGCAGCGAGACACCTGCAGCGGGCGCGGCCACTGTGATGATTGTCCCGGACGTCGTGCTTGTATTCGTAGCGATAGCCGTGGGGGTAGCTATACCCGGAGCCCGGTAGCTCACCATGGCGGCTGCCCAACGGCCGGAAGCCCAACCGCTGCCACTTGCGCTATAGGCACCGGTGGCGCTGACAATCCGGTATTCCGGCAAAATTGCGATGGATGTGCCGGTGCTGCCGGTGTTAGCGGCAGCGCTTGTTAGCGCGGTGTATCCGGAGCCGACGGTCAAGGCTGTGGAGCTGTTCTCGATGCCGACGGCTCCGATCAACACTTCGTCCGCAAACAGGGTGGTGGCCGAACTCGTATTGCCAGAAGAAGCGGCACTGGTACTTCCACCCGTCGCTGTTTGATCAACCCGGGAAGCCGTGACAATGCCGCTGATATAACCAGCGCTCGCGGCCCGCGAGGTAACTGACGGATGGGTGATGGTGATCGTATTGCCAGATACCAAAGCCTTGGTGACGTGAGCAGACAACACCACGGTACGCACTCCAGTGCCGGAGCCGGAAGTCCCTTGCATGGTATCCACATCCGCAGTGTAACTATTGCCTTGGGTATCGCTCGCCGAAACCGTGCCGCTCAGCGGATCCATCGCAAAGCTCACAATCGCCGTGTTGCCGAGCGGCACGCCACCAGCGGGCACTGTGATGGCAAGCGTCGTTCCAGCGGTCGTACTGCTTGCCGTGGCAAGACTGGTAACGCCGAGTGTGTAGGTGACTACTGAGCTCGATGCCGCTACCGCCGTGCCAACGGCCGTGCCGCCCAAAGTGGCGGTGATGCTGCCCACGCCATGCGTTGTCGGCGAGGTGAGTGTCGTCGTGTAAGTGCCGTTGCCATTGTCGGTCGTGCTACTGAGGCTTCCCGGACCGACGATGGGAAAAACCACCGCATCGCCGCCGCTCGTTCGATTGTTATTATTGGTGTCACGCGCTTGCACGGTGATCACTTGGGTGCTCGTTCCGTTTGCCGTGAGCGACGCCGTGGCCGGACTCATGGTCGAGTGGCTGGCATCTGCGGCACCTGCAGAAAACACGATGTTGTCGCTGGTGACGGCCGGCAATCCCGTCATCCCTGCCGTCGCCGTTGCTGCCAACGTCAGCGTGTCCGACTTTGAATAGACCGGTGTCGAGATCGTGACGCTGTTACCGCTTGTCAGAATACTTCCGGTGAGAGTCCCGCTCAAAGTTCCGCCACCCGTCGCTTTGGTCAAAGCAATCGTGGTGGTGCTCGTAGGACTGGCCGGATTGCCGCCGGCATCCTGCGACTGCAGGGTGACGCTGAAGGCCGTTGCCGCCGTGCCGGTACTCGGCACGCTCGTATAGGCGAGCTTCGTCGCCGTGCCAGTGGTAATGTTGAACGGGCTACTAACCACCCCGCCCGCCGTCGTACTCACCGTGTTGCCGGTCGCCGTCAGCGTGTAGCCGCTACCGATCTTATCGATGCTCAGCCCGCTCAAAGTTGCCACACCAGTGCTGGTGTTGACCGCCGCCGTTACCGTTCCACTGAGTGACCCGCTGCCAGCATGATTTTGGATAGCGAGGGTGACGTTCTGAGCTGTGCCTGTGACCGTGTTGCCGTAAGCATCGCGCAAGGTCACCGCTGGCTGGCTGGTCCACGCCGTCCCGCCCGTGCCGCCACCGGGTTGGATCGTGAACGCGAGTTGCGCAGCGGCCGCCACATTCACGGTCTCGGCTTGCGTCGCCGAGCTGAGCGGCGATGGCAAGGAGGTTGCGGCGGTGAGCGTCGCACTGGCAGCCAGCGTGTCCTTGTAGAGGAAACTAACGCTGCTAGAACCCACCGGAAGAGTGACGCTTGAGATCGTTGCCGCATTACCAGTATCGCGGAAAATGCCACCTGCGGAAGACGTTGCCAAAGTCACCGTTCGATTGCTCCCCGTCTGATAGATTGGATTGCCACTGGCATCCTGCATCTGCAGCGTCATCGTGCCTGAAATAACCCCAGCCGTGAGTGTTTGTGTTGTGGTGGTAAACGCCAGCTTGCTTGCCGCAGCAGCCACCACCGTCAGTGTGCCGGAATTGGCCGACAACGCCGGGCTCGTTAGAACCGCATGCAGCGTGGCAGCGCCCGTCAGATGGCCATTGAACGTCGTGCTCGCGCCACTGGTGGCTGCCAGATCGCTGTCTGCCACCCCGCCCGTCTTGCTCGTCAGCGACCAAGTCACGCTCGGGTTACCCACATTGCCATACGCATCGCGGCTAATGGCATAGGCCGCGAGCAAGTTGCCAGCCGTGATATTCTGTGTTCCCACGGCCGCACCACTCCCGTCGGCCGCGCTTTCCACCGTGAGGCCCGTGGCGCTGGCCGGAGCGACCGTCAGGCTGGAACTGGCCACACCGGTAAGCGAGCTATCCGTTGCTGTAATTGTAGTTGTAGCAGCCATCTTCAGCGTTGTGGCAAGGGTTGTCGTGGATTGGCCGGAGGTAAAAGAAACGGCGGTGGTGTACGTGGGAGCGCTGCTGGTTGGGCTATTGCCAGGCCCGCTGTATGTGATGGTCTTTGAGCCCGAATAGGTCGAGATGGTGTTGAAGTACTGGTCGGCTGCGGTGAGCTTCGCGATATTGAATGCAGTCCCGGCAACCTGGTTAGTTACCGTGCCCGAGTTGCCGACACCCGATGTGAATGTCTGGCCCGGCAAAGTGACTATCATCTTCGCCGCTGCCCCGACCGTTTCGGTCAAGGTGCCCCAGGTGCCACTGGGGTTTGGCCAGGAAGCAGTACCCGATTCCGTAATACTGCCGGTGGTGCCAGATGTAGTGCCAGTGGGCTTGACGCGCAGGCCACTGATGGTCAAAGCCGACTGCGACGAACCACCTGTGGTGACATTGAACGTCACCACTGTGGCTGTGCGACTGGTAAAACTAGCGGCACCTGTGCTTGAAAAGGCTGCTGACGGGGCGGCACCAGCCGTGTCCCACACAAATCCGTTAGGCACCGTGAGAATAATAGTCCCCGAGGAAATTTGAGCTTTTGGTCCGCCTACAGGTGTGATGACTGGTCCAGTGAGAGTGGTAGTGTAGGAACCTGAACCTTCCGTTGACTTGTCCGCAGATATGGCGGAACCGCCTGTAGCGGGTGAAATCGTTGTACTGTCAGCCGCCTTGGCCGCAACGCTCCAAGTGTACAAGCATGTTAGAAGCAGCAGCAAAGCACCAGCGCAGCGCAGGGCTTTGAGTGCAAGTTGGGCAAGGACGCGGGAGTGATGCATGAGTTGCATGTGGGTCGGGAGGTTCATGGGAAGAAACAGCACTAAATTGAAGAAAATCCTAAATGCTAAGTATTAAATTCTAAACAAAGAGGCAGAGGGTAAAAAATAAGTTATAAGTGTGAAATTCGAAATACAGAGGAAGAAGATGACGTGGAACGCGCTGGCATTATCTTGGTTTGGAATTTAAGCCATGGGTGAAAATCGCGCAAGACAAGTGCGCATTACGCCCGCATCGCATGATCGGGACAAGTTAATTTTAGTTATGCTTTGGTATAAGCACTTCCACCAAGTTATATGCTTATATACTTTGGTATAGAGGTCCGGCAATCATGCTTATATACTTTGGTATAATGGCCGGCGGGGCTTCTATCGATCACCGGATTAACCTGAAGATCGACCCCAAAGGTCGCAAAGAGACGCGGAGTGAGACAGGATTTTTCTCAATAACTCATCTTCCTTTGCGTCCCTCCGCGGCCTCCGCGACTCTGCGGTAAATCCCTCAACCCAAGGCTTACCGCAAAGGTCGCAAAGGGACGCGGAGTGAGACAGGATTTTTCTCAATAACTCATCTTCCTTTGCGTCCCTCCGCGGCCTCCGCGACTCTGCGGTAATCCCTCAACCCAAGGCTTACCGCAAAGGTCGCAAAGGGACGCAGTTCCGTTAGGACATTCTGATGTCCGATCGGACGCCGGAATGTCCTAACGGATCGATTGGTTCATTACCCGGGCAGTGGCTGCTGCTGGTCGAAACTTCGATGACTCTACGCAGTTAGCCATTGCAGCCTAGCAGCACGATCTGATGGAGGGTTTCGTCTAACTCGGGATCGCGGAAGCATGGGCCGTCCATCGGTCTGGCAGCTTGTCAAGATATAAATGGATGAATTTTTTCGGCAAGCTTTTCACTTGCCAGCGGCTGGTGGATGATGCAGAAAGCGGTCCGCCCGTTCGAGGTTGAGCGCCGCAGTGGTAGCGACCCGGCGCGGAGCCCCCATCCCCACACGCACGCCACAATGGAAAGCATCTCCTCACGCATCGCCAAGGTCAATCCGTCCCTCACGCTGGCCGTGACCAATCAGGCCAAGGCCATGATTGCCAAAGGCGAAGAAGTCTATGCACTCGCCGGCGGCGAACCGGAAGTTGACACACCTGACTTCATCAAGGCCGCCGCCATCCAAGCGATTAACGAAGGACGCACGAAATACACGCCCTCGGCCGGCATCCCCGAATTGCGCGAAGCCATCGCCGCAAAATTGCTCGCAGACAACCAACTTGAGTTTGACCCGAAGCAGATTTGCCTGACGGCCGGAGCTAAAATGGCCTGTTTCAATGCGATTTTGGCGGTGGTGGAAGAAGGCGACGAGGTGATCATTCCCTCGCCGTACTGGGTTTCCTATCCTGAAATGGTGCGCTTGGCAGGCGGCCAGCCGGTGATTGTCGAGACCCAGGAATCGACGGGCTGGAAGATGACGGCACAGCAATTTGAGGACGCGATGACCCCGGCGACCAAGATGGTCATTCTTAATTCACCGGGCAATCCGACCGGTGCCGTTTACACCGCACAGGAATTGCGCGAAATTGGCGACATTGCGGTGGGCGAGGACATCGTCATCCTCTCCGACGAGATTTACGAAAAACTCATCTACGGCGAGGCAAAACATGTATCCATCGCCAGCTTGAGCGATGCTATCCGCGACCTGACGATCACCGTGAACGGGTTTTCCAAGTGCTATTCGATGACCGGCTGGCGTCTGGGCTACACCGCGGCCCCCAAGGCGTTCGCCGATGCCATCGACAAGATTCAAAACCACACGGTTTCCAATGCGACGACTTTTGCGCAATACGGGGCGCTGGCGGCGTTGCAAGGCGAGCAGAGTTTCATTGAGGATTTGCGCGGCGAGTATGACGTGAAACGCCAATTCATGATGGCTCGGCTCAAGGCCATTCCCAACATCCGCGTCGTCGAACCCCAAGGCGCGTTCTACTTCTTCGTCTATACCGGCAACACCGGCCTCAAATCCCTCAACCTCTGCGACAAATTGCTGTCGCGTTACAAAGTGGCCGCCGTGCCAGGCATCGCCTTCGGCTATGACGAAGGCATCCGCCTGAGCTATTGCACCACCCTCGATGTGCTCAACGAAGGCCTTAGCCGCTTCGAGCAATTCTGCCGCGAACATTGACCTCGCTAGAGGTAGGAACGGGGCCTTAGCCCCGCTCCCCCCTTCGAACCGGACGGGCGAATCTCCCGCATGCGGCTCTCTAGACAGTGGTTTACTCCATTGCGGAGACTGATATTTTCATGTATGTGGGTATGGACTGGCGCGGGCAGCCTGACCGCCACCTGTCACTTCCAAGCTAAGTCGGGAGGTTCATGGCATGGCACGTCTTCCTCCAGTCTTGTGTCTTCTGTCTTGTCCTCTTCTGTCTTTATCTGGGCATCGGAAAAGCGCGATTGAAGGCGAACACCTGCTCGCGGATAGATGTTAGGTTGGCTGCATCTTCCGGTGCGAGGAGCACTTGATGGATAAAATCGGCGACTCGTTCGACGTCCGCCTCGCGCATGCCGCGGGTGGTGACAGCGGGGGTACCGATGCGGATGCCGCTGGGTTTCATCGGCGAACCGGTGTCGAAGGGGATGGAGTTTTTATTCACCGTGATACCGGCCAAATCCAGGGCGTGGGAGGCGAGGGTGCCGTTGAGACCCATGCTGCGCAGATCCACGAGCATGAGGTGGTTGTCGGTGCCCCCGGAAACAATCCGGTAGCCGTGCTGCGTGAGGCGTGCGGCGATGGCTTGGGCGTTGCGAACGACTTGTTGCTGGTAGGTTTTGAATTCTGGCAGCAGCGCCTCGGTGAAGCACACGGCTTTGCCGGCGATGGCATGCATCAGCGGCCCACCCTGAATCCCGGGAAACACCTGCGAGTCGATGCGTTTGGCAAATTCTTCCTTACACAAAATGATCCCGCCGCGCGGACCGCGCAGCGATTTGTGGGTGGTGGAAGTGACAAAATCCGCGTGCGGTACCGGGCTGGGATGGACGCCGGCGGCCACCAGTCCAGCGATATGGGCCATATCGACGAACAAATAGGCCCCGATCTCGCGAGCCAGCCGCCCCATGCGTTCGAAGTCGATGACGCGCGAGTAGGCCGAGGCGCCCACCGTGATGAGCGCGGGTTTGAGGGCGCGGGCGGTGGCTTCCAACTCCGCGTAGTTGATGCGCTCATCTTCAGGGCTCACCCCGTAATGAGTCACCGCATAAAAACGCCCGGAAAAATTCGCCTTATGGCCGTGGGTGAGATGGCCGCCATGCGCCAGATCCATGGTTAGAATCTTATCGCCAGGTTGCAACACGGAAAAATACACGGCGGTGTTGGCCTGCGAGCCGGAGTGAGGTTGCACGTTCGCGTGCTCGGCACCGAAAATCGCCTTGGCGCGGTCGATGGCCAGTTGCTCGATCACATCCACATTCTCGCAGCCGCCATACCAACGGCGGCCGGGGTAGCCCTCGGCATATTTGTTAGTGAGGACCGACCCCTGGGCTTCCATCACTGCCGGCGAGGCAAAATTTTCCGAGGCGATCAATTCGATGTTGTTGCGCTGGCGGTGGGCCTCGGCAGCGATGGCCGCCGCTACGGGCGGATCGACCTGAGCGATGCGGCTGCCGGACGCCTTGCAGAGGCGCTGGATATGGCGGCCGCCAGCGAATTCGCTCGCTAGGAACGCCTCGACGATGGCGATGGCGCTGGCATGATCGGTGAATTTGCCGGCGAGGCACAGGACGTTGGCATCGTTGTGCTGACGGATCGTGACGGCCTCCTCGGTCGAGCGGGCAGCGGCGGCACGCACGTCGCGATGGCGGTTAGCGGCGATGCACATGCCCGCGGCGGTGGTGCAGGCGAGAATGCCGAAATCGCAGCTGCCATCGGCCACCGCGCGTGCAACGAGATTGGCGTAATCGGCGTAATCGACGGCCTCATGGTCGTGCGAGCCAAAGTCTTGGAGGTGGTAACCAGCCGCGGCGAGGTGCGCAGCAACGGCGGTTTTGAGGTCGACGGCACCGTGATCGGCGCCTAGGGCAATGCGGATGGGAGGTTGGCTCATAGGGCGGCGGCAGGTATTCAAACCGCTTCGCAGCCACTTGGGAATCGCAAATTCAAGGAATCGTTGAATCCATGGCCGCGCCCCTCACATCCTGGATGACGAGTTGCAGGGTGGTGCGCCCGCGGAACGTGTTGCGATCGATTGAAAACGCGATATCCCACGGTGGGTCGGGCAAGGGACTTTCCCCCCCACCGAAGAACACCGCGTCCTGTTCGTGCAGCCCCTGGCGCAGGGTCAGCCGCAGATGATGGTTTTTCATGTGCAGCGGCCGCCGACTCAATTCCACCTTGCGGCTGACAAAAATCGGCTGCGGGTTGCCATTGCCGAAGGGTTGGAGCAATTCATAACTCGCCAAAAATTCCAGCGATAGTTGCTCAAAGTCAATTTCCGCATCGAAGTGGAGCGTCGGTTGGCGTTGCTCCTCGCTGGTAGTGGCTAGCACGTACTCGGCGAAATGCTCGCGAAAACTGTCGATTTTCCCCTCATGAATCGACAGGCCAGCGGCCATCGCGTGACCGCCGCCCGCCTCCAAGTCGTCACTGCAGGCACGGATCGCCTCCACCAAGGAAACCCCCTCGATGCTGCGCCCCGACCCTTTGCCAATGCCATCTGCGTCGATCGCCACGACAAAGGTCGGCTTGTGGTATTGGCGCATCAAGCGCGAGGCGACGATGCCCACCACCCCGTGATGCCATTGCCGCGAACCCAGCACAATAACGGGATCGAGCGAGGGATCAAAACCCGTTAGAAGGTCGCTCGCCTGCTGACGGATAAGCCCCTCATGTTGCTGGCGCTCGCGGTTGTAGACGTCCAATTGTTGTGCCAGCGCCAGCGCCTCGGTGGCGCTGTCGGTCAGGAGAGTGGCCAGTGCCACCTCGGGCACATCCATCCGGCCCGCCGCATTGAGGCGCGGGCCAATCCGGAACCCAACGTCCATGGCGGTGGCTTCACCATGAATGCCGGTGACTTCTTTGAGCGCGCGCAGGCCGGGGTTGAGGGTGTGGGACAATTGTTTGAGGCCGTGGCGCACCATCAGCCGGTTTTCACCGATCATCGGCACAATATCGGAGATGGTGGCCACCGCCACCAGATCCATGAGTTGTCTCAGATCGAGATCGACCGCCCGCGTCTTGAGCAAGGCATGCCCCAACTTGAAGGTGACGCCGGCGGCGCACAGGTAGGTAAATGTCTTGCCGCATTTCGGATTGACCAGCGCGCAACAATCCGGCCGTCCGGCGGCACTCGGTTCGTGGTGATCGACGATGAGCACGTCAATGCCTGCGGCCCTCAGGCTGGCCACCTCGCTCAGCGATGCGGTGCCGCAATCCACCGCGATGAGCAGGTCCGGTTTGCAGCCTTCCGCCATGCAGCGGGTCAGCGCCGCCTCGCTCAGGCCGTAGCCTTCCGCTCCACGTTGGGGGATGAAATAGCGCGCCTCCAGCCCGTACGCATGCAAAATCCGCCGCATCAGCGTGATCGACGTCACTCCGTCCACGTCGTAGTCACCATAAATGCACACGGCTTCCTTGCGATCGGCCGCCAGCAGGATTCGCTCCACCGCCAGGTGCATGTCGGGCAACAAGAATGGATCAGCCAAATCGCGCAATTTCGGTTGCAGGTATGCCTCCATTCCCACGCCCTCGGGCAGTCCCCGCTGGCGGATCAGATGCTCCAATATCGGCGGAAAGCCGCTGGCCGAACCCATTTCATGATTTTGAAAGGGTTCGCCGCGGGGAATCCAACGTAAGGGCAATGCTCGCATGTGCTGACCCCAGCATGCCTTGCCTAAGCCATTCATACAAGACCGGAAATCCGCCATTTCCGCCCCGCCGGCCCGGCGCGTTATGGAGCGACGACTTTACTGTCGTTGTGCGGAAGGAGCGGCCATGAAACAGAGCCTTAGGCACGTACCCATGGGCCGCCCTTCCGCGACCACCACAAAAATGTGGTGGCTCCTTAGACGCGCATGCCCGCCAAACCCGGTGCCAGCTGTCAGCCCGCCTGATACAAACGGCGACTCACAATCCACTCGGCGACCGCCGGGGCCAGCCAGGGATGTGCCGAGCGGCCTTGCGCGATGGCCTCGCGGATGGCACAGGCTGCTGCCGGATGATTGCCGGCCAGCGCATGCATCACGTAGCCCGCGCGGGGCTGCGGCACATCCCCGCGGCCAAACACGATGAACTCCACACACGCCGCCAAGCGCTGCGGATACCGCCATTGCGGCAACGCGTCCCATTGGTCGCCACCCATCATCCAGAACAGGCGCGCGCCGGGAAACCTGTCCCGCATCGCCTCCGCCGTCGCGTAGGAAAACGAGGGTTCTTCGCTCCGCAACTCGCAGTCATCCACTACCCCCCACGCCAAGTCCGCCGTGGCCCGCCGCAACATCTCCATGCGGTCATCCCCCCCCGCCGGCGCTTGCCCCGCCTTATGCGGCGAAATCCGGCAAGGCACAAACCGCAACTCGTCCAAGCCCAGCGCCTGCTGCGCCAGCCCCGCCAAGTGCACATGCCCGAGATGGACCGGATCAAAGGTGCCGCCAAACACCGCGATCTTCCGAGCTTTCCGCAGGTCGGCTGCTCCTACGTCGAAGGCCGCGCCCTGAGCACTCGTCCCGGTTTCCGGAGTAACAGCCACGCCGCCACTGGCTTCGGCTAGGGGAATTTCGGCGCTAAAACTCACGGCCCGAGCATATCTCGAAACCCGCCCGCTGGAAATAGCTATGTTTCTCAGTGCCCGCAGAAGACGCAAGACTGCGAGACTCAAGACAGGATAAGAGAGCTCAGTGCTTCTACATCCGCTCCGCCCTTGCCTCTTGGATCTTGCCGTCTTGGGTCTTCTCCTCACCCATGATTTCATGCTGAGCAAGAAAACCCCGCAAATCCCCTCCTGTCCAAGGTGGGCCCGCAGGGATTTGAACCCTGGACCAAGGGATTATGAGTCCCCTGCTCTAACCGCTGAGCTACAGGCCCCAGTAGGACTGGGTGGTTTTTTCGCTTTGCTTGCCCCCCGGGG
>Ga0114962_10004058_pt1 | contig 11723 bp, 14 predicted proteins | sample C_130820_MF_Meta_FD_87017 | JGI IMG/M metagenome (GOLD analysis project Ga0114962, IMG submission 87017) | Freshwater microbial communities from Lake Croche, Canada to study carbon cycling - C_130820_MF_MetaG | ecosystem: Environmental > Aquatic > Freshwater > Lake | place: Lake Croche, Canada... | reverse complement strand
TGTAAGAGTCTGAGTACCAGTTAAAGTAGCAACTGTGCTATCAATATTGAAAGTGATATTGTTATTTGATACAACAGAATCAAGACCAGTGCCACCAGAGAATGTTAGAGTATCAACACCAAGAGAAACAGTATCAGTTGTACCAGAATCTGCTGCAATACTTAATGAAGTTGAAATAGATGCTGTACTAGCTGCAGTTAAACGACCTTTTGAGTCAACAGTGAATATTGGGACTGCTGTGGCAGAACCATAGCTACCAGCAGTAACTGCAGTGTCTATTAAAGAAATTGTAGAAGTATTGGAACCATCAGAGTTGGTGACAAGAATCTGACCAGCAGTACCAGTTACTGCACCACCAACTGTATCATAGATGAACTCAGAAAGAGTATCAGTAGTACCATTAATGTATGGATTATTAAGAACTAACTTACCCATTCCATTTGGAGTAAGAACAATATTACCATTGGTATCTGTGGAACTAATAGTATTAGTACTACCAGTAAGAGTTAGATTACCAACATTAAGGTTATTAATTTTGCTATTAGAATCAACAACAATCGCAGATGACGCAGTTAGCGTACCTGGAGTTTGATCCAACATATCGGTAAAATACTTACCACCGATAACAAAGTGATTTGCAGCATTACCTGCGGTTTCTGAACCTATACCAATGTATAGTCTGTCACCACCATTGGATCCGTTGTCGGTTAATGCTGAGTACGCTAATTCACCAGCACCCAGCGTTGCTGGGTTACCCGATACTGACGAACGCTTTATGCGAATAATAGATGCCATCTTTTATTTCTCCGTTAAAATTCTCCACCTTCCATGTTTTGCGCATCGAGGGTGGTGGTGGATGTCCACTTGTTTGTTGTTGTTTTATATACTAGGACTGATCCATTAATTTTAGTGGTAGTATCGACATCTGCGATATTTGAAATTGATTCCACTACGGCTGGATTAGCCAAATTAGTTGAAGAGTTGAGCACATATGTACCCTCCGACACTGCAACTGTTAATGCCTCATCAGGTGTTACGACTGCTATGATATCTGCCATAATTATATTTGAGTAATTTGAGGATTTACTGTAACGATTCCTTCTACCACTCTGGTTTTTGTACCAGAGGAAGAAGTAATCTCCACATCGTACAGCCATCTTCCCGCAGGAATGGCTTCGGATTGACCACTTGTTAATTGTAATCGGATTTTGCCATTTGCAGCGTCGTAAACACTGGCAGTAAACGCATACACTGTACTAGATGAATAAGACTTCCTCATCTGGGAAGCCACAGTGTAACTGGTCAGATTGAGTGCCTGACCATTAGAAGCCGTTACAGTGATAATATTACTGTATGTCGCTCCAGCGTCCACATAAAGATTGCTAATAGTTGCCATTCTGGAATCCGATAAATTGTATACTTCTTATTTATAATACCAGAGAATGCAACTTGCAATAACAAAAAACCACCCGAAGGTGGTTTGTTTTAATAATAACCTACTTGAAGGTATGCATTTACACCATGACCTGGACCTGTAAAATATGTCCAGTAAGCAGTAGCATTATACTGTCTATACTGTAGAGTTACAGTCGTGGATCCTTTGGCGCATCCAGTGAAAATATAGTGAGTTTTCTGAGAGCCATATGCTAGATTAATAGCATGTCCTTGAAGAAGACTATTCGATTCATGGCTAGTTGCGCTAGTTGCTCCAGACAAAACAAATCTAGTCCATCCATTACCTGCACCTGCCTCATAACCACCCACATCATTAAACCAACAATGAATAGGAGAACTTGATTCGGTAACAGTGAATGTTACAGATTGCCAACTGACCCAACCACTATCTCCACCACCACCTGCAGCACCAGACCAGCCAGTTTGAGTAAACTTCATTTGTCTACAAGAAGTTGCTAAATTTGCGCCTGTTATAGATCCATTCGGTAAACCGCCATTCGCAATACCTGTAATAGTAGTATTTCCTAATACAATAGGCATATATTACTCCTTAGGATATGCTGCTTTAACTGCTGCAACTTTAGTTAAGTATGCTTGCATTTTTGTTGAATCTCCTTCAGACTGCCAGTAGATAGCATCAGCTAAATCACCTAATGGTGGATATTCTGGTTGTCTCTGACGCTGATATTCAAGAGCATCGTATTCGGCTTGAAATTGTGTGGCCAAAGCCATAATCTCTGCTTCAGTTGGTTTAATAACTGTCTCATCTGGAAATACTAAAGTTTCATACTTATCATCAGTATGTCCGAAACCCTTTCCAGGTCTTAATTGTTGAACCGCTTTCGCAAATAGTTCAGGTCTAATTGTCCATGCCATTTTTATTTTCCTTATTTAATTATAGATACCATACTTGTAGATTTGCTCGATTTGTATATCCTGGAGAGAAGTAATTAGCATAAGCAGTAGCGTTATAGTTTCTAACATAGAAAGTACATGTAGTGGATCCTGTGGCACATCCAGTAAATACCCAGTTATATTCATGAGATCCAAAGGCAAAATTACTTGAATATCCTTGTTTACAGATCTGCATTTCATTTCCAGATGCGCTTGTCGCACCACTTAAAGCAGCATAACCACAAACATTTCCTGCGCCTTCCTCATATCCTTGGCATCCATCATAACGAATCATAACTGTACTGCTTGCTTCTGTAACTGTAAATGATAAAGATATATGATTTATCCAACCAGTATCTCCACCTCCACCATCTGCTCCATCTTTAGTAGTGTAGGCATTTTTCCATCTTCTAGTTGAACTGGCAAAAGTTGATATATTAATAATTTCATTTGGAAGTCCACCAACACCGACTCCAGAGATTGTTGTATCTGATATTGTTATAGGCATTTCATTTCCTTATGCGATGTAGACAACTTCATAATTAGTCTGCCCACCACGACCTCCAGGATTAAATCTATTTACATCACCATTCGCATTAAAGTTTCTCAACTGAAGATAACAAGTATGGGCTCCAGCATTAAGACCAGAAAAACACCATGAATATTGATGATTCCCGTATGCTTTATTCGAAGTATATCCCTGTTTAAATAATTGTGCAAGATTACTTGTCTGAGAAGTAGCACCTGTCAGCACAAACTGAATCCAAAAGTTCGCTGCACCTGACTCCCATCCAGGAGCAAAATCTGCAAGAGCTATACAAGAAGTATTGGCATAACCAACTGTAAATGATAAAGACATATAATTATTCCAGCCAGAATCTCCAGATAAATTATATGTAGATGTGGTAGTTGTTTCTACTTTTGAGAAATGTGCCATACCTGCCATCATATTATCTGATGTAATAATATTATTTGGAAGTCCTCCAGCACCAAGACCAGTAATAGTAGTATTTCCTAAAACGATAGGCATTATTTAATCCTTTTTAATTGCTTTATTTCGTTATTTAGTTCTTTAATCGCTTCTATTAGTAATGGAACTAATTTTTCATATTGAACTGTTTTATAATCTTCGCCAGATTTAGAAATTCTAGAGTCTTCAAAAATCATCATATCAAATGGTGCTGGTTTAACTGCTTCTGGAAGAACCCTCTCAACATCTGCAGCAATAACACCAACTTGTTTTTCTTTCTTAAATCCAAAAGACTCTGCCAAAGAGTTTGGCTCGTATGTAACACCACGGAGTGACATAACCTTTTCAAGAGCGTTTGGAATTAACTCAATATTTGTTTTTAATCTTTCATCAGAATAGTATGATGTGATTTGATTAGTTGCAACAATTTCTCCAGCAGTTCCTGTTGGAGCAGAACCAACTCCAAGAGAATTATTTACATATACAGTTCCTGCCGTTCCCTGAGAAACACCAACACCAATTGCATTAAACTGCACATTTGATCCAGTGGCAATATCCTGTGGACCAGACAATGTAATTCCACCAGCAGAGTTTGTAATAATTACTCTATTTGCAGTTCCAGTCAAAGTTCCAACTGTTAAAGTATTACCAGTGGTATTACCAATTAATAGTTGACCATTGGTAAAGGATGTTTGTCCAGTACCACCAGAAGCAACTGGTAAAGTTCCAGTAGTAAGAGCCGATGTACTAGATGCATAAACTGCGCCACCAGAGGTAAAACTGGTTAAACCAGTACCACCCTTAGTCGTACCGATAGTCGTGGCATTCCAAGTACCAGTAGTAATTGTACCTAGCGTTACAAGATTAGAGTTTCCTGTATAAGAGGACTCTAATTTATCAGTGTTTAGATTGATAAAATTAGTATCAATTTCAGAGTTTGTGAGTGGGGAGTCTTTCCTAGTGACGCCATTTACGCCAGTAGTTCCTGTTTCTCTAGTTGTAATCGAAGCCATTTATGGTTATTCCTATGGGTTTACACTTTATTTATTATTTAGGAAGACCTACGATTAGGTCTCCTGAATAAGATTCTATTGTTTTTTTTATATCTAAATCTTCTATAGCCACAAAAAACCTTATCATTAGAGCAGGTTTATCGCTATAATTAAACACATTGTGATAGTGATAAGAGTTAAAAATATAGGCAGTTCCTGGGATATATTTAGAGTCGTAAGAAACAATCGGTTCTAAGGTAAAATCTGACCCTCTATATTTTCTATAATCTACCACAGAGTTCTTAAATCTATCTGGAATACAAATAGGAAGTTGAACTATTAATATATTTTCTGGCTGATGAAACTCCAATACATGGCTATGCCAACCTATAATCGTATTTGGCATAACTTCCTCAATCCTACATAATGACTTACCTGCACCGAGAGATTCTAAAATCTTATAGGTGTAAGGCAGGTATTCTGATAATCCAGTTTTCTGAAATTTACCAAATCTTTCTACTAATGCATCTCCACCATCACCTTCATTCGTATCACAAAAAATACTACCATCGTAGCTATACAAAGAAAGATTATTCCATCCTTCAGGATTATGATTATAACCTTTCTGTATATTTGCGTTATAACTCATTAGAGGAAAGGGCATCGCTCTAATTTCATCTTCTATTCTTTTTGCGTCAAATGAAAACGATAAAGGAAGATGGGGTATATTTTTAACTTTCTCCAATAACTCGTTCATAATATGTTCTTATCTGATAGAATTTATCATACTTTGGAGAAAAGGTATTTCTATAATTATCCAGTTTTTCTTTAAACTGTTCTATGATATCATCTGGAATCTCAAGATTTAACTCTTTACCAACACTTATTAAAAAGTTAATATATTCAGATTCAAATACTAAAACGCATACCTTATAAATGTAAGAGAAATCAACAGATACATCCGTGAACGGCAGATTAAACTGTTTATAATCTACGATTTCTTTTCTATTGCCCAGCATTAAATCATACATCTGACTGTTAAGATCCTGCATGGCCAATACATATTTATTTTCACTTTGTGAAGTAATATGTTCGTATATTTTCCTAAAAATTAAAGAAGGTTTTTCTAACCGACCTATTGCAATATTGTGCTTAACTATCTTATCAGTAAAGTCAATCATTGAAACATTTTCCAATATCCAATGATTCATAAAAAAGAATTCTGTAAAGTCTTTCCTAGTATATCCATCTGCCTCGACCACAAACTCTACATCAGATAGAAATTTAGGATCAGATGAAATGTGATAGTCTTTAAAGATATCCACATCGTCATATGAATAACTATTCATCTTAGACTTACCAATACAAATCTTTTCAGTTTTGATATTATACTTCTTTACATATTCTGGATCGTAGGCAGGAGAGTCTGGTAGAAACAACCAAAGGTATCGCTCCAGCCCATAACCATACTCATACTGAATATCAACTTCATCATAGAAATCATCTCGAGTGTATCCTGGAAGTCCCATCATAAACTCAAAATCTGCTCGAATCCCATATTCATCAAACAGATATTTTGCAAACTCAAAATCTTTTTCACGAGGAATATCAGTTCGTTTAATATTACGAAGAACCTCGTTGTTCAGTGTTTGCAAACTTAACTTATATCTTTCAACCACACCTGCTCTTGCCAGTGGTTCAATAGTCGCCCATCTGCGCTCTTGTTTAGATTTTGTCATACCATAAATCTCAACATGAGTTGGGAGTCCAGCAAACGACTTTATTTCTTCAATATATTTCGAAACATCTTCATCTTCTTTATAGATACCGTAGTTGGCATCAAGGATCTGAATCTGATCAATACCAACCTGAGGAATCCAATCTAAATCCTCTTTGATGTGTTCCATAGATTTGCGGATAACCTTACCACCAATTCCACCACCCCATTCGCAGAACACGCATTCATATGGACAACCACGAGTCAATTCAATTGGTAGAACTAAAGGGACACCTCGTTCTAATGCTATATCTTTACACTTGAACAGAATGTCTTCATTACCTGCAATTAAACTTCCTGGAAATTGGAAGTCAATTTTACTTGGATTCTTTCCACGACCAGTTTTATAAATTGCAAATGAAACTTCTTTCCAGTCTATATCACCTTCAATATATTGATCGATGGTATCTGAGATAAACCATTCACCATAGCTGGTAGGTTCACAAATAGCATCGATAAATTTATTCTTAAAAAACCAATCAATCTTATTGTGTGTAATGTTAAGGTGTGGTCCACCAAGAACAATAACTCGGTTTGGGTTTCTTTCTTTCAGTTCTTTTGCCACAGCCATAATAGCCATGTGACTCCACAGATAACTAGAAAATGCATAAATGTCAGAGTCTTGTTTATCATAATAGTCAACAATAGCATCAAACGACCAACCCTCTAAATTAAGAATTGGTTCTTCCCATTTTACATAAGAACTATACTTACCATGTTTGGTATAGTAGTTCTTAAAGTTAAGCCAGTTGATTGGCAACCTTACAATAGGAACTCTTAAATCAATATTAAGGAACGATATTCTTATGGATTTTTTGAGTTGCTTCGACATAATCTGTTTCACTGTTAATTTGTATAATTCTTGGAGCCAGTTGTTTCATATGAGAACAATGCTCTTCAACCATTCCGTGCTGTTTTAAATCTTTAATCGTTTTCTTACATCCATTACAGATATTGAACATTGGACAAGTGGGACACTCATCTTTCATTGAGAATAACTCTGGTGCGTCTTGCAGTGGAGTTATAAACCCACCCTCTTTAACTTCTTTAACAAAGTTAATTGGATATTCTTTATCATCACCCATCGCTCCACAAGAGTAGTAATCACCCTCTGGATTCATCGCTCTAATATGGTCATCACAATTTCTTGCCTGAGGACATACATTGGCAATATTATTCAGACGAGTCATCATCTGTTTGGTATTAAACTCCCACGGATGAAGACCTCGTTCGTAAACCTCGATATACATTTCGTATATTTTACTTAGGCGATACGGAGATGATTGTTCCCCAGAAGCCATGGCATAATTCAACTTACACTGAACATCCATTTTCTTGGCTAACTCTACATGACGGATAGCATGTTTCTCGTTTTCTTCAGAGATGACTGCAATAAATCCTGGACGATAACCAATCTCTTTTAAGAACAAATCGCTGACTTTCCAAAAGTCTTTTTCAGTATAGACTCTTGATCCTGTGATTATACGACCAAAACCATATTGAAAACTTGTAGTAACTGCGACTCTCGGATGTTTAAACAAAGGTGTCCACATCTCTGGTTTCTTATAAAATGCCCAGAGATTTGTAGTTAGACTTATGTTTGTTGGGAGATTGTGTTCTTCAATGTGATCAAGTATAGTAAAATAATACTCAGGTTTCATCATTAGCGGATCTCCGCCATTGACGATAATACTGTTGGTATTTGGAAATCGTTTTAGAAAATCAAAAATATGCTGATGGTTAAGAGTGCTTGCTTTGTCTTCTACGAGTTTAGTTGAGGAACAGAAGGTACACTTAAAATTACATAACTCAGTTGGTTTGATTATAAGTTCCATTTTTCACTTTATACTTGTCAAGCCATGCTGTATTTTTACGGAGGATAGTGTTCCAGAAAATAGGATTAACTGAATCAAAATTTGAGTAGTTAGGAAACAATAGTTGATTACCAGAAGCAAACTCTTTATTTAAAAGATAATTTTGAACAAAATGTTCTTTAGAAATATTTGCGTCTTGTTCCCACATCGGTTTCCAATCTGGTGTATTATTCATTACAGTAAAGTAGTGTTCCAGATAATCAAAATCAAAATACTCTTTAATTTTATCTATAATTTTATTCGGGAACACTTCATTAATTTCAAACTGTGAGACGAATGATTCTAAAAATTCATCATTAGTCAAATTTGAAATAGTAAATTGCTCATCAGTCAACAATGCTGGTAAATTTTGCTCCGCATCCTTAGACCAAAATCCAGGAGATCCATCATACATTTCAGTAGCACGATCTACGCAGAATTGTAATGCTTCTGAATTACCTCTCATTGCGTTTGCAAACGCAATTTCTATTCTTGTTGTAGTTAGTGTAGATGAAAAAGTAGATGCTGTATCTGTTCCTCTTAAAGTTTTTGGCAAATCAACAAACTCAACATCTCTAGTTACAAAAGTTCCAATTCTATAATTTTCTTTTAGTCTATCAAATGAATAGAGTTCTTTAACTGCAGCAGTTTCTAATACACCATTAAAGAAGTATGAGTAAACATACATAAAATTTGTAGTGTCGCAGTAAATAATAGTTTTTACATCTGGGTGTTCTTGATGAATCTCATTGAATAGTTCATCAAGTTCTTCATCACTAATCTCTTCATATGAATTTAGAATATCATATGTTAAGTGAACCATAAGATCACTGGATAGTTTTGGATGTGAGCCTATCCAAACTTGTTTGCAAGGTTCAACAATACTATTTGTAGTTGATAGATAACAGTTATCGAATAGGTATATCATGCTATTAAATCCAAATCTGTAATTTTTGATTGTGGTAATTTAAGTAGCCATCTAAGCAACCAAGTGTCTACTTTATCATTGGATACTAATAATAAAAATTGTGGATCTTTTAATAGTTCTTCAGTAACACCAGTTTCAAAGAATTTTAAAATTAATGGATCTGTAAATAGAGCCAACTCTTTTCTCATTTCCATGTATAATTCTTTCATGGAAATAACTGTTCTAAATTGCTGATTAAATGGATCTGTTGCCCATCCATTTTCTTTTCTGGAAAGATAACTAACCTGCGCTTCATCAAAGAATGAATATACATAACGATTAATAAGATCTGTTATAATATCAATATGTTTATTCGGAACACCACAGTTTCTATTCGCTATCTTCCATTCAATACCAGAGTTTTCCCAAATCCAATATTGAGACATTGGAAATTTACCAACAGAAGACGATTGAATTAAAGCGATAAATTTATCACCAAGATCGTTAATAATTTGTTTATTACTAGAGTCAATTAACTTTGACTTAATCTTTAGGCGAACACCAAATAGTTTTGCAAGTTCAAGAAATAAAACTTCGTCAAAATTAAAAATATGTGATTTAATCTTTGCTGTGAAAAACTTGACAAGAGTTTCGTCATCGCAATATATGATAAACTTTTCTTTATTACTACAAACTGGTTCGACTAGATTACTCTTAATAAAATCTTCATAGGTAGCAAAGCGACCAAAACACTGTTTGATTGCTACATTATTATAGTAAAAACTATTCTCAACACCAACACCTAGAATGTTGTGTTTTTGTCCAACCACGATATAATCAGTAGATGGATCAAACATTGCGTCTGGATAGACATAGCAAGAATTATAGAGATGTAGCATTTGTCTCTTCGTAGATAGATTGAAATTGTTCAGGAGTTAATGGTGATTCTAACATTATTTTTAACAGAGGGAATATAATACACCCTTCTGTTATGTGAGACATGAGTGTCTTACCTGAGTAGATTGGTCTGTCAAAATAAAATTCAAAATATTTTATATCGTCAAACTTTGGAATAGAAGCATAGTAATGAGAATTAAAAGTTTCATTTGTAAATAAGTTTACGAATGTTTTACCCACTTCTTGTTTATCAACTAAAATATTATTTGTGATAAAATCACCCATCTCTTCTTTGTATGCATTTAGATTTTTAATTGCATATAGTAGCGTACCATCTAAAATTTGACAAAGTATTTTAACTAAATGTGTGTTTTCGTTGATAAACTCTGTGACTTCAGAATTAGTTAAAATACTCTTTTGCAAATAATCAGCATCAGATTTTGATTGATCAACTAAAGATAAATCATATCCTCTTTGACCGAATATGATTTTAATAAGAGTTACCAATAACTGTTCAATATTAGCAGTTGAGTTGTGTTTAATATACTCAGCTAATAATTCTTTCTTTTCATCTACTGTAACATCTGTAAAATCAATACTAATAGTCTTATACTTTAAATTGCTAAAATAGGTAATAAAATTCTTACCTTTAATAGTTGATTCTTTGTAGTTAACCTCTGGCGATTCGATCTCGCCAGTAATAATTTTCTTTAATGTATCAGAATCAAATGGAGCAATATACATTACAAACTACCGTGACAAGAACCATGACAATTACTATGGCAGTAAAATTCTTCAATTGTAACAGTAGATGTTCTATTGTCGTTAATTGCAGTTGATAGTTGAGAAACGAATGCATCTAAACTAGCTGCATTTATTTGATCTTCACTACTTGGCCAAGTAGTCACAGTTGGGTTACCCATTCCTGCAGCATAATTTGCATTTAAATTAGTTATATTAGTTTCATCACTATTTAATTGCGCTCTAACATCACCTTGGATTTGATACCATTTTAACAAACGAACATTTCGAATTCTTGATAACAAAGTAGCATATGCTTTAAAGTTATTAGTAATAGTAGAAGCAGTCACATTTGTATCAGAAATATCATCTGCATAAGTTTGTGTAGCATAACCAGTGGCATTACCACCAGTGATATCTGTTTGGAAAGGTTGATTATGACTTCCCCATACAATACTGTTATTAAATGATTTAAGTGCTTCCATAGAAGCAGTAATATTTGCTTTTGTTATATTATCGCCAGCTGTTGTCATTCTTTAACCTTTGCATTAGTGTTTTCGGTGCTGCACAGATATCTCCTTGCCACTTCAATTGATGGCAGTCGCTATTACAGATATCAAATACATCACAAGTATAGCAACGAGGGTCTCTTTCTATCTCGCATGTAATGTTATTTATTCTTCCTCTGGCGGAGAGTAGAGTTCTAATGGGTTGGGATATATCTCCAAACCCATTACCAACTGCAGCATTTGGACACCCAGCCACAGTTCCATCGGCATTAATCGTAAAGATTTTTTGCTCGCAATCTCTACAACGAACCCCACCATGTATCCCTTTAGTTAAAGAGGAATACACACCTTCCAATAGGACATCTTTATATTTAGGTTTTATTGTCTGATAGGTTTCGTGCATTCTAACAAACCAGTCGTCTAGCTCTTTATTTGCAGGAAAAATATGAGTGTTTTCCAGAGCAGAGCCATCGTGGGTCAATCGTTCAAACTGCACCCAGTTCACACCAAGCGTATTTAACCAGAAAACTAACTCAGTGGTATCCATCTCCATTAGCTGTTTATTCAGACTAATGTTAAGGGTGATATTATGTCCTGCGTCTACTAGAGTTTGTAGATTCTTTCGCCAGAGTCCTTCTTGTTTATCATTTTCAAATCGAATACCTTTATCCCACGAAGTGCAAAATCCGTTCTTTAGAACAGTTTTGAAAAACTTCATATGGTCTTCA
>Ga0114962_10004055_pt1 | contig 11732 bp, 2 predicted proteins | sample C_130820_MF_Meta_FD_87017 | JGI IMG/M metagenome (GOLD analysis project Ga0114962, IMG submission 87017) | Freshwater microbial communities from Lake Croche, Canada to study carbon cycling - C_130820_MF_MetaG | ecosystem: Environmental > Aquatic > Freshwater > Lake | place: Lake Croche, Canada... | reverse complement strand
CCTCGGTTCCGACGGGGTTTGGACGGAAAGCCTCATCGGCGGTGCCTACACCGAGACGATCGCGGCGAATGCCAGCGTCGAGCTCAGCTTCGGCATCGACCGCACGCAGATGACAACTCCCGCGGGCAACGCGTTTTATGCTTCGCTGCTGCGCTTCAGTGATACGGGCAATCAGTTCGATATCCTGATGCCCGTCACCGCCCGCAAGACTTCGCTGGCCGGACTGTGGGTGGGCGAAGCCACGGTTACGGCCGTGGAGAGCAAGGCCCAGTCCAACACCGTCAAACCGACGGCTGGCGGTTTCCCGCTGCGCTATTTGCTGCATGTGACGGACGACGGTAAGGCCCGCGTGTTGTCGCAGGTGTTTCTCGGCTCCTTGGCCGCTGGTACGCACGATTTCGGGATTTGCACCCGCGAATCCGACTTGCAGGTGGCCGCCAAGGCCACGGCCATGCGCATGGTCTCTACCCACCTTCCGCTCGACCGCGTGCTCGATGGCGAGGCCGATGCAGGCGAGCCGGCAGGCAGCGGCAGCGTGGCCATCCCTGGCAACCTCACACGGACTATCGTCGTCCCCTACGACGATCCGGCCAATCCCTTTGTCCACCAATACCACCCCGACCACGATAACAAAGACGCCAACGGCGCTCAAATTGGCCCGAATATTGAAAGTTACGACATCACCCGCGAGGTTCGCTTTAACTTCACCCCGGCACCGCCCGCGGGCAGCGGGGTGACCCGAGCCTGGGGCAGCAACGTCATCGGCGGCAACTACTTCGAAACTGTCACCGGCCTGCATCGTCAGACGATCCAGCTCAGCGGCACCTTTGAGCTTAAGCGCATTTCCGAGCTTGGCAGCATCGTTACGCCGTAAATTTGAAAAGCGGAAAGTAGAAATTAAAAATCAACCATTCGATCCATTTGTTCTCCAAGCTCTTCATTTTAACTTTCAGTTTTCCTATTTCAGCTCTTACACGCCCCTCAAACTTTTAACTTCTCACTCTTTAAATCTCTCACTCTTAAATACCATGAAAAGCCACCACCGCCTCCTGCTAGCTCTTGCGCCCTTGTTGGCGCTACCTGTCACCGCGCAAACGCAGACCACCGTTGTCCCGAAGTTTATCAGCTATCAGGGCACCGTTGCGAATGCCGACGGCACCGCCGTGGGCGGTAATAACGCGCCAGTCAACCGCAGCGTGGTCTTCCGCGTCTGGAACCACGCGACCAACTCGAACCCCGAAAACCTCCTCTACTCCGAGACCCAGGTCGTCACCATCGCCGATGGCCAGTTCAGTGTGCTTGTCGGCGAGGGTGTGGCCACCACCGTTGGCAATTATGGCGCTGAAACCTCCAAGAAACTCACCGACATCAGTGCAGCCTTTGCCGGCGAGAATTGCTACCTCGGTGTCACGGTGGCAGCAGGGGTGGCCCTTGGCTCCACGGGTTCGGAGATCAGCCCGCGCCAGCGTGTCGTGTCCACCGCCTTCGCCCTGCGCGCCAAATACGCCGAACAACTCGGCTCTAACGGCAGCACGGCCCTCACCGCGCTGGACTCCGGCAAGGTCGGCGTCGGCAACAGCGCCCCGCCTGCCTTGTTCACCGTCAGCGGAGCCAACACCAGCACCTCCACCCCGCAGCTGCTCGTCACCGCAGACGACGTCACCGAGCGCCTGCTCATCGGTGTCGATAGCACCGGCACCGGCACCGGCTTCATCCAAGCCTATAAGGAAAGCGTTGGTGCGCAAAACCTGCTGCTCAACTCCAACGGTGGCAACGTCGGCATCGGTACCACCTCGCCTGGGTTCCCTCTGAACTTTGCAGAAGTTTTGGGAGACAAGATCTCGTTGTGGGGTAGCTTGGGCAACAGTTACGGCTTCGGGGTCCAGGCTAGCCTCCTGCAGATTCATACGGACACAAGCGCTGCCGACATCGCCTTCGGCTACGGCTCTTCGGCCGCCATGACCGAGACCATGCGCATCAAGGGCAACGGTAACGTCTGCATCGGCACCACCACTCCCTATCCCGCGACAAAATTGACCGTGAATGGTAGTATCACAGCCTACTCTGCCAATAGCCCTGTGGTGACTGTTCGAGATTCTAGTTTCACCAAGTCACTGGAGATGGGCATTGCCACCAATGCGGGAGGCTATTCCTCCAGTGCGGCCATCGGCGATAGCGTCATCCGCGCGATGGTTTCTTCCAAGCTCCATCTCCAGACGGGCGGCGGGGCTGCTGGAATCACCCTTGATACCTCGAACAACGTCGGTATCGGTACTTCAAACCCTGGTGCAAAGCTTCATGTCAATGAAGCCACAGGCACTTTGGCCGGAGCGAATAGTGGTAGTTTGATCCTCCAGCACGGTAACATGGGTGGAGCCAGCAGCATTACATTCCCCAGTGCTTCTAACAACGGCAGCGATTATGGTTACATCCAGTTTCAAGATGCCTCCACGGTTGGCGGGGCGGGTGAGACGAACCGACTGATCATTGGCACTCAAAACGATGCGGATGATCACATTTGTTTGATGCCATCGGGTTTTGTCGGCATCCGCACCACGTCGCCTCAGGCACCTCTTCATGTCGGCGGTTATGCCAACAACTCCTTCAACTTAGATTATTATTATTTCAGCGGGGGTGGTATTGACCAAAACGCCAATAACTATACGGGATCTCCTCATTCGATTGTCGCAGAGTCCGGCATTCAGACCATCCGGATTGATATTAACTCTGACGCTCGCATCAAACACGTCCTCCAATTGTCCAACACGTCTGCAGACTTAGAAACCCTCAAGTCGCTCAAAATCACGGATTACAACTACAAGGACAAAGCACTGGGCACGACTCCACAAAAGAAAGTGATCGCTCAAGACGTGGAGGCCGTTTTCCCACAGGCGGTTTCGCAGAGCACCGCCGTTGTTCCCGATATTTTCCAGAAAGCCACGGAAGATGGCGGCTGGGTGAAACTCGCCACCGATCTCAAGGTGGGCGAGCGGGTTCGTCTGATTTTGCGTAAAGGTGAAGAGATTCACGAGGTTCTTGAAGTGCGACCGGACGCATTCCGCACCTCCCACCGCGGAGCTAACGAACCCGTCTTTGTGTACGGGCGTGAAGTCAAAGATTTCCGCTCGGTGGATTACGATGCGCTCGCGATGCTCAACGTCTCGGCGACGCAGGAACTCGCCAAGCAGCTCAAGGAGAAGGACGCCAAGATTCAGGCACTGCAGGATGAAAGCGCCGCGTTGCGCCGCGAGCTGGCCACCACGAACCAAAGCATGGAGGTGCGCTTTATTGCCCTTGAAAAACGTCTATCGAAGGGTTCCTCGCCTGAAACGGCGTCGGTGGAATTGAACAACGCCGCCAAGTAAACCGTTACCCAAGGCCACCGCATGAATCCATCAAGGGCAGAGATAGGTGCGGGCTGCCGCCAGACGGCACGGCCGTCGGGCGAGCGGCTTGGGCGCTTGTTCCCCAAGATTTGGCGTGTGGTATTGAAAGCCTGGAACGCTGACAAAACCTTCTCCAATGCCCAACTGGCGGCTTTTCAGCACGCCGTTGCAGCCGATTTTCATTTTCCTCAAAGACGTCAAATCGTCTCACCCAGCAACTTCTGCGCCTTATGAATTCCCGATTTTTCGTCCTTATTATCAGCCTATTGCTGGCACCACTGGCTCATGCCCAATACGAGATCAAGGGTGGCGCGACCAACTTGCTCGACAGCCGCCGCGCCGGTGGCTCGGCCACGGTTTTGAGCGGTGCGGTCGATGCCATCACCGTGCGCGGTGGCGGCGCGGGTTATGTTGCCGTTCCCGCCGTCACGGTAGGACCTCCGGCCAATGGCATTACCGCGACGGCGACGGCTGTGCTGACCGACGGCGTGGTGACCTCGATCACCGTCAACAACGGCGGCAGCGGCTATGGCAGCGTGCCACCGACGATCACCCTCGCCCCGCCGACGACTCCGACCGGCACTGCGGTCACCACCTCGCAGTACGCGGGGCAGGGGAATACGTCTTCGACGGCAGGGCCGAACAATGCGGCCTTAACGACGAGCCCGATTTTAGGCATCACCGCCGGGCGTTATCCCAGGGCCAGCGATGTCACCGTGCCTGCCGCGCCGGTGGTGACGATCGTGTTGGAGCGGGCCAGCATGGGCCACAGTTTTGCCTCCGGCGTGCCGCGCTACATGATGGGCGAGGAGATCCAGCGGCCGCTGGTGACATGGAGCGGGGAGACGACCGCCCAGTCGTACTGGCGGGCCCAGCCGGTGCAACCGGGAGAACTCTTTTCGAGCGCTTATGTCGCCAATCTCAATGGGGCGGGTCAGCCACTTTCGCCAATGGGCTTGGTCAATGTGACGAGCAGCTCAACGAGCAGCGCGACCGTCACCGTGGCCAGCGTGCCGAGCGGCCTGAGCAACGGGGCGACGCTGCTGGGCGCTCGGGTCAATGTGGTGGATGGTCTGACGATTACCTTGGCCGGCGCGGCCGATACGACGATCAGCACGTCCACCGCCAAAACCTTTAGTCCGCCTCAGACTTGCTACTACAGCCCGCACGCCCGAAAAGTGTTTGCGACCCAGCCAGGGCGGGTAACGGTGACGTGGGTTTCGAGCGTGCCGGACACCAGCGCCCCCGGCGAGTCGACGGCGACCTACAAGTTTCGGACCGAGGTGTTTTCGGTATCGTCGGCCTCGTCCCAGACACCGAGGATGATTTGCTGGACGGAGAAGTCCTTCAACGCGCCAATCGTGAAAATCCCCACCGGACACATTGTGGCGGTGAATCCCGTTTACAACACCTTCATGCCCAGCCACGTGGCGCACGAGTTTGTGCCGGTGGGCTACAACCCCAATAACAATACCGCGCCGCCCGCCGAGCCGCGCACGCTGTGGTTCGACAACGGCAGTGGCCAGGCCGCGTTGCACGCCTACAATCTGGAAGGCCGGATCTTTGTCGAATACCTCGGCGCCCTGCAACAGGGCGGTGGCACCGGCGTACACGAGTTTTTGGGGGCCGACATCGTCGATGTCAAAATGGTGGCCGAGTCGGCGACCATCGAGACCAAGCTGGGCCAGCAGCTTCGCCCCCGCCAAGAAGCAGCCCAAAATGGCGACGACCAACTGCTGGCGTCGGTCGTTTTTGACACTACGAATGTGAGCAAGCCGCTTTATGGCACCACCGCCTTGGCCAATGGCACGCTGGTCTACCACGCCGAGCGCGAAAACGACAATCCCGACAAGATCGTGATCTACTGGCTGGAAGAAAAGGATGCGTCGATTTATTACCTGACACCGCCCGCCGCGCCGAATCTGGCGATCCGCTGGCCGAAGTACCTGCGCAAGTACACCCAAGTCTGGCCGACGTTCCCCGAATTCCAACCGGTGACGGTGACCGGCAGCGGCAGCGGGATGAGCAACGGGCCGCAGTTCGATGCCGCGCATTTGCCGCAGGTGATTTTTCAAGACGATCCGGCGGAAACCGAGGTGAGTATCGACGTCAACACCCAGCGCTTGTTGACCGACTTCACCCGCTCCAGCGACAAGACCAGCCGCACCCTGCTGAAGTTTTTGAGCACCAGTACGCCGTGGTATGTGCCGCTTTATATCCAGTCGCAGGATAAACTCGGCAGTCCCGCAGTGGTCGATCCCGATGGGGCGGGGCCTTTGACGGGTTCGGATGCGGTCACAACGATCAACGATCTCAACGCGGATGGGGTGGCGGATCTTTCGGCAACGGTGAATGTCGGGCAACGGATCGAGCCGCCAAGCTCGGCGTATTCGGTCGCGGGCTATATCGCCAGCGGCCGCAATTATTATCCGGCGGGTTACATCAATCCGTTCATCAACGGTGTGAAAGCGGCGGAAGCGGGCGCAATCATTCCCGTCAACGCGCTAGATGGGCAGAATCAGCTGACCGTCTGGTGGTTCAAGCAGGTCGTCGCGCCGAATGCCAATTTTGCGTCGTTTTACCTGCCGTCGGTGGTGGGCCACTACACGGTGGTTTATCCGACCAGCCCAGCTCCGCCGGAAATCGTGATCGCCTCGGGCATCGGCACGGGAGACCTGGGGCCTTCCCAGCAGCTAGGCAGCATCTATGTCCAGAACGACAGCGCGCAGATCGGCTTCAATCCCAACGAGGAACATGCCCTGATGGTGGCGGGCCGCGCCTATGCGCTGCGCGACGACCTGAACGATGCTATGAAAACTTCTTCGCCGTATGTTCTGCTCGCGTACACCAATCCGACCGACCGGCGGCCAAGCATCGACGCCTACAAAGTCGTGCGTTCGAATTTCACGTACCCGTTGACCTACAATGCGATCGCGGGCACCAAGGCCCAGCCGCCGATGCCGCTGGCCGCCCTGCCACCCGCTTTTGATTCCAATGGAAAGGTTCTCAACTGTGAAGTTACTGGGACAGCCGACAATGCCACGGGGGAGAAGGCGCCGGCGGCGTATAGTAGTTTCACCTTCCGGGACCGCCAAGGTTACGACTGGACCTATCGCGGGGCGCACGCCAAGACCAGCGCCAGCGCTACGGCCAGTCTGAGCGGCGGTGGCGTGAGCGACATCGCTATATCGGTCAAAGGCGCAGGTTATGCAACCGCCCCAGTGGTCAGCATTGCACCGCCGACCAGTGGCACGACAGCCGAGGCCACGGCGATCGTGTCCGACGATGGGCAGGTCACCGAAATCACGCTCACCAGCACAGGCAGCGGTTACACCGCCCCACCGGAGGTCAGCATCGCGCCGCCGGTTTCATTCGGGATGCAGTATTATTACAACTCGCTGCCCGGATTTTTTGAGCCGAGCCTAGCTCTCGCGAAGCAGCGCGCGGTGGGCACGATCATGCCGTTCATCGCCGATACCGGGAGCAACGTGCCCGTCACCCTGACCTACGTCCCGAAGTGGCCGGATGATGCGACCCTGCCGATAGCGCAGCAAAAGATCGTGCCGGTGTTGGAGACGGCGGAGACGCTGACTTTGGCCAAAGCGAGTGCGATCGCCGGAGCGCTGCCGCAAGTCCGCAGTGCCACGAGCGCACAGGTTTATTACCAGCAATCCATTGCCAATACCGGCAGCAGCAACAACAGCGTGCTGCTGCACGATCCGACCCGCGCCAAGACTTATGCACTAACTAGCAGCGGCTTTTCAGCGATACCGGCGACGGTTTTGACCAGCGACTATGCGGGCAAAACGTATTTCCAGAAGCTGCCGCCGCATTTGCAGCAGCGGTTTTACTTTGATGCCAATACGGGCAGCAAGGGCACGCTCACCCTCACCGGCGAGTTCATCGATGAAATCGCCGGCGAGGATTATATCAACCTCAACGTGCTGGGAACGGCCGACCTCACTGAGTTGAAAAATCTCTGCCCGTCGACCGACACCGCCAACAAAAGCAAGTGGGACGCGGCGATCGACGGCCTGAGCACTCAACTGGAAACCTTCAGCGAAAGCGGCACGGTGCCCGGCACCTATGTGGTCGATGCGAGCAAGGATCACCGTGCGATCGACAAAGCGACGCTCGCGGACATCACCGATCCCGACACGGCGGTGGATAGTTATGCCTTGAGCGCGACGGGCAAGGGCACAGGCTACGTCACGATGGTGTTTGGAAACGGCGAGGCCTTCACCGATTCAGGAGATCCAGTCACGATGCAAATCATCAAGGTCGATTCCACGCTCTACAAGGGCGATTTGAAAGTGCTGCTGTCGAGTAATCCACTGGATGAACAAGTGACTCTGCGGCACAGCGGCGACTACGCGGGTCACCCAGAGCTGTACGAATTCCAGTGGCGCTATGGTTTCCCGACCGACGGCACGAACCCGACAATCACTTCCAGCAACATCGACTCCGCGGCGAGCACCAGCACCTGGCTCAAGCCCGACGGCACCTTCAGCAACTCAATTGTGGTGGGCGGTTCGCCAACGGCCGCCATCAGCAACCCGGCGGTGTTGATGGGCGACACGTATTTCACCATGGCCTATCGCAAAATCGGCGACACCGCGTGGTCCGACTGGATGCAACCGAAACTGGTCGAAGGCTGGATCAAACGGGTGCTGGCGAAAATCACGCCGTTTAACCAGCGCATGACCGACCTCTACAACAACGAGGTCAACACTGACGTCTCGCTGCTGACCCAGGCCGGCAAACGTTGGGAAGGCGACATCGCGCTCAATCTGGCAAACGTCAATGACGCGGGTCTGATTGAAATTTACGAGACCATCCTCAATCGCGGTAAAAACTTCACCATCGGTTCGGGCATCGACTTTACCTCGTCCAACAGCGCGTTGATTCTAGCCGCCGGCTACCTCAACGATCTCTACACTATTTTGGGCAACGAGGCTTATGCAGACGCCGCCAACCCGACGATTTCGATCGACGACCAGACCACGGTGACCGAGGTCAACACCAGTCGATTTTCGTTCGAAGGTCAGGTCAGCAGTTCGCTGGAAGAAGAGCTCGCGCTGCTGCGCGGCCGCGATGATTTTGCCAACCCGGGCGTGGCCACGGCTCCCGCCTATAACCGTCTGTGGTGGAATTACACCCGCGGCATCAACAGCGGCGAAGTGCTTTACGCCACCAACTACAACATCAAAGAAAAAGTCGGCAGCAGCACCGCCAACGGTGTGGTGGATGCCGCCGATGCGCAGCGGATGTTTCCGCAAGGCCACGGCGATGCCTATGGTCATTACCTGACGGCGCTGAAGGGGTATTACAAGTTGCTGGAGCACCCGTACTTTACCTGGACCACCACGTCCGAGGACGTCTCGCTGCGCGGCAAGTCGATCCAGATCGATTACAAGGATGAGCGGAAGTTTGCCGCCGCCGCCGCCAATGTGGCGATGAGTGCGCAGCAGATTGTCAATTTGGTGCATCGCCAGAGTTACAAGGATGACACGGGCAGCGGTTGGAGCCAGTTCCGCGATGGCAAAATCAATTCTAAGATCGGCGTCACCCGCAACCAAGGGCTCGACGAATGGGTCTCGCGCAGTGCACAGGGCAGTTTCCTCCACTGGGTTTCCGGTAATGCCTTGCTGCCTGATAAGGACAACAACCCCAACCACACAGGCGTGCAGATCATCGACCGCAGCACGGTGCCGGAACTCAACCAGCTGGTCAGCGCGGCGAGCATTTTCCAAGGCACCATTGACAGCGCCAACGCCCACCTCAACCCGCTGGGCCTCAGCCCAGGTGCGATCGCGTTTGATATTTCGCCCTCACAGCTTAAGGCCGGTTACTCCCACTTCGAGCAGATCTACGACCGCGCGCTGCGGGCGACTTTGAATGCCAAGGGGGCCTTCAACCAAGCGGCCAAGATGACCCGTCTGCTGCGTAACCAGGAGAACCAGATCGGCGACGAGAACACTGCGATTGTCGGCCAAGAAGAAGCGTATGTGAACCAGCTCACCGACATCTTTGGCAGCCCTTACGGCGGCGACATCGGCGTCGGCAAGACTTATGCCCAGGGTTACAGTGGCCCCGATATCATGCACTGGTTTGTCTGTGATAAGCCGACGGACTTGGTGGATACTAGCGCGCCTGTGACGATTTCGCTGAAGGTGCCGACCGGGATTGCCAATTTTTCGGGCGATTCGGTTCAGGAAATCACGCTCGACGGGTTGACTCCGTTGAATTCGGTGACCAAGACCGTCACGGTGAAGCCGAATCAAAACCTACAATGGTCTAGCGATTGGAGTTCGGTCCTATCTGGCCAGCGCGCCAGCACAGGTCGCTTGCAGCAGGCCTTGCTGGATTGCTATCAGGCGCGGTTGGCCTTGATGGAATCGAATCAGAAAGAGTTGGTGCTGCAGGCTCGTTTTAAGCGCGAGTACCAGTTGTTCAATGAAATGGTAGCTTGGCACAGCCATGCTGTGAACCTTCGTAGTACCGCGACCGATGCGATTACAACCATGCAGTCGCTTCAAGCGCTTTTGGAGGGCGCAGCTGCTTTCTTAGACGCAAACGGAGATAGTGTCTTAAATATCGCGACTGCGCTTGCGCAAGTACCTCCCACAGTTGTTGGATTGGCGAATGATCCCAGCTCTGTAGTTCGGGCAGGGATTCAATTTGCGGGAGCTGTAACTAAAACTCTCACCTCGTATGCGGCACTCGCAACTCGCGGAGCCGCGATGGCGTTAGATTCCAGACAGACGGGCGTTTCGATGACTCTCGACAAAAACCTGGAAGCGGCTGGATTCCAATACGACGAGGGCCAGCGGCTGTATGAGTTTGAACAACTCTATCGCAAACTGCTGTCGTGCCATTTCGAAGTGGCCCAGCTCGCCACTGACTACCAGCGGACCAACCAGCAAGTCGCCAACGTGCTGGTTGAGGGTCAACAAATCCTGACGAACCGCGAAAGCTACCGCCAGCGGGCGGCCGCAAAGATTACCGGATATCGGACCAAGGATCTGACCTTCCGCACCTTTCGCAACGAAGCGCTGGAGCAATACCGCGCCTTGTTTGACTTGGCGGGTCGCTACACTTATCTGGCGGCGAAAAGTTACGACTACGAAACCGGCTTGTTGGGCACGACCGCAGGCAAGGCGGTGATCGCCAACATCGTCGCTTCGCGTTCGCTGGGCGATCTGACGGACAATGTGCCGCAGGCCACCGTCAGCACCCTCGGCGATGCGGGCCTAGCCGGGACCATGGCGCAGTTGAGTGCCGACTTCTCGGTGGCGAAGGGCCGCCTTGGCATCAACAACCCCGATCCATACGGCACCCTCTTCAGTCTGCGCGGCGAATTGTTCCGCATCCTCAACGACGACACCATCACCAGCGACGACGATGCCTGGAAGCAAACGATGCAGCAATACATCGTGCCCAACGTCATGGCCGACCCCGATGTGGCGAAGTACTGCAACAACCTGAAAAAACCCGATGGCTCGGCCGCGCCCGGCATCGTGATTCCTTTCGGCAGCACCATCCAGCACGGCATGAACTTCTTTGGTTTGCCCCTGGCCGCCAACGACCACGCCTACACGCCCAGCAGCTACGCCACTAAGATCAGCAGCGTCGGCATCGTCCTCAAAGGCTACGTCGGCATGGATCCCTATGCCTTCGGCACGCCGGGTGCCACCAGCACCTCAAGCACCAACACCAATTCGCTGAGCGCAACGCCGTATGTCTATCTGATTCCTTGTGGCAGCGATTCCATGCTCGCACCGCCGCTGGGCGATACCAATACGCTGCGCACTTGGACCGTGCATGACCAAGCGCTGCCGCTGCCGTACAACCTCGGGGCCTCGGCATTCAACACCACGCAGTTTTTCAACGCCAACGGCACCCTCAGCGAGCAGCCGTGGATCCTGCGCAAGCATCAAGCCTTCCGCCCGGTGAGCGACGCCGCGTTTTTCTACAGCTCGATCCCCTCGGAGTTCACCAACACCCGCTTGATCGGCCGCAGCGCCTGGAACGGCCAATGGAAAATCGTCATTCCTGCCTACACCTTGCTCACCGACGAGCAAGACGGCCTCAACCGCTTCGTTGCCAGCGTAAAAGACATCCAGTTGTTCCTGCGGACCTACTCAAACTCCGGCAACTGAGCAGCCGCGCAAGAATTCGGTCGCCCTGTAGTGGCGCGTCTATGAGCGCCGCTGCCCATGAAGCGCCCATGAACCAGCCGCGCGCCGATACTCGCCAGCAAGCTGGCTTGGGCTGGCGGCAGCAAGCTGCCGCACTCCAAGCGCGTCTATTTCTCTGTCCCCATGTCGCGATGCTCCGTCGAGT
>Ga0114962_10004054_pt1 | contig 11735 bp, 8 predicted proteins | sample C_130820_MF_Meta_FD_87017 | JGI IMG/M metagenome (GOLD analysis project Ga0114962, IMG submission 87017) | Freshwater microbial communities from Lake Croche, Canada to study carbon cycling - C_130820_MF_MetaG | ecosystem: Environmental > Aquatic > Freshwater > Lake | place: Lake Croche, Canada... | reverse complement strand
ATGTTTTTGCAGTAGATGATCTTGGCATTCAACAAGCCATGATTAAATTGTACAAAATAAAGTATGAAAGCAAAAAAGAACTACAAATAAAAATGATAAAAAAAGCGGAAGCTTGGACACCTTTTAAAACCTATGCTTGTCTACATTTATGGAAATGGAAGGATACCAAAGCGCCTGTTTAATTATTTTAATCAATCACCCTTTTTTACACTGCGTTCCTTGCGGCATTGATGACCCCAAACATGGTCCTAGTCAAAAGTTTTTCATAGGATGCTTTTATTTCGGCATCTATATCTGATGATTGAACTTTACAAATCGCATACTGCTGAATGGTGTGCAAAGGCAATACGATTCGGTCCCTTAATAAAATGGAATGTTTTCCCACAGTATCATTTTCCATTAAACTATTTGCGTTGCTTAATTCCAAATAAAGCTGCGTGGTAAGCTTGAATTCTTCTTTTATAATATTCCAAATTTCACTAAATGCAGGATCCTTATCAATATATTTTGTGATTGCAAAACTTGATTTTACCATACTCATCATACTATTGTCAATAAGGGTTTTGAAAAACCCAATATTATTAAACAATGACTGCACTTCCTTCCATTGCCCTTTCTCTTTTAAAACTTGTAGGGCTGTACCTACTCCAAAGAAACCAGGCACGTTTTGTTTTAATTGACTCCAACTTCCCACAAAAGGGATGGCCCTAAGGTCCTCAAACTTTAAGGTATTCCCAGCACCTCTTTTGGCTGGACGACTTGCAATATTACTTTTGCTATAATAATTTAAAGGGCTAAACTTTTGCAAATAAGGTAAAAACAAAGGATGATCCTTTAATTGCTGATAAGCATGATAGCTTATTGTTCCCAATTCCTCCAATATCAATCTGTCTTGACTAGATAGTTGAAGTTTTGTATCCGCAAATAATTCATGGCTAACGCCTGCACTTAATAGTTGCTCTAAATTATATTTAGAAGACTGAATGGTACCAAAATTTGAGGTAATGGTCTGTCCTTGAATGGTAATTTGAATTTCATCGTTTTCAATTTGATTGCCCATTGATGCATAAAACTGATGTGTTTTACCACCACCTCTTGATGGTGGTCCACCTCGGCCATCAAAAAATTTAACGATAATATTATTTTTTCTAGAAACTTTAGTAAGCGTTTCTTTTGCTTTGTATATACTCCAATTGGCTTGTAAATAGCCTCCATCTTTTGTCCCATCACTAAAACCAAGCATAATAGGTTGTTGATTATTCCTTGCTATTAAATGCGCCGAAAATAATGGGTTAGTATACAAGCAATTCATTATTTCCTCTGAGGCACTTAAATCGTCGATTGTTTCAAATAAAGGAACAATATCTACATTGGCTAAATTTTCGTCCCATCCACAAAGTCTAAATAATGCATACAATTCCATCACATTTACTTCCGATTGGCAATTGCTTATCACATAACGATGACAACCTTTTATGCCATTCATTGCTTGTACATTTGCAATGGCATAAATACTTTCAATGGTGTCTTTGGTAATGCCTTCTGATAATGTTGCTGGATCTATTTTATCTGAAACCTTAGATAAAAATAAAATTTGATCTTCCTTTGATAAACTAGCGTAGTGATCAGGTAAAAATCCGACGCCTTGTTTTTCTTTAATAATACTATTCAAGTCCAATAACACACTTGTATGAATACGGCTATCTTGTCTTATGTCTAAAGATGCAAAATGCGTCCCAAATATTTTTACTTTGTTTAATAAACTATCTAGCTTACCTAAATACAAGGAATGATTCTCGTCTATTAATTTTTTTCTAATGGTTGTTAAACATCCAATAATTTCTTCGGCAGTGATGGGTTTACTTTGGTCGGGTCTGAAAACATTTTCATACAAACTTTCTTCCAATGAGGTTAATAAAACATCTACCCCTGAAAATGTAAGTTTTCTTTTTAGTTTCCTTACATCTCTATAATAACAAACAATGATACTGCTTTTTAATGCTTCCGCTACTTTTAAAGTAGTAGCAGCATTAACAAATGGATTGCCATCTCGGTCTCCACCAGGCCAAAATCCAAGTTCTATAAAGGGATTGGCAGCGTCAAAGTCATTATCAAAAACATCATGAACGATGGTGTCATAAATATGACCAATAGCGTGGTAAAAAATATTTTCTAAATACCACATTAGGTTTAAAGCCTCATCTGTTGGAGTAGGTTGTTTCTTATTAAAGAAAGGTGTTAAGCCTAGTTGTTGTATATAATGATTGATGGTATTGTAATCGTTTTTTGCAATGGCTTCACCCATATCGTGAATAATGCCCAATACACTAGAAGGATAAAATTGTGTAGGATGGGCAGTTAGGACGATTCTTACTTTAAAATCTTTAAGCTTATTTTTTAAAGACTGCATTTTTCCAGAAAAAGCAGCTTCCCGAATAAGGGATTTAATGCTTCCCGCACCTTCTATATCATTTACTGCAGTAAACGCTGCATCTTCGATTGCATCAAATAAAACCACTTGCCTTTCCATGTATTGCACATATTTAAACAAATGATCTATTTTTTCTTTTTCATCAACTACTTCGGTATGTTGTCTAAAAAAATAATCAATAATTTCTATTGGGGATTTTTCTTTTGCAAACCCTTCCTCGCAGGTTTGTAACATAATGGGCAACAATGCACCCACATTAGCAATACCAGAATAAGGTAATGCCGCAAATAGACTATTATAAATAATGTATTTATCAGATACATTTCTTCTGAACTGTCCGGAATAGAGATTGCTTGTGCTTGACATAATGAGGAGATTAAAGGTACAATAAATAATGTGAAATTGCTCCGAAACCCTTATCCCTGTTGATTCCTAATGAATGTTTGTTTTAAAACGCACTGACTTGGTTATAGGTAGGAAATTGTATATCATGATAAAACGCAAAGGTCCAGTTTGCGGCTAACCCTTCCTGCCACCACATTTGTCTCCATTCCATTGCTTTTTTCCCATCCATATCATATTTGGCGACAAACTTAGATTTCATCTGCTGTAATTGCGGTGCTTCGTCACCCCCGAAAAAAAATATTTCATTATTTTCCTTGATCCAAGCCACTTGATGAAATTGGCTATGCCCCGCTGTTAATTTATAATAAATTAGGTTTTCTATTATACCTTCTTCTTCATCTAACCATATGATACCACTAAAATCTTCTAGTATTTGTATTTGTTCTGCTAAATAAGAGGCGCTTGTGCCACTCATTGCTAATTCAAATTCTCTTTTTTGAATATAATATTTTGCATACGGGAAACTAATAAATCGTTCCTTATGGATAGGGTGTATGTAGCTTATCCCTCCTGCATGATCCTTATGCAAATGACTCATAAAAACCTTTGTTACGGAAGATGGATCTATGCATATTTTCATTAAATTATCATGAATCTGTAGCAAGCCTGTTTGGCTAAAATAGCCCAAGCCTGTATCTAATAAAATAATATCATTTTCAGTTACAACTACAAAAGGTTGAATTTCTACAAGCAAACTTCCTCTTGGGCGATCTTGTAACTGCTCCTTATTGGTATCAAATGGCACAAACACTTTTGTTTGGTCAATGGTAAAACTGCCTTCTGATAAAGGATAAATGCGCATATTGATAAATTATCTAATTACCATTTGTCTATCTGCATCCAATCTTAATAAGATAAAAATAAGGATGGTAAATGTAAGTAAAGAAGAACCTCCGTAACTAATTAAAGGAAGCGGAATACCCACTACAGGAAATAATCCAATGGTCATGCTGATGTTCACGGCAATGTGAAAAAAGAATATTCCTACCACGCTGTAAGCATATACACGTGAAAAAGTACTTCGCTGTCTTTCAGCGATTCTGATGAGACGAAATAAGAAGAATAAATAAAGTAATAAAAAAGTAGTGGTTCCCACAAAACCAAAAGCTTCTCCTAAGGAAGTGAAAATAAAGTCTGTATTTTGTTCAGGTACATATTTGCCCCTTGTTTGTGTTCCTTTTAAAAATCCCCTTCCCCAAAATCCGCCCGATCCAATAGCAATTTTGCTTTGCTTTACATTGTAGTCATCGGGTTTCTTTCCTTTTTTCTTTGTGGAAGTAGCTGCGGATTTTTTATTTTGACTACAATCATATTCTTTTCCAATCATGCTATAAATACGGGTACTTTGATAACATTCAAAAACGTTATTAAAGATATAGGGGACAGCATATTTAACCGTTCCAAAACAAACACTCCAAATTGCAATAACCATTAATATTTTAAACCTATTTCGCTTAAACCTTTTGATCATCAATAAAATAAAAATGCCAGCGATAATAGTAAGTATCAAAGACAGTAAGGTGGGGTCTAACAATAAAGTTGCAATGACTAAAATAGCAAAGGAAAGGGCAACCACTAAAATAATGGGAGGCAAGCCTTCTCTGTACATGGCAAAAATAAAAGCACTATACACTAATGCTAAGCCCATTTCGTGTTGCATGATAGATAGGGCTGCAGGTAAGGCAATCATCCCAACTGCAATGAGTTGAGATTTAATTTTTGTAAAATCGGTCTCGGGTTTCGAGATAAATTTAGCTAATATTAAGGCGGTAAATATTTTACAAAGTTCGGCAGGTTGTAAATTAAATCCTCCAGCAATAGGAATCCAACTTTTTGATCCATTGATATTTTTCCCAATTACAAATGTTGCGAGCATCAACAAAATACCTCCACCGTATAATATATTAGCAAATGCAGTAAATACCTTACTATCTAACAGTAAAATAAAAATGCCAATAAAGCTACAAAAGAGCGCAAAGTATATTTGCTTGCTATAGCTATTTTTGCCACTTATCAAGGAACTGCTTAAACTACCATTAGACGTATATTCCACCATAAAAATGCACAGGATTCCAATGGCAATCATTGTAAAATACAATATGATTACCGCCAGGTCGGTACCTTTTGAAAAACTATTTGGGTTATGCTGTTTTGACATTTTTTGTAGCGGGCGCCTTTTTTTTCTTTTTTTCGATTAAAATAGCACTGTCATTTGTTTTTATTTTATTGTTTTTAGGATCCATTGGAACCTTTGTGTTTGCTGCGGTATCAATAACATTTTTAATGGTATCCTGTGCTTTTGGTTTAGGTTGATTTTCAGGAACCATTTCCATGTCCCAAACATCACCTAATTCGTCATTTTTATATTCTTCAGCAGGAGCGATTCTATTTGAATTGTTTTTAATATACCAAGCTTTGATGGCTTCCGGCATTAAATCAACTTTAGCCAAATCATCCGATTTCTTTACGCTTTCGGGTGTAAGGGTATCATTCAAATATTTTTCCATTAACAAACTACTGATCGGACCCGCCCATGTCGCACCGTAACCAGCGTTTTCAACTACAACTGCTACTGCTACTTTTGGATTTTCTTTTGGCGCGAAACATACAAAAATAGAGTGATTTTTTCCATGTGGGTTTTGTGCTGTTCCTGTTTTTGCACAGTATTCATGGCCAGGTAATTTAACACCTGCTGCTGTACCCATAATGGTTACATCATGCATACCTTCTTTTATCACTTTAAAAATATCACTAGATATTTTAGTAACATCTTGTTTGGTTCTAAATTTAGATAACTCAGCTTTGTCGTCATCATCTTCTTCCTCAATACTATCTACAAAATGTGGAGTATAATAATATCCCTCATTGGCAATCAGTGCCATTGAGTTAGCCAATTGTAAAGGAGTTGCTGTCATTCTATCCTGACCAATACCTAAAGTTAACATGTAACAACTATTCCAATATTTAGGATTGCCAAAATCTTTGTTGTAGGCAGCAGTATCTGGAATATTTGCTTTATTCTCACTTGGTAAATCAATACCTAATTTTCTACCCAAGCCAAAACTGTTTACGTATTCTTTCCATTTTAAATAACCATCTTTTGCGTTGCCGTATTTTGGATTGTCTATTGCCATTCTAAACACTTGCAAAAAGTAGGAGTTACAAGAGTTGGCTAATGCTATTTGTAAATTTGCCGCATGTCCTGCTCCTGAGTGCGTACATTTTCTTGGATCGCCACAAGCGTTATAAGAACCGAAACAATTGTATCCATAACTTGGTGAAATAAGTCCTTCATCTAATGCAATAATAGCACCCATTGGCTTAAAAGTAGACCCAGGTGGGTACTGACCTTTAATGGCACGATTGTATATGGGCCTTGCCGTATCAGTTAATAAAGTACCAATTGTTTTTCTTCGTTGATTGCCAGTTAATAAATTGGGGTTGTATCCTGGACTAGATGCCATTGCAATTACGCCGCCGGTTTTTGGATTTAAAACAACCGCACTGCCTATTTTATTCTGTAATAATTTTTCAGCTAACTGCTGCACTTCTACATCCATTGTAGTATATAAGTTTCTGCCTGCAACTGCCAAAGTATCAAATTGACCTTTTTCAAATGCCCCTTGTATCTTTCCTTTATTGTCTCTTAAATATCTTTTAACCCCTCTTTGACCCATTAGCACATCTTCATATTGCTTTTCAAGCCCAGTCATGCCTGCATAGTCACCCATCTCATATCCTTCTTCCTCGTGTTTCTGTAAAAAATTTACATCTACTTCAGCTACATAACCTAATACATGGGCTGCTGTATTATATGGGTAATTCCTAATAGATCTTTCAGATAAAGAAAATCCTGGGAAGCGGTATAAATTCTCAGTTAACTGTGCATACAATTCTGGTGTAAGAAATGGTTCAAATATCCCAGTTTTTACCCTTGTATTTTTAACAATCACATCCGTCATTCTTTTACTATATTCCTCTTTGTCAATATTTAAAATTCGACAAAGTGCAGCAGTATCTACCCCTTTAGCCTCATTAGGGATGACCACTAAATCGTAACTGATTGTATTTTCAAGTAAGGCTCTTTTTTTCCGATCATAAATAATTCCCCTGTCTGGATATATTACTTTTCTAAAAATGGCATTGTTGTCGGCTGCTAATTTATATTTATTGGAAAAAATTTGCAAACTCACAAGTTGACCAATAATAGCAATTACTACAATACTAATTATAATTTGAATGATACCCCCTCTGTTTGAGTTATACAATGCCATTGTTTATCTTTTAATCTTTCTTCTGTTCAAAAGGAGTTCCACAACAAATATCAGCAATACACTCATTAAGCTTGTAGCAATTACTTTGCCAATAAAATATAATAAACTTCCAAATTGTAACCATTCCAATAAGACTAAATAAAAATGGTGTATAAAGGTTAACAAAAGTATATAGATAAAAAACGGACCCCAACCCATTGTTCCAACACTTGGTTCCTTTGTTACTTCTTCCGAAGTTTCTTGGGCCAACAATAAATTTAAAATACTAGGCCTTACATAACCCAGTAAACTAGCAGCAGCAGCGTGTAAGCCTGGGGTATTGGTAAAAACATCTAAAGTATAGCCAAGTAAAAAACCAAAGAAAGTTAAGGTTAATCTACTTGTCCCAAATGGCATCCACAATATGAATGTAAAATACAAATAGGGTGTAATGTATTGATGCAAAGGAGGAACCTCATTCAAGATGATAATTTGTATCAACAAGAATAAAACAAAACGAATGCTATTTTTTAAAATATTATTCATTTGTCGTTTCAGGTTTTTCTAATTGTCTTTGCTCTTCCATTCTCTTATTTTCAATTAAGTAGATGTATTCCAAATTGAAAAAGTTAGTTGTTGCTTTTACATTTAGTGTTAAAAAATTGCTCGACGGATCCTTTACAATATTGATTACTTTACCAATCATTAATTGCGAAGGGAAGTTGGAGGAATAAGGGCTGGTTAAAACGGTATCACCAATTTTAGGGTCTGCACTTTTAGAAATATTTTTTAATACTAGCGTGTATGGATCAGCGCCATCCCATTCGATACTACCGGCAATCTTATCTCTTTTTAACATGGCACTTACCTTACTGTTTCTGTGCAATAAACTCATGATTTTGCTATAGTTTTCATTCACTTCAACAACTACACCTACAATACTACCATCAGGACTAATGGCAGCCATGTCTTTCCTAACACCTTGGTTGGCGCCTCTTTCTATCCAGATATAATTTTTTTGAAGCGTGAAAGTATTACCTACCACTTTAGCAGGGTAGTAATAAAATTTTCTTACAATTTCAATACTGTCTTTTCTTAAAACTAAATTACCAACCTTTTTGCTTGTGTCAATTGTAATATAATTAGATGCCAACTGATTTCTTAAGGCGGCATTTTCTGCAACCAAACTTGCATTGGTTTCTTTTAAACTAAAATAATAAGACCAATTATTGTAATAGCGATTTATATTTCCTGCAATTTGATTGGTCCAATTTCCAAAAAAAGCTTGATGTGTCTTACTATAGGAAGACAACATTATTAGTGATACAATTTGAAGTATCAGAAAAGTAAAAAAAGTAAAGTTCTGTCTTAAAAATCCAATGATGTTCTTCAATCGTTATGACTTTTTATCTCATGATGAAAGGGAAACGTTGATAATTTTTCAACGCAATACCTGTACCACGTACTACACTCTTTAATGGATCTTCTGCTACATGAACCGGTAATTTAATTTTTGCACTTAATCTTTTATCAAGACCACGAAGCAATGATCCACCACCAGTAATGTATAATCCACGACGATAAATATCAGCAGCCAATTCAGGAGGCGTTGTTTCCAATGCTTTTAAAATAGCTTCTTCAATTTTAAAAATGCTTTTATCTAATGCTTCTGCCACTTCCTGATAGGATACCATAATTTGTTTTGGAATACCTGTTACCAGGTCTCTTCCGTTTACTGGCATGTCATCTGGCGGATTGTCTAAATCTTTTAAGGCAGCACCCACATGTATTTTAATTTGCTCTGCAGTACGCTCACCAATTAATAAACTATGATAACGTCTTAGTGCTTCCATGATATCTGCTGTGAACTCATCTCCTGCAACACGAATACTTTGATCACAAACAATACCAGCTAATGCAATTACAGTAATACCTGTTGTACCACCTCCGATATCTATAATCATATTTCCAACAGGCTCTTCCACATCAATACCGATACCTAATGCAGCAGCCATAGGTTCGTGAATCATATAAACTTCTTTTGCACCTGCTTGTTCAGCACTATCACGCACCGCTCTTTTTTCAACTTCGGTAATGGAAGAAGGAATACAAATGACCATTCTCCAACTTGGAGGAAATAAAGGTTTTTTTGGATAAATCATTTTTATCAACTCGCGAATCATTAATTCTGCAGCGTTGAAATCGGCAATTACACCATCTTTTAATGGACGAACTGTTTTAATACTTTCGTGTGTTTTTTCGTGCATCAACAATGCCTTTTTCCCAACACCTAACACTTCCTTCATATTATTTCTGTTCAATGCAATAATTGAAGGTTCATTTACAACTACTTCATCATTGTGAATGATTAAAGTATTTGCAGTACCCAAGTCCATCGCAATTTCTTGCGTAAAAAAGTTAAATAATGCCATTATGGTTCAGTATTTAGAATATATAAATTGAATGTAGCAAAATTCACTTAAAATACTTGAACTACAAAGCTTTTTAAGAAATGTGTATTAATATTTTTTTGGAAAAACTAAGATTCGAATTCGTACCCAATATCACTTCTAAAATACATGCCCTCAAACTGAATCTTTGAAAGTGCATTTTGAGCAGTTTTAACAGCCTCTTTTAGGGTATTGCCTTGTGCTGTAGCGGTTAAAACACGACCCCCTTTTGTGACAATAAGATTGTCCTTAAACCCAGTGCCAGCTTGGAATACAATAACACCAGGTGTATTACTGCTTTCGGTAATACCTTCAATTATAAAGTCTTTTTGATAGGCTCCAGGGTAACCTCCACTAACTGCCATCACCGTTGCAAAAGAAGCCGTATGATATTCGATATTCACGTCTTCTAAAGTGCCATTGTCTGCGGCAGCCAATAAACTCACTAAGTCGGTTTGTAATCGAGGAAGAATTACCTCAGTTTCGGGATCTCCTAAACGACAATTGTATTCTATAACATAGGGTTCTCCGCCACAATTCATCAATCCAAAAAATACGAATCCTTTATAGACTAGATTTTCTGCTTTTATGCCATTAATGGTTGGTTTAATAATGCGCTCCTCCACTTTATGCATGAAGGTTTCATTCATAAATGGAACGGGACTCACACAGCCCATACCACCAGTATTTAAGCCCGTATCTCCTTCGCCTATGCGCTTATAATCCTTTGCATGCCCTATAATTTGATAAACTTTGCCATCGGTTAAGGCAAAAACACTCACTTCGATACCCTCTAAAAACTGCTCAATAACCACTTTCGAGCTTGCTTCTCCAAATTGTTTGTGTTGAATCATTTCCTCAAAACTAGCCAATGCTTCCTGATGCGTAAAGGCAATAATAACGCCTTTCCCGGCTGCTAGCCCGTCCGCTTTTAATACAATGGGTAGGGTGTGGGCTTTGATATAATCTACGCCAGATAAATAATTGGCTTGTGTAAATTCGGCGTAAGAAGCGGTTGGTATGCCATGACGCTGCATGAAATGTTTGCTAAATGCCTTGCTTCCCTCTAATTGAGCGGCTGCCGCACTTGGGGCAATGACGTTAATATGTGTTGTTGCTTCGTCGTTTAAAAAATAGTCATATATACCGTTTACCAAAGGGTCTTCGGGTCCAACTACAATTAAATCAACACTATTTTCAAGGGCACAATTTTTAAGCCCAGCAAAGTCATTTACTTGAATGTTGATATTGGTTCCAATGTTTGCTGTACCTGGGTTTCCTGGTGCAATAAACAAATTGTCACAGTGGTGACTTTGTGCCATTTTCCAGGCCAATGCATGTTCTCTACCACCACTTCCAACAATTAAAATATTCATATATATAGGTTTGCCACACGAAAGTAAAAATTATTGAAGGTATTTTATTAATTTGGGTCAATTAAATACTATTGAATATGTCAACAACAGCACAAAAACATCCAAAAGGATTGTATGTTTTGTTTGCAACGGAAATGTGGGAGCGATTTAACTATTATGGCATGCGGGCTATTTTGGTCTTGTTTTTAACCAAGGCTTTGCTTTTTGACAAAGTGTTTGCTTCACAGGTTTATGGAAGTTATACCGGTTTGATTTACTTAACACCATTAATTGGTGGATATATTGCAGATAGATATTGGGGCAATAATCGCTCCATTATAGCAGGTGGCTTAGTGATGGCCTTGGGGGAATTTGTTTTATTCTTTTGTGGTAATTTTTATGATAATCCAAGCTTAGCAACTCCGTTATTTTATACTGGGCTTGGCTTTATGATTGCAGGCAATGGTTTTTTCAAACCCAATATTTCAAGCATGGTAGGTCAATTGTATCCAAAAGGAGACTCCAAAATTGACGCAGCGTACACTATATTTTATATGGGTATTAATACCGGTGGGGCCTTTGGTCCAGCTATTTGTGGATTGGTAGGGGATACCGGTAAAAATGGAGATTTTAAATGGGCTTTTTTAGCGGGCGGCATTGCCATGTTATTAAGTGTTGTTACTCAAGTTTTATGTCAAAAAAAGTACTTGGTAAATGCTGATGGGCAAAATATTGGAGAAGTACCAAAAGATGCACCTAAATTTTTCAATAAGATTCCAGTGATGATTCTCTTTCTATTATTATTATCCATTTTAACTATTGCAATGGTTTACATAGATAT
>Ga0114962_10004053_pt1 | contig 11735 bp, 13 predicted proteins | sample C_130820_MF_Meta_FD_87017 | JGI IMG/M metagenome (GOLD analysis project Ga0114962, IMG submission 87017) | Freshwater microbial communities from Lake Croche, Canada to study carbon cycling - C_130820_MF_MetaG | ecosystem: Environmental > Aquatic > Freshwater > Lake | place: Lake Croche, Canada... | reverse complement strand
TACATTCGTTGCTATTCCATTCAACATATTGATCACTATTGGCCATTACTAGCGGATTATCATTATTGATGTAATCTTTGGCTAATAATGTACTACAAGCTGCACCTTCTGTAATACCATTTACTTGTACAATATCGCAGCCCGGTGCTATAAGATTAAGAAGATATTTGAGATTGTACTTTTCATAATGTTCCTGTTGGACAATAAAAATATAGTGTGCTTCTATGTTTAAGTTTTCTACCACAACTTGTATCATAGGTTTACCATTAACTTCAATTAACGGTTTTGGAAAAGTATAACCTTGTTGTGCAAATCTACTTCCTGCACCTGCCATTGGTACTAATACATTTAATCTACTATCTTTCCATGGTATAGTAGTCGATGTCATTTGTGAATTCATATGTTGTAATTTTGAATTGAGCTTTTCCCATGTGACATCACATGTGTTTTCTACGGCCAACAATACAGCACCACTATCTATTGCCGCTTGTCTACCAATATGACTATCTTCAATGATAAGTGTATCTTTAGGCAATGCTTTTAATACTGTCATACATTGCCAATACATTTCCGGATAAGGTTTAGGATGTACTACATCTTGATTACTAACATAATAATCAACATATTCTATTACTCCTATTTTTAATAAACTTAATTTTACAGTCTCTCTTATTGAATTACTGGCCACAGCAATCAGATAACCTGCTACTTTTAATTTAGAAAATATATCTACTAATTTGTTATCTACTGTAAATTTTTTTATTAATTCAAATGTGGCTAGTTGCTTACGTTGCCAAACCATATCATGGTATTCTGCAGGCAATTGTTTTGACTCAGATAATAAATTTAATTTACGAGTGGTATTTAATCCATCATATATTGACAAATGCTCATCGCGAGAAATAACATATTTTAGATCTATACTTTTTAAAGCATCATTAAGACTTTGATAATGTAATTCTCTACTCTCAATCAATACGCCATCGAGATCAAATATAATAAGTTTGTTCATATTTTTTGTATTACAAGTTCTTTATATTTCTCAGGCAATAGCGATCGTTGATTTTGTAAGTTACTATCAGGACCATTAACTAGTCCGCGATGTGCAATTAGTTTCATACTTTACTTTCTAATACAAAGGAGATCTCCCTCTCCATACGGGTGGTCACCCCATGCTGGAAAGAATGTGATATCAAATCCACTTGATGTTAAAAATTGTCCTAACTCATCAATTAGTCCGTGATCTTTATAATAAGGATTTGGTGATGCTTCTGTATGCATAACTCTTACATCATCGAGATATTTTCCCATACTTTTAATAGCACGATATTCAACACCTTGCACATCTATCCATACAGCATCTACTTTTTTAACATTCAATTCTTCTAATACTGTATCAAGCCTACGAGATTTAACAGTTATCTTTTTCCATGTGCCATCACTATAAGGAACATCAATTGGTTCTAATAAAGATGAACCTCCGTGATTCAAACCCACTACCCAAAAATCAACTTCACCTTCTACATCCGATGCTGCTATTTCATGCACTTCAATATTAGGATAGTTCTTACTTTTCTCATAACATATTTTATATTGTTCTGGATTTGGTTCAAATGCAATAATTCTTGCATTAGGGAAAGCATTGGTTAAATGAATGCTTTCTTCTAAATCTCTTGATCCAACATCTAATAAAACTTGTGGGCTATTACCTGTAACTATCTGACCATTAATGATTCTTGCCTGTTCAAATACTTGTTTAACCGCATTTATAAATTTTTGCATAATACCCTTTTAATTAACCAATCCCCATTTAGCAATAGCTGTATGATACTCGTCACCGTAGTTCTTATCTACAGCTTGGCGCATAGCACGAGCTCCATCAATAGTACCACCCGGATGTCCGTGTATGGCACCACCTGCATTTCCTAGATAATCCATTCCTGCAAGAGCTGTAACCTTATCAAAAAGTCCAGGATGCAATCCACAACTAAGGGCAGGTACAGTATTGCCTGCTCTTAATATTTCTAAACATTGTTTAATTTCTTCCGGATCATCGTTACTGTATCCACCAACCATACCTGTCTGTATAGTATCAACTCCCATCATAGTTGCTAGCTGACACATTACTGTCCAGCTAATACTAAACCTATGATGTACATCAGTGAATACCTTTGCCCCACTACTTTGATAATGTAAGTATAATGGAAGATCTAATTTGCGAATACTATTATATACACCTAGTCCGCTAAACACATTGATATGAACACCATTACCGCCTAGCTCATGAACACGCTTTACACGATCAACTATAATGTGTGGGTCACAATTAATAGTATGGCAAAATACAACTTTGCGACTTTGTTTGGCTAGATAGTTAGAAATAATATCTACCCTGCGTTCTAATGGCGCACATATAGGATTACTCATAATTTCATCTTCTTTGATAAAATCAACTCCGCCATCGACCATTTGTTTAACCATCTCTAACAATATTTCTGGGGTAACACCTATCTTAGGTTTTACAATACCGCCTAACAATGGTTTATTAAATTGACCTGTAAATTGTCTAATACCACTTAATCCAAATTTAGGACCTAAGAAATGTTGAGTAACTACTTTGGGCAGCTCTAATTTAATTAGACGACATTTTTTAATAATATCAATATCAACATGACCACCCATTAATTGGCAAAGCAAATGACTAATACCATCAGTTTTCCAATCTGTGTTTGCTACAGGAAAAGCAATTTCTACTTTACCATAAACAAATTTTTCCATAATGGCTTCTTCACCTAGTATAATACAGCTATGATTTTCAAATAACTCATCAGTTTCCCATTCATTACGAACATTAGGATTTCCTACACTTTGACCTATGGCAAGATTCCATGCGGCATCTTTAAGTGTAGTTGATGATTTCATATCATATGTAGCTATGAAATACTTATTGATATCGAGCTCTTCTCTTGTTCTAAAAAACTTCATACTTATCCTTTGGTGCGCTTGGTGTTTTTATACATACTATTGTACAGTCTTCATGGAATATAGGTCTAGCTATTTCATTTGGTTTTATAATAAAAATATCCCCAACTGTTATTTCGGTCCCATTCAATGACATGCTACCTGATACAAGTAAATTATACTCTGTACCTATAGCATGATAATGAGGAATTTCGTCGAGACCTTTTTGTCTAGTTAATAGTCCAACTTCAAACTCTTCTGTTTTTAATAAACTAGGTTCAAAGTTACCAATGAACCAACCTTTGGTAAAATCTTCTATTCTATATGTTTTCATATTATATTTTTTGAAATACGGTTAATCCTATGCCAGAGGGAAAACTAGGAGTATATCTATCCGCATAATGGAATTCTGCAACTTTTTTTAAATTCGGTATAACACTTGGGATTTCATTTAACCAATATTGTATATCACGTATATGAGCAGTATCATGAAATATAAGATAGCCGCCATCTCTTACAATGGGTAGATAATTTATAGTATCAGTTTTAACACCCATATAGCTGTGATCACCGTCAATGAACAACATATCATATTTTTGTTTCTCTGACAGTTTTAATGCTTCATCTAACACTCGTTGTTCAGATGAGAATCCTATAATTTCTACTCTAGGAACTCCCTCGAGATTATGACCTCTATTTAAATCACCTCGTTGATTTACATAAAACTCTTCATCACTAACACCGTTATCATCAATAATTAGTAGTTCTTTAAAGTTCAAAAAATTATACATGCTACGTGTAGTACCACCTGCACATGCTCCGATTTCTGCATAGTAATCTAATTGTTCGCTTTCTTCTTTTTTATTCATAAAAAATTCAATACAGCGAGCAAGTTCGCCTGGGCGTTGTTGAATTATTAAATTCAATTTACTAGTTATGCCAGGCGGCCCCCCAAAATGATTATCACTGGTTGGACAAATACCACCTGTATAAACAATCCAATTATATATTTCTTCTAATTTCATACAACTACTTACCTTTATTGTTTTTCGTATTTTATAAATTTTTCTAAATCAATAGGAACACCTACAGCATGATGTTGCTGATTGGGTATATGATAGATACCAACATTTAATCCTACTTCAATCATATGATTATACGATAAGGATATATAAAATTCTCCGTTAGGTGCACGATCATCAGCAGCTATCATTTTTTCTGCACTATTTACAAAGTGACTACCTTTTTTCCAATAGTGAATTCCGTTAAGACTAATGTTACTTATAACATCTTTTTCAGCAAACTGCACAGCACGACCTGTTCTATCTAACTTTACATAGCTATTCTTATCAGTATCACTATGATATGTAACTACTGCACCATCATAGAGTCTAACATTATGAAAGAATAAATCAGTATTCCATTCCATTATTTGATCGCAGTTAGCTATAACAAGTTCGTCGTCATTGTTAATTATATCTTTAAATAACAATGCAGAACATGCAGGACCTTCTGTAGTTTTATCAATTTCTATAAAATTAGGATTTTTAATTGATTTACTAATTGTTTCTTTAACAGTATCTACATATTCATTTTTTCTAATAATGAAATTGTATTGACCTTCTATGCCTAAACTTTCAATAGCACGTATAATCATAGGAGTACCATTTATGTTAATCAATGGTTTTGGAAGATACTTATCTTTTGGAAACCGGCTACCTTCACCGGCCATGGGTATTAATATATTCATTTTTTTACGTAAAATACTAATTTACCTGGAATAGGAATTTTTATATCTTTAATTTTAAAACCTGCTTTTTGCAATATCAATATACACTGATCTTTATCAAAGAACCATAGATGCTCGATATATTTCCAATGATGCTGACCCGAAGGATCAAAATAATCAGGCAAATCTACTAACAGCATACCGCCGGGTTTTAATATATTATAAACTTTTGTCAATGCTAGATTAACATCGATCATATGTTCGATGCTGTCATGCATGGTAATAAAATCAAAATGGTTATTATTAAAATAAACATTTGATAATGTGCCACGTATTGTTACATGATCATCTCCAATATTCTGCCCAGGCTCTAAACCTAAACAAGAAAATCCTAAAGAGTTACCTTCATGTACAAATGCACTATTTGAACTTCCTATATCAAGCCCTACCATGGGAGGATATATATAATCTTTATATTGATCAAATCTTAATTTAGAAACTTTTCTATCATGCTCATATCTTTTTTCATAGGTCATTGTTCCTCTGTTTTCTTGATACTCTATATGATATCTAGTTTTATAAAAGTCATAATATTTTTCTTCGTCAAACTCTTTAAGGTCTTGATGGATAACTCCACATGCATTACATTTTAATACACTTATTGTATTAATTTTTTCTGCTGTAAAATCATTAGTATTACCACAGGTACAGGATTTAATTAATTTATTTGTTAAATTCATTTTTATTTTAAAAGTATTTAATATTGGTTCGACCTGGATAATTGATCTCTAATCTTTCAAACGGTTCATTCTTGCGTGTTTCAACCCACATGTTTGACCCTAATGCTAAAGCAGTAGCACATGGGGCACTCATTGAACATACAAACAACTCACTTCCAGTTATAACACGAGCAAGTTCCATGAAATCGAGAGTACGATAATGTGGAACACGAATTTTAAATATATCTTCAAACCAAGCATGTTCGCTTTCTAAGCCAACAAAAACTCCGCGTTCTTTAATATTTTCTTTTTCAATCAATTCTTTCCATGCTGGGTTAAGTAGCTCATTACCATTTTGATAGTGCGGTGTTCTATTGATAACTATAGGACGTCCGGGAAATTTTCTAGGCTCCCTACATTCCATATAAGGTTCAACCTGTAATTGTTGATAATACTTGTCCATATCAATACCCTGCGCTTTGGCATGTTGATTAGGAAAGTTTCTCGGAAAACGATTTGTTTCTAGATGTGATGCAGCATTTTCTAATTCATAATCAATATGCTCACCTTTCCATGGATTGAAACTATTGATATAAGGTTGATGTAGCATAAACTCTCGCATAATTTCATAGTCATGCTCAGTCATTCTGCCATGGTGGCGATCACCTGGGGTTAGTCCCCAACCTAACTTTTCACGGATCATATTTTCTAGATTGTTTAATCTAAGATAGAAATCGCCCCCGCCTAATATTTTTGCTGCAACACAACTACTGAATGTATCACCAGTTGTTCCTGAATGTGAAAATGTGGTCATATTGTTTTAGGAATCATATAAACCCAATTCATGGTGCAGGGTCTATTCTCATTTAATAAAATCATCTTGTCAGTATCACCGAGTTCTAATATAGGTTCAATATGATAGTTCTTAGTACCTTGAGTCAAACCTTCAAGATCGTGAGAATCATTAAATTTATAAACTAAATTGTCAGTGAGTCCCTGTTGCATAAAATCATGCATCTCAACTAGTACTGAAGTCCTGGCTAATGTTGGAACAAGTTCTAAGTTAAGCATAAGGTCTTCGTATCCTTCACAATCCATTATTACAAAAGGATTCTTTGCTGGGGATAATAAACTTTCAAAATAATCTGTGTTATTACAATTTGAACTAAACTCAACATTGGTAACATTGTTTAATTTAGCATTTTCTTGGGCAATGTTTAATAGATCTTGATCAATGTCAAACATAATTACTTTGCTATTAGGTAATTTCATTGCTAGTCCAATACCATAAAAGCCTTCGGCACAGCCATAATTTATAATAAGATCAGGTTCATTATCTATAGCTTGTTGGATAACAGGAAACAACTCATCCTCATATATACCTAGTAGCTTTCCACCGAGGTCACCATCACCCCATTTACTTTTTTTAAGGAGTTTCATTCCTTCAAAAATTCCATGCTGAACTGTACCTTGACATCTTTGATAAACGTAGTCTAATAATACTTTTCTACGTTGATCCATTAATTCATTTAATGTCATTATTCTTCTATCCTGTATAAATCCTCTACATGGAATTGAGCATCTGGAACAATCATGTGCTGCCACTTGTCTAAGTTATCAGTAATACATTTTGGAAAATATTCATCAACCTTAACATATTCAAAACGTTCTTCATGGTCCAATCCCCATAGACCAAATTTGTTCTTTACCATATGGTCTATAGTTAATTTGTTATCAGTGAATCTAGGAACATCAGTCTCTGTATGAGCAAAGTTTTTAATTTTAGTTACAGCGTGATTGTCATCACCAAAATAAGTAAAATGCCATCCTGCATGATCTATAGTAACCATGTCATTAGGTTTTGGATTCCATGGGAACGTAAATTCTCTTTCTTGATTACCATTAGTATAGCAGCGTCCCCTAGCAACCATGATACTATATTGTTTTGATCTTTCATGAATTTTCATATAATTCATTCTAAATTGAAACATGGGCATACCGAGAACATAACGATCATAATTATTTTCATCGGTCTTAATCATTTCAATTGCTTCTGCTCTTGGGATTTCATCTAGATCGGAAGTAATAATAAGGTCATCCTTCTGCATATCATGGAGACCTTTACTAAGAGAATAACGTTGATACTTTTCACGAACCCAACTGTCTTTAGTTTCGGGAAAATCATCTACTTGAATACGACGAATTTTATCGGCATAGGGTTTGAATCGTTCCCAATTATCTAAAAGAATATATTCCTTAGGTTTGCCACTATGGCTCATGTTAGCTTCGGCAATAACAAAGTAATCTGCGGTATTCCACATTTCCTGTAGTCTAATTTCTAAAACATCTAGTTCATTAAAAAAGGTAAAGCAATCGTATGTTTTCATTTGGTATCCTGTATAAATTGTTTGTATTGTTGTGCAAGTTGCACTCTAGTTTCGTTTGGTAATCCCGGCCAATGAATAACAAAGTCACCTTGCTCCCATTGTCCTGTTTGTCCTAATAGATCAATCCCTTCTACATTGTACATTCTGTAGTCATAGGAATTCAACCATTTCTGTGGAATGATTTTAAATAGGTGTTGAAACTTTGGATAAAAGTCAATCACTGCTTGTTGCTCAAACCATTTGTTATCATTCTTATATTCTTTCTTTTTACTTAATAGGAACTCTAACCATTCACTAGATTGAATTCTATTACGAACAATAAAGCTACCTGTGTTTAATGCAGCAATGTCTGTGGGCATAACAACGTGATAATCTTTATCAACTAAATCTTCAAGGCTAGTATCAAAGTTTGTGATCATTGCATCATTGTCTAACCACCATACCCATTCCAAGTCTGGATTTGTTTTCATAACATCTAAAATATGTATGAATTTATCAAAATGCACTTGCTCTGGACTAAAGTTATCTGTCTTAGCAACAGCAATATAACCATGTTTCTCTGCATATTGTTCTTTGTTTGCCCATGTTAAGTCAGAAAGACTCTTATGTTTTTCATTAAAGATACTCACGATAGCTATCTTAGGGCTAGCATTTTCTTTACTTTCCCATAGTTTAGGGACGCTTTCCCAAAGTTCATGAATGTTAATGTATGGATCTTTTCCGCTGGCATCCATTATATGAAATCCTAATCCTGGGATAGGACTGAATAACATTACATCGGGCTTATCCCAAACTAAATTAATAGATTTATTTTCAACCCACGCTGCCTGTTGCTTGGTCAATGTAACTACATCTTGAAAATGATTTTTATATTTGTCATATATTGCTCGACTGGCCATACATGTATAAGTTGTATGTTTTACCGTTCTATAATGTCTATACGGACCATGTAACAAGAAGCTGGGGTATATTTCATTGTAACGCCAAACATCATCGTGCGGGTTAATAGCAACCATTTTATTTGTTGCTTTTTCAAACTTATCAATTGAATCTATCATGTCCTGTATAGCTTCAGGTCTGTGTAGATAATCGTCTTCTACGTGATACCAAAGATCAATTCCATAAGTTTCAACTAGATCATATACCCTACTCATTGTATGAGCATTACCAGTTCCATCCTCTACTGAAACAAACTCTGTAGTGAATTTACAATTGTCCAACATTGTTTGGATATCTGTAACTACTACTTGATCACTGTGATCATCTAATACTGCTAATTGTATATCATGTCCTTTAACTTGATTGATACTATCAATCAAACTGCTCATACATTTTTTAATTAGTTCATGTTTGGATGTTTTAATATATCTACCCGAACCGTTATCATTAACCATATTCACTTGGCTGCAGGTTCTAAGTATAATCAATAAATTTCTATGCATGGACTATTTAAACACATACATAACACAATGTCAAACAATCTGAACGTGAATTTCTAAATTGCCAGACCGCTAGATATGCTCCAATAAATATCTTATAATGTATATTAAATTAGGAAACACCTTATGAAAACAGCACTTCTATTGTGCGGTGATGCTAGATTCTGTGAAGATTTTGATGTTCAATTAGAAAATCTTAAAGACAATGATATCGACTACTACATAGTTTTATGGAAAAGAAAACATAGTGAAACTTTCCATAGAAATTTTTTATTACCACCTAGTTGGGAATACGATACCGCAGAAGAAGCCAGAGCTAAGATTGAACCAAATTTACCACCAAGGCATCGTATTGCTCATATAGAATTAGTAGATCCCAGTGAGTGGCCTCCTTTAACTAAAGAATATAAACATAAAGACTGTACCATAGAAAACTATTTCCAACAACATTGGATCTTAAAAAGATGTGATCAACGTAGATTAGAGTCTAGTATAAAATATGATTTGGTAATACGTTCAAGACCAGATGGTAATGTGTCACCTTTTATAAATTTAGATGAAATATACAATATTCTTTCAAATCGTCCTAACATGATAATTGTTCCCGGTAATCATGTGTCGGTTGGATACAATGATATTTTTGCTATCGGGTTAGCAGACACAATGGAAAAATATTGTAAGATAGTAGATTACGTGGATCATTTTAATTTAGTACTGAATGTAAAATTTCATTCAGAAATAATGTCCACTACTATACTGCATTCTTTAGGCATAACATGGCCTAACACCAATGTAACTGCTAGACTTAGAGTAAAGGGGGAATTTAAAGGTGGCGGTGATCCTGATCCTTTTTTCATTCCTGATTTTGGTAGATGGGCATAATGAATATAACTAGGTTACCAGTTGTTATTCTATCTAGTAATCGTACTGGATCTACTGCACTAGCATATGAGGTAGTTCATAAATTAAAAGACACCACCAATGACTTAAAATTATTTAATGAACCAGGCATAGTAAATAATGTATCAGAAGTAGTTACTGCAATAGATAATAATGAGCCATATGTATTAAAGGTTCATGCAGGTGATCTACATAAATATCCAAATAAAATTAAAGACATTATTAGCAAACATGATTGCTTTTTAATAAGAATGCGTAGAAAAGATGTTATTGCTCAACTTGTAAGTCAATATATAGGCCTTCAAAGAGATAAATGGAACTATACTAATGAAGCGTATTATAAAAATAATGTTCAAGACATTGATCCAGGAAGTGTAGTTCAAATATTGAGTATATTTAATCACATATTATCTTATAATAAGTCGTTAGATGAATATTCTGCAAATTTTGACTTAGACCTATATTATGAAGATTTGGAGTTTATTAACAACCACTATGTTAAAACTCCAAAACCAAACAATTATAATTCACTATATGAATCAATGGAGGTATTTTACAAATGGCACAAAAAATATTAATAATGGGATTACCCGGAGCAGGCAAGACTACTCTAGCAGAAGCTATTCGAAATAGGCTTTGGGAAGATGGACGCACAGTCACATGGCTCAATGCTGACGAGATTAGAAAAAAATATGACGATTGGGATTTCAGTACAGAAGGTCGCATTCGACAAAGTCTTAGGATGAAGATACTTGCAGATGATGCAAGTACAGATTATGTCATAGCTGACTTTGTTGCACCGTTAGTTGAGATGCGTGATAATTTTGCAGCCGATTGGACTATTTGGGTAGATACAATTAGTGAAGGCAGATATGCCGATACTAATAAAGCATTTATCGAACCTGAAGTATATGACTTTCGTGTCAATGAGCAAGAGGCAGAAAAATGGTCAGAGTTTGTTTCAAACTATATACTAAAAAATGTACACAGACCTGTATTTGATTGGAAGAAAGAAACTGTGCAAATGTTAGGACGTTGGCAACCTTGGCACCCTGGGCACAGGGCATTATTTGAAAGGTTGCTATCTAAGACAGGACAAGTTATAATTCAAGTACGCGATGTACAAGGCTGGCAAGGTAGTAATCCGTTTGAAGTAGAAAAAGTTAAAAGATTTATACGTAAAGACCTAGATCCGTTATATCAAGGGCAATACGATATACAAGTTGTACCTAATATTGTCCATATTGGATGGGGTCGAGGAGTGGGTTACACAAGTGGCGAAGAAACATTTGATGAGTCTATAACCAGTATTAGTGCCACAAATATACGAAAAGAATTAAAAATAGGGCTTAACAGTAAGGCTAAATAACCGTATAATAGAGACTAGTTAGCAAGCATAGATAGAAAAGTGTTGTAAAAATACAACAAAATAAATTCTAAAAGTGCTTGACAACAGGGATAAATAACCGTATAATTGATACATACGCAGCAATAATGCAGTGTATGAAAACTAAAGGAAAATTGGAAAGTAAAATGAAAAGCGCATCGTATATTAGACAACATTGCTCAATAGCCAAACAGGCAGGCTTTATGCCCACCT
>Ga0114962_10004052_pt1 | contig 11736 bp, 12 predicted proteins | sample C_130820_MF_Meta_FD_87017 | JGI IMG/M metagenome (GOLD analysis project Ga0114962, IMG submission 87017) | Freshwater microbial communities from Lake Croche, Canada to study carbon cycling - C_130820_MF_MetaG | ecosystem: Environmental > Aquatic > Freshwater > Lake | place: Lake Croche, Canada... | reverse complement strand
TCTTTGATAACACCATGAGTGAAAGCTTGGCGATGTTGGCCTCCATGCTTAAGTGAAGCGCTTCGTCCGTTGCGCGGTAAACCCTAGCGGTCATGGCGAGGTCAAATTCGCGAACTGCTAAGACTGCTGTATTAGAGGCAGCCAAACAAAAGGCTAATAGGTGGCGGCACTTTTTTCTTGGGGTGCTCAATCTCACCTGAGCTTTATCGATTCCGTCCACATCTCCCTTTCTTCCAATCTTTGGACGAGTCCGAACCCAGTCACAACAATAAAAGCCAAATAACGCCCACAAGATCACCCTGTGAGCTTGACAAGCCATAAAGTCCAAATCACCCTGAAGTCAGTATCAACACAGGATTGAAAGGACAAGACTGCACCATGACTGCCCAAGCTACCGAAATATTGCTCTTTGACGGTGAAGAGCTGAGTCTCTGCAATGAGCCTCTCGAGCATTTTCTGGACAACCAGCCACCCCCTGTGAAGTTCATGTCTCCCCATACCGCGCTTTGGCGCGGTTACATTGGCACGTGGTCGATCGAGGGCGAGCGGCTTTACCTCAAATCGATCAAAGCCACGATCCTTGATGCGGTGTCTGGGGAGCTCCAAGAAGTGGGACTTGATGCCGTGTTTCCGGGCTTTCCCGATGGGGTGTTTGCCCATTGGTTCTCGGGTGAGCTGCGGTGTGCTCGGGGTGCCTTGCTCAAATACGTGCACGGGGGATTTGGCAGTGTGTATGAGCGAGACCTCTTTTTTAAAGTCAAAAAAGGCGTGGTGATCGATCGCCGTGAGGTGGTCAATGGCGTTGCCCCTGAGGGTGTTCACGACAGCGATGATATTGAAGCATTGGTTGATGTTCGGAGAGATTGAAAGATGATGATCTACTTGGTTTTTGCGATCAGTCAATGCTTGACCCAAACCTTTGGCCAGGCCCGAAAGTCCGTGGACAACGAGAATCAACATGAGCAGTGAGACGGCACTTGGGGTGGTCCTCTACTTGTTGATCGGGGCGCTGGTGATGTGGGCGCTAAAACACCACGTGGCGGTTTACCAAGAAAAGCACAAGGCCAAGCGTTTCAGCAGTGACTTGATGCAGGCTTACCGAGAGTCTTATCCTGAGCTCGCAAAGCCCGCCCAAAAAACCGAGGACCAGGTCTTTGTGGTTTTTGCCTTGTTGATTTGGCCCATCGTGGTGGTGATCGGCCTCGTGGCTTTGTATTTTCCCCATTGGATTTCCAAGCGCTCTCCCTACAAGGACGTCAAGCACAACCCCGAGGATGATTTCTTTTGTCAGCGCGAGCACATCGTCAAACTGCTCACGCCGACAGAGGCAGAGCGCGATGCGGTGATCACGGACCCCCTGGGCCGCGTGCCCCCAGAACCCTTTGGGCATTTGGCCCCAGGGTGGAGAGCGTTTTTGGCGCTTCAAAAACCAGGATTTCAATTGTGGTCGTTCAAAGTACCGGGCAACTTTGTGTCCTTTCAAGCCAAAAACGCTCAAGGCCGCGAGTGGTCGGTGGCCCAGGATGAAAAAATGGGATTGGCCTGGGTGCACAAGGGTAAGATCAAAGCAGAATTTTTAACGCAATGGGACTAGAGATGACCACGATAAAGCCTCTGATGAAGACCGTGATGCTGGGGTTTTTGGCGTTGTACAGCCTTTGCGCCTTGGCTGACTACAAGCCCAATGGCACCTATGTGAAATACCAAAGCCTGGTTCACGTTCATCACGATGGCTCGGACGAGCAGTGGCTCGAAGTCCAAATTCGGGTGAACACGCAAGCGGGGGTGAGTGGACTGGGTGAGCAGTCCATCAGTTTCAACAGCACCTTGTCGAGCTTGGAGGTGTTGGAGGCCTACACCCTCAAAGCCAATGGCGAGAAGGTCATGGTGGAGCCCGACAAAATCCGTACCCAAGACGACGTGGACGATGGGGGCGGGAGCATCTACAGCGACTCCAAGGTCAAGCTCATCATCTATCCCAATTTGGAAATCGGGGCCCAGATCTTTTACAAAGTTCATCTCGTTCGCCACACCCCGGTGTTTCCGGGGCAGTTTTATTGGACCCGTTTGGCCAGTCCGCATTACCGCTATGAAGACATGCAGGTGGACCTCATCCAAGACGCTGGCATTGAACTCTTGCTCGATACCCCAGGGTTTACCGGCGGTAAGGTCGATTCAGCCCAAACCGACCCCGTGGGGTCGGTGAGGTACCACCACCGTTTTGTGCAAAACGAGGCCTATCCTTCAGAGACTGCCACCGTGAGCGCTTGGGACTTTGCGCCCCACTACACGGTGACTTCCTTCAAGAACTACCGAGAAGTGGGATTGGCCTATCAAAAACGGGCCGCCCCCATGGCCCAGATGACCCCTGAAATCGAGGCCAAAGCGCTTGAAATCACCCAAAGCGTCCACACTGAAGCCGACAAAGTCAGAGCCCTCTACAACTGGGTGAGTCGCAACATTCGCTACATTGGCATTTATGCTGGGGCGGGGGGGTATGTGCCCCATGAAGCGGCCAGTGTTTTGAAGAACCAGTACGGTGACTGTAAGGATCACGTGGCCCTTTTGGAAGCCATGCTCAACGTCATTGGGGTGGAGAGCACACCCGCCTTGATCAATGCGAGCCGTGCCTATCGATTGCAAACCTTGGCCACACCCTCCATCTTTGACCATGTGATCACCTACATTCCGAAGATGAATTTGTTTTTGGATTCCACGGCCCAGTATGCGCCGATGAGGACCTTGCCTGAGATGGATTTGAATAAACCGGTGATTCTGACGGCTTCTGGGGAGACCGCCAAAACCCGCCAGAGCTCTCCTGACCTGGACTCTGTCACATCGAACATCAAACTGGTGCTCATGCCCGACGGCACCGTGGTGGGCAACACGGTGAGTTGGATGCGTGGCTATGAAGAGATTGATTCCAGGATGAGTCGAGCCGCCGAGGACAACAAGGATCAGCAGCGTTTGATCAACCGACTTCTCAACCGGTTTTTCGAGACGGGCACGGGAGAATTGACGTATGAGGATCCGGGTCTCTTGGACTTGCCCTGGAAAACCACCGCCACCTTCACCCTGGACCCAGTCGTCAATCTACCCGGGCAGGGTGGTTTGATACTGCCCACTGGGGTGTCGCCTGGTGAGATCCGGGGGATGTCGATCTATACCCCGCCCAGGGTGCGGCGTTTTCCCGTGGTCTGTGGGTCGGCCAAGTACACCGAGCTCTATGAGATGACTTTTCCCAAAAAAATGGCGGTGGTTCACATTCCGAAGAACGTTCAATACAAGGGCGAAACACTTCAGTACGAGTCGCGTTATGTTTTTAAAAACCACCTGCTGAGTGCGACGCGTCAACTGATTGCTGACAGAAAAGGCCGAATTTGTGACGCCAAAGACGATGCCGAGTGGAATGCCATGACAACGGTGATGAAACGTGATTTACGGCAACAAGTTTTGTTCAACTAAGAGGAGTACACCATGAGCAACTGGACGATCTTTGGTAATGTGGCCATCTCGGATACGGGTGAGACCCTTCAAAAAATCAGCGACACGATGTCGATTTCTTCTTCAGGCGTCACCTATCAACAATTGGGCAACATGATGGTGGGCACCGACGGATCGAGCTATCAACAACTGGGCGACACCTTCAGCAGTGACGGCAGCACCCGGATGGGGTCGTTTACGACGGGGCTTGGCGCTGTGTTCACTAAGATGCCAAGAGAAGATTGAGGGCGATGTCCTGCCCTACAGCGGTGGGACCGATCAAAACAAAGTTGCGCCATGAATTGGTTGGGGCCTTGGTGTCGCTGTGATTGAAAAGGATTGCTTCGGAAGCCATCAAAAGATGCTTGTGAAATCCTAAAAATTAGATCTATAATACTACTAAGTCATTTTATTTAATATTTTTATATTCTTAAATTATATGAGGTTGCCGCTGCATTGACCCCATGGCTAGGTCGCTATCGAGCCAAGAAGCTGATGCTCGAGCCCTAAAGTACTTCTTCAATGGGTCCAGTTGTAGTCCAAGGCCCACAACACAGTGTTGAGGAATCCCATGAAAGTATACATAAAAACATCTTTTGATACTATGATAGGTGCATCCCTTCATAGGAGATCAAATATGAGCTCGAATATTCTCTCCAGCAACTTGCAGCGATTGCGTCACGCTCGTGGATACTCACAAGAAAAGCTTGCATTGGCGGCAGGGATCAGTCGGTTGGCCTATAGCCACATTGAACGTGCCGAATCTCAACCACGGGCTGAAACACTACAAGCCCTTGCCAAGGCTTTGCAAGTTCGCTTGCCTGAATTGCTGGTCGATGTTCCCCCCCTCAAGCGCGTGCGATTTCGTTCTCTCAAGCGCCTCAAACGTCGCGAGCAAGTCTTGGTTGAGGTGGGACGGAAATTGCGTGATTTTGAGGATCTCGAAGTTACCTTGGGAGCAGGAAATCCCAAAGACTTCAATGCGCTTCGTTTGCTCGCGGGCAAAGCGCGAAGCCAAGGCATGCCCGCGTTGGCCGCTAGCGTGCGCGCTCACTTTGGGTTGACAGAGCACGAGCCGGTCTATGACCTTTGTGGCTTATTGGAGCATCAAGGCATCAAAGTGTTGTCTGTCAACATGGCGACTGATTCTTTTCTCGGTCTATCGGTCTCAGAACAGGATGGGGGCCCAGCGGTGGTGGTGAACACCTGGGAGCGTCTTCCCGTTGAGCACTGGATATTCAGTGCAGCCCACGAATTGGCCCACTTGCTGCTGCACTTACCAGCCTACCAAGTCAATGAGGAGTTGGAAAACAAAGATGAAGAACGCGAGGCAGATGCTTTTGCATCTCACTTTTTGATGCCCGAAGGGGTATTTCGTCGGGAGTGGGATGATGCGGTGGGCTTGCCGCTTTTTGACCGGGTACTCAAAATCAAACGGATGTTCAGGGTCAGTTGGAGGACAGTGCTCTACCGACTCGGTGAAGGCATGTCAGATCGCAACGAGCGTCAAGGCTTGTGGATCCATTTTGCTCAATCCTACCAAGCGCACAATAGCAAGGTGTTGCTCAAAATGGAGGAGCCCGACGGTGTTGGTGCCGATGCTTACCAAGCCTTGTCCGATTTGCACCGCGCTGGTCCTGAGCCAGCGGGCATGGAGAGATATGACTTTCAAGGGGAGCGTTTGTCAAGGTTGGTGCGCGAAGCCATCCTGGGCGAGATGATCACACTCTCTCGTGGCGCTGAAATTCTGGGCCTCAAAATCAATGTGATGCGAGAAATCGTTGGATCGTGGGCTTACTGAGGCCCACATCAACAGGTTTTATTGCAGACGCCAACGTGCTGATTGACTACGCAATGACGAGGCCTGAAATTCTAGGCCTGGTGGCTCAGTATGTTGGTCCGCTTTTTGTAGCGACCTCTGTTTTGGATGAGGTGGAGCAATTGGACGAATTGCAGTGCCAAGCAATGGGGATGATCCCCATTGAGGCCAGCCTTGTGCAATTGACCGAGGCTTCACAGCGAGGCGGTCCCATGTCCTTTGAAGACAAGCTTTGTCTGATTGTGGCAAGGGACAACGGTTGGACTTGTTGGTCCAACGATGGACCACTTCGTGATGCTTGTCTTGCCCACCAAGTTCCGGTGGTGTGGGGACTGGAACTTATGCTCACCTTGGTTGAGTCCAAGCATCTCAGTACAGTGATGGCGATTGAGGTTGCTCAAAAAATCAATGTTGTCAATCCAATCTACATTAACCAAACGATCCTCAATACTTTTATAGAAAAAGTGACCACAAAGCGCACAAAACAATGAGATCAAATTTACGGCAACAAGTTTTGTTCAATTAAGAGGAGAACAGCATGAGCAACTGGACGATCTTTGGGAATGTGGCCATCTCCGACACGGGTGAGACCCTTCAAAAAATCAGCGACTCGATGTCGATTTCTTCTTCAGGCGTCACCTATCAACAATTGGGCAACATGGTGGTGGGCTCCGACGGTTCGAGCTATCAAGCAATGGGCGACACGTTCAGCAGTGACGGCAGCACCCGGATGGGGTCGTTTACGACAGGGCTTGGCGCAGTGTTCACAAAGATGCCAAGAGAAGATTGAGGCCGATATTTCTCTTCATGGCGGGGCCAATGCACCGATGCGGAGTGATGGGATGACTGACCAGCGCAAAGCGCTTGATCTAGTCGTTTTGATACAAAAGCCTCGTTTGATCGCTATTTTTGGGGTTAAGTGATTGCTTTTGGGTCACTTATTTTGGTTTCGCAACAGTATCATGGCCAGTAAAATGCCGTTCATGTCGGATTTCAATTCCAATGTGAACGCTCATCATGCACGCCCATCCATCCTGTGGGATCTTCCCAATCCACTTGATGCAGCATGACCACCCCAAGAAGTGTTGATGGCTTTAAGCGTGAATAGCAAGATATGAAATTTACTTTTTCATGTTGAAGATTGAAAAAAATTAATATTATAGTTTTTAAAATATATCCATATAAATACTTTATAATTCAATCATTGTATGGTTTTTAATACTCTACGAGTTGGTCACGTTGTACCTTGGTGCTCAGGACAACATGGATTGAGCTCATTACGTGTTACAAAAACAAGGAAATAACGACACGTTCTCTGGACATGTCGCTATTGGCGACATATGATGTTAACGTGTCGCTCAAAATGACTTTTAAGAACATGATGAATTCTGATATTCCGTGGCAAGCCGATCAGCCACACAACAGTCTGCCACGTTTGCCGCCTGCACATGAGTTGGAGAGTCGAGTCGTTTTGAAGGCTTGCATCGAAGCCAGGGCGGCTTTGGCGCAGTTAAGGCAGGCGGCTGAGTTGATTCCCAACCAAACCATGCTCATCAATACAATTCCCTTGCTGGAAGCCAAGGACAGCTCTGAGATTGAGAACATTGTGACCACGACGGACAAGTTGTTTCAGCACGCGCAGTGGGACAACCATGCCGATTCAGCCACCAAGGAGGCGCTTCGCTACAGCTCGGCGCTCAAAGCGGGATATGAAACATTGTCGCTACGCCCACTGTGCACTGCAACGGCGGTGGACATTTGCACAACGCTCAAAGGCGTGGACTTGGACATTCGAAAGACGCCTGGGACCCAACTCATTCATGATAAGACAGGGGTGGTGATTTACACTCCCCCCGAAGGCGAGAAGAGGCTCAGAGACATGCTGGCCAATTGGGAGCGTTTTCTTCACAATGAAGAAGAAATTGATCCATTGATCCGCATGGCGGTGGCCCATTACCAATTTGAAGCCATCCATCCTTTCATTGACGGCAATGGGCGTACCGGGCGAATCCTCAATATCTTGTACTTGATCGAGTCCGGATTGCTACAGTTGCCGATTTTGTATTTAAGCCGATACATCATTTTGAATAAGAGCGACTATTACCAACTCTTGTTGGATGTGACGCGCAGCGGGGCTTGGGAGCCTTGGATCCTTTACATGCTCAAAGCCATTGAAGAGACCTCGCTCTGGACGAGCGAAAAAATCACGGTTATCCGACGACTCGCAGACCACACTGCTGACTTTGTACGCAAACAATTGCCCTCCATTTACAGCCGTGAATTGGTCGATGTGATCTTCGAGCAACCCTATTGTCGAATTTCTGATCTGGTCCAACGGGGAATTGCTCAGCGCCAAGCAGCCTCTAAGTATCTACAGCAGTTGGTCGCTTTGGGTGTTTTGCATGAAATGACGGTTGGGAAAGAAAAACTGTTCATCAACCCAAAATTAATGAAGCTGTTAAGTTATGACAGCAATGAGTTCAGACCATTCGAGACTAGCAATCCTTGATGCAAGAGGTCAACCAGATTCAATCCTCTGGGCTCAGTGACACTCACAGCAACAGCTTTCATGGCAGATGCCACCGTGCTGATTGACCATGCAATGGTCAGGCCCGAATTACTTGCACACGAGTCCAGCGCACTTGGACAGTTAATGCACAGCCTTTGGTTTTTGAATTTTGGCGACGATGCCCAGCTTATTGGGTGGCTCTACTTCAGGGTTGATGATATTATCAGTTCTAATTGATAGCATATGTTTCATTCAGTGGAACTACCATGCAGCCGTCACCAGCACAATGAAGGAGCAAAAATGAACAAACACGTCACTCTGTTGATTGGTGGTGATTGCGGCCCGACCCACGGTCCCACGCAGGGCTTTCCTATTGAGGGTTACACCGAGTTGGTGATGCCCGCCTTGGAAGCCGCGGATCTGCGTTTTGTGAACTGCATGCGAACATACTCAGACCGTGGCGTCAAGATGGACCACGCGCCACAGGTGGGCCAACCGATCGAGATGGCAGCCATTTATACGAACGGCAAGTTCGACGCGGTGACAATGGCCAACAACCACAGCTACGATAGCGGCCCAGACGCGCTCGTGGACACGCGCGAATTGTTGATCTCCCGTGGCATTCAGGTCACGGGCGCCGGGCGCAATCTCGCCGAGGCACGACGTGCCGCGATCTTTGAACGAAACGGCTTGAAGGTGGCCTACCTTGGCTATACCTCGGTGGGTCCCGCCGGAAGCGAGGCTGGGCTGGACAAGCCCGGCATCGCGCCCATCCGTATCAAGACTGCTTACGAAACGCGCGGGCCGCACCAACCAGTGCGTGTGCGCACCGAGCCCGACCCCAAAGACCTCGCCAATCTTGTACAAGACATCAAGGCACTGCGAAGTGAGGTCGATTTCATCGTGTTGGCCTTTCATGCCGGCGTGATCCGACTGCCGCGCGTGATTTCCGACTACCAAGTCGCCGTCGCGCATGCGGCAATTGACGCAGGTGCTGATATGGTGGTCGGCCACGCACCGCACTTGCCAAAGGCCATCGAGATGTATAAAGGCAAGGCTATTTTTTACAGCATCGGCGTGTTCGCCATGACCAAGTCCTTCCCTGCGCCGTCATGGAAAGAACCTGCATGGATGCACGGTGCTGTTCGCAACCATGCTGACCTGGACCCTGCGTATCCTCTCATGCCCTATGGGGAGGGTTGTACGATCAGCCTCTTGGTAAAGGCTGTCGCGGGCAAAAACGGTAAGGCGCGTTACTCCTTCCTTCCGATGATGTTTGATGAAAAATATCGTCCTGAAGTTCTCAAGCGCAGCGACCCACGGTTTGACAGGGTCGTTGACTACCTCAAGTGGGCCTCCGAGGACATGCCACATACCTTTACCATTGATGGCGATGAAGTCGTCGTCACGGAGTGAGCCATGGACCTGGGCATCAAGGGCAAGGTTGCGCTGGTTACCGCATCCAGCGCAGGCATGGGATGCAACATTGCCAACGCCCTGGCGGCGGAAGGGGTGGACGTTGTCTTGTTCGCACGCACAGCAGAAAAACTTGACGCTGTCGCAGCGCAAATCCGGCAAAAGCATGGGGTTCGGGCATTGACGGTGCCGGGCGACATGCTGGTGCCGGCCGACGTTGAACGCTTGGCATTGGCTATCCGCCAAGAATTTGGCGGACTCGATATCCTGATCTTGAATACCGGCCGCGCTCCAAACCCATTGCGTGCCACGCTTGAAGAGAACGAAGAGTTGCGGTGGCACGAGGCTTATCACAACCAGTTATGGGCTACCATTCAGGTCGCAAAGGCCATCATGCCGCTCATGCTCGACAGAGGCTGGGGTCGCATCATCGCAATCACGTCTGCGTCCGTCAAGCAGCCGATGCCGCATCACAGCTTGTCGACTGTGTTTCGCGCTGGGGTCACTGCTTATATGAAGCATCTGGCCAACGAAGTCGGGGCCAAAGGCGTTACGGCCAATTGTGTTGCTCCGGCCTTGATCGATACCTCGCACCGCACTGGCAGCGCAGCTTACTCGCCGGCCCAAGCGCAGGCACGCAAAAAGCTGACCCCCCTCGGGCGCATGGGCAAGCAAGAAGAGGTTTGTGGTGTGGTGACCTTCCTCGCCTCGATGCAGGCTGGTTTCGTCACTGGGTCCAGTATCAATGTCGAAGGCGGAATGATTGGCGCGATGCTTTGAACATGCGTCTTGAGGCAGCTGTGTCCCAAAGTGAAAGGAGATTTCTGTGGCGGCGTGAACGGTGAGATTTACGAATTCCTTGTTGTGCATTTGCTTCGCACTGTAAGACCGCCTACTTCTGGGGATGTCGCATCTACAAAGAAGAATTGCACACGATACCACTGGTGAACCAAACGCTGCAGCGAATAAAACTTGAAACCCTCACTCAGCGCTCACGCGCTGAATGAGGATGTGTTGATAGAAAGGCAAGCAAAGTAACAGGACAATCTTTATACTTATTCATAGGAGCTACCTAAAAAAGCACCAACTCCCAAGTCAATACGCATTTGAACTTGGTGATCAAACTTCAATTGATTTCAACACAGCAATACAAAGTAGAGACGATATGGAAGACCCCAATAGTACTTACCGAACCCTTCACTTGTTGGTGAAGCACGGCGACAAGCTCGCCAATGGCGTTGCAATTGCAGTCTTTTTACTCGGGCCCGTGATCTGGCTCGTCAACGGTTCGTTCTGGGGAATACCCGTGTGTTTTGCCGCAGCTGCGTTCCTGTTGCTGATTCTGCGAAGCTATGTGGAACTGGTGCGAGTGATTGTCGATATGCTTTTGCCCAAGTAAGCGACAACAATGGTTTGTCAATGCTGTGATGCACCGACCCAAGGACTCAAGGACTCATCACCTTTGGATCGATAGAAATTTAACCAAGGCAGTTCAATCGGTTCGCTCCCTTTGAGAGAATTGAATGCTTTTATCAAGTTTCAAATTCTCCAATGGGATGAGGTATCGGCGAGATGGTGCAAAAGGGGATGTGGTCATCCAATCAGACACACCACATCCTTGGCATGGTATTTTCTAGGTGAACAATTCACCTAGAAAATGCTCCGCACCCCTGAGCGCAGTCACACTGGACTTGACCAGTCCTCCGATGTATCCGCAATTCTCTCCCCCCTCAAGCCCGCCAGTTGCACACCCCACCGCATATAAACCTGGAATAGGCGAGCCATCCACGGCAAGTGCTTGTGAAGCCGCGTTGATGGCGATGCCACCCATCGTGTACGTGATACCCGCGCACGCTGGTATCGCGAAGAAGGGCGCCACCTTGATCGGCACGGGCTTTTGCTTTCCGGCAGATCGAGATGGTGAGAGGCTTGATCCTTGTCCCGCTTCCAACGCGGCGTTATAGGCTTGGATCATCCCAACGAAACTGGATACTTCGAGACCGCACAGTTTCGCAAGTTCAGCAATTGAATCCGCTTGATAAAGCCGACCTCCGTTGTTCGCCAGCGTGGGATTGGGCGAGAGCAGTCGTTGCGTGCCGCTCTCATTCCAAATGCGCGAATCAGCAATGACGATTTTTCCAGTTGGATCGTCACCAATGGCCATGGCATTGGCAACTGCGACGCCTCCCCGTCCTTCATCAGTAAAACGCTGGCCCGCTCGGTCAACGATGAGCCCCGCACCAATGACGTAGTCCAAATAGGGATAGGGCCAGAGCCGATCGTTGGAAAAGACATCGCTCGACAGAACATGGCCGTAAAAGCCGCGCAGATCGGTGATCTGGGCACCCGCAGCGCGAGCCATGAGGAGTCCATCGCCCATGCCTGTACGCGCGTTGCGCTGAAAAATTGCTTCCGGGCGTGGTGTGACGGCGTCAAGCAAGAGTTCTTGATTCGCCTGAAAGCCGCCATCGGCGATGAAGACTGCACTGGCTTGCACCTCAAAATGTGC
>Ga0114962_10004049_pt1 | contig 11739 bp, 9 predicted proteins | sample C_130820_MF_Meta_FD_87017 | JGI IMG/M metagenome (GOLD analysis project Ga0114962, IMG submission 87017) | Freshwater microbial communities from Lake Croche, Canada to study carbon cycling - C_130820_MF_MetaG | ecosystem: Environmental > Aquatic > Freshwater > Lake | place: Lake Croche, Canada... | reverse complement strand
TAGTTGTATGATTTAGAAGCACAATGAGTAATCATTTGAACACATCTTTCAAACTTTGTTTTCACATATTGTTACATATGTTAGATTGTAGTTTTATAAATGTATTTGTACCAAATTTTATCTTCACAAATATGGTGCAATGAATTTTTACAAGAGAATATTTCATTTATTTAAAGGTCGTTTTTAAATAATTAGTACAAATAAATACGTTTTAACATTATTTCATTGTACTCAAAAATGATTTGATTGTTTGATTTCTAACCATTTTAAAGGCATCGTTGAAGTTCGATCTTGATGAATATCCACAAATATTGGATAAGTTTTCCATGGTAGATGATACTAAGAATCCATCTAATATTAATTTAGTGGCATAATCAATACGTTTGATGTTTTTCCAATTTGAGAAAGAATCGTTGTATATATCTTTGAAATAATGGTTGAGTTGATACAAGGGTATATTCAATTCCTCTGATAAATTTTTGATAGAATAACCTTTTTTCAAAAAAGCCAGGGTTTCTTCGTGGTCTATTATTGTATTTTCAATGTCTATTGCCCAAGCTTTCGTAAATTTCTCTTCTGTTTTTTGAGGAATAAAATATAATTTTGCTAAAAATGAATCACTTGCATGATACCTTATTTGGCCAAATCCAAATAAAATATAGGGATTGATGAATAATTGGATACAGAGGAATCCGAGACCTAAGCCTGCTACTATAGATATTGATGTAACTATCGATAGATTTCTTGTATGAATAGAGTTCACTGTATAGATTAAATTACTCACGTAAATCATCGATGTGGTAATTAATATCATTTGAATCCAACGAGCCATAAACATTTGTTGATAATAGCTTAATCGTTTTTTTGCTTGAGAAAAATTCTTCACGACGTACCTGATGCTCAGTATTATATAAAATAGGATACTGATGGGGCGAGCTAAAAAAAAGATACTAGATGTTCCTATCAATAAAGGAATATCTAGCATGTTCGTTGGATTGTTTTTAATAGCCTTTATCCATTCTATTTTTTCATTGTAGGGTAATAAGTCGTAAGGGAGTGTATTAATTAAAAAAAATAAGGCAGGTATTAAATGAATCCAATCTTTCTTTGATAAAGTCAATTCAGGTGATAGTAACTTTCTGATATAAAAAAAAAGAACTGGTCCTAGAGTAAAGGCGATGGGAATTGTGTGTATGAAAAATAGTGCAGCTATTTCAGGTGGCAGGTTTACAACGGTAACGAGGTGGTTAAAACCCTGAATCCCATTTAGCAGATATATCAAGCACAAATAATAGTTTTCACCTCTATCCCTATTTCTGTTGATAAATAATTGATAACTTCCTACAAAACATAAAAATATTAAAAATAAGCCCATGTTATTGTGTGATACTTTGTAGGAATTCGGATAAGCTTGTTTGATGGTGTTTATTAAAAGCTAATTTAAAAGTACTCACTTTACTAAAACCATATTCGCTGATGATAGATCCTAAATTGTATTTTTTTAAATCATCCTTGCTGATATTGTCTATAAAACATTTAATTCTCATTTCATCTCGAAAATCAATGAAGCTGATTTGTAATTCTTTTTTGAAATATTCTTGTAATCTGTATTTAGGAATATTCATATCATTCGATACATAACTTAATGTAAACTCATTTTTAGTAAAATCTTTGTTTTCTTGATAAGTAGCAATTTGGCTATCAAATTGTAATTTTAAGTCGTAGTCTAGATCAACAATTTTTCTTGATTTGTTGATAAGATTTAGTTTTTTATTTCCCGGTAGTTTAGTGAATTTAATTCCATATAAAATTTGAGGATACTTGTACACGAACATATTCATCAGAAATAATGCCAGTAAAGGAATTGCAAAGAAGATTTTAGGTAAATCTTTGTTAGTCAAATAAACCACAAATGTCAAAATTAAATTACTTAAGAATAATAGCAAAAAAAATGTCATTAATGTAAAAAGCCATTTTTTCAATGTCACAAAACCTTCCTCCATAAATTTACTTTCTAGAATGTTGGAATGATTAATCAACAAGAAGAAACTCATGGTAATATAAATTAATGTCACTACAGGAGAGCCTAAGTAATACAATGCAGAGGTCCCATACCAAAATTTCACATAAAAAGTTTGATTGATATTTAAAAATATTTTATTTAACAGCATCGTTTTATATTCTATCGTGCTAAAATAAAAGGGCACCATGTTTATCACTGACAAAAAGAATATGATGTAGTGTTTAAAATCTTTTTTAAAGGAAATTGTTTTACCTAAAATATAAAATCTGAAGTAAAAGTAAAAATAAGGACCTATAAGGAAATACAACGGAAAGAGATTACCAAAAAAGATTAAATGGAATACAGGATTTAAATCCAAAAGAGTAGGAATGTATCCCATAGCTCTCAAACCTATTAATAAAAATAGAATGGATAAATATCGGTTTTCGATGAATCGTTTACTGGATGAAATAAATAATATTCCAGCATTGAATAATGTAAATAAAGAAACAACCAGGTACATATAATTTTAGAACTTTTTTCTGCTAGTTTATAATATAAATCAATCTTTTAACAAAACAGTTAAATAAAAATCACCAAGATTAAAGAATATTTCGTCTGAATTTTGAAATCGTAAAAATTTTGCTTCAAACAAAATAAATTCATGATGATTCATAGTTTTAATAAATCTGTAATTATTTGTCTGAATGGTTTGAATCGTAATAAGGGATTCTTGACTTTCAACACTGTAATTAATTTTTATGTTGGAACATTCTGACAATAAAATAAACTTAAAGGTATTGTTTAAATTATTTTCTTCGCAATATTTGATTCTAAATGCTTTCATTTATTTCAACAATTAATTAGTTAAACGTTTTTACTTATTAATTGCTTGAATTTCACTTCAAAATCATTTTCTAATAACTGAGAGGCTAAATGGTGGTTTAAAAAATAAGATTTTTTTCTACGGTCTTCTGCGGTTCCTTTACTAACTATTACTTCCTCAACTCCATAGATAAGAAATAGTTTTAGATTTAAATCATTTAAGAAATTATTTCTAGCTAATCGATTATTCAAATGATTGATTTTTTCAGGATCGATTATAGAATTTAAAAAATCAATGGAAACACCTTTACTGTCTTTTTTTAAATAAATTAATTGATTTAAGAACCTAAGTTCCTTTTCAACAAAATTGCATTTAGCAAATTCGATTGTTGGGATAAATCTTTTTTTATTTATAAAATACCGGTTGTTAGGATTGGAGTAATTTTTATTGTTGAGTAGTATTCTACCAAATGAATTTCTTATTCGAGTATTCGTTCCCAACAATAACCCCAAAATACCTGAAACAGCTATCAAAAAATAAGCTTCCATTCTTTATTGTATTTGTTATTTTATTATAATACTAATTAAGTTCAATCCAACATATAAATTGTGTTAAATACATCATAATCTATTTGTTGAATATAAATATTTGAAGATTGGTATTTTTTCAAAATGGTATTTATACTATTGACTCACTCCTTTTTTACCTTTTTATTGCTTTTTGAATGCTTTAAATATGTTATAACTGTCATTGACCCATATTTGAAATATTACCTAAGTAACATTGCATCAGGGAATACAATTTCAAATAATAGTATTTTTCCTATTTCCACTGATTGATTTAATTAAAATTATTAGCCCATGTGACTGAGGAGGGCGAAGCCGTGGGGCAGATGTATGATGTATGATGTAAGAGGTATGATGTAAGAGGTAATAGGTAAGAGGTAAGAGGTAATAGGTAAGAGGTAATAGGTAATAGGTAATAGGTAATAGGTAATAGGTAAAAGGTAATAGGTAAAAGGTAATAGTTAAATGGTAATAGGTAAGAGGTAAGAGGTAAGAGGTGATAGGTAGAGGTAATAGGTAATAGGTAAAAGGTAATAGGTAAAAGGTAATAGGTAAATGAGGGATCTGAAGTTTTAATCAATTTTTAAAAAAAATATGAAAATTCAAATTAGGTTTTATGGCTTAGTATTTAGCTTGTTGGTGATGGTAACCACATCCTGTAACATGAACAAGCATTTGGCTTATTTTAAATCGACAAAGGATACAACTATTACTGTTGTACAAAAGGATTTTGAACCTATAATACAGACGGGTGATATCTTATTTATTAGCGTTACAAGTTTGGATGCGGTAAGTTCCGCAACTTTCAATTTTTCAACTACAGGTACCAGTTCTTCACCGGGTATGATGGCTACTGGATCTCTACCTCCCAATACTACCTTGGGTATCCTCGTGAACAATGATGGAAGTATTGAGATGCCTAAATTGGGAAAAATTCAGGCGAGAGGTAAAACAAAAGAGAAATTGAGAAATGATTTAACGGTTTCTCTGTTGCCTTATTTAAAGGAACCTGTTGTTACAATCCGTTTCATGAACTATCGTGTTACAGTGTTAGGTGAGGTGAACCGTCCAGGTACTTTACCTATTCAAAATGAACGTGTATCTGTTCTGGAAGCTATTGGATTAGCAGGTGATTTAACCATGTATGGAAATAGAAATAATATCTTACTGATTCATGAAAATAATGGAATCAAAGAGACCAAGAGATTATCTCTTACTGATTATTCCATTTTTTCTTCTCCTTATTATTATTTACAAAGTAACGATGTGATATATATTGAACCCAACAAGGCGAGAGGTTATAATGCTAGTCCTGCAGCTGTTTTACTCCCTGCATTTGCTACCAGTATCTCTCTAATAGTTTTGGTAATTAAATCCCTGTAATTCCATCATGAATCAAGACGACTTTAACGATTTTTACACTAGCGACAAAAGCGCAGAGGGATCAAATATAATTACTCAGTTAATTCAAACCTTTTTGCCCTACTGGCCATGGTTTGTTTTTTCGGTTGCATCTTTTCTGGTTGGAGCCAATTTTTATTTAAAATATGCCTCTCCAGAATACTCTGTTGCAGCTAAGATTTTAGTGAAAGACGAGAAAAAAGGAGTGGATGCAGGAAAAGTACTGGAGGCATTAAATGTTTTTGGTGAAAGTAAAATCGTTGAAAATGAAATTGAAATCATACATTCTGTTCCTCTTTTGGAAAATGTGGTCAAAGATTTGAATTTGTATGTTTCACAAACCCATGTAGGAAATATAAGAGATGTTGAATATTATGGCGCCAATGCTCCTTTATTTATTTATGCTTTACAAAAAGATAGTATAAAAGCTTTACGAAAAAACATTCTTTTTCGGGTGGATAAACGTAAAAAATCCATTGTATTTGGCTATAACCGTGTTCCTTGGAATTCCAATATTTTAATCAATGGCATTGCTTATCGAGTTGATATCAATCCAGAATATTTAAAAACCATAGATAAGTCGGTTAATTTTAATACATCCGATCAATTTATACTTAATATCAATGACGTATATAGAGTAGCGGTAGGTTTGAAAGGTGCCCTAACCGTAAACGGTTCATCCGAACAATCTTCCGTGATTAATTTAGCATTAGAAACTAATGTACCTAAGAAAGGGGAGGACGTTATTAACACATTATTTCAAGTCTATAGCAATGCCTCCATCAGTGATAAAAATATCATTGCGAAGAATACACTAAATTTTATAGAAAAAAGACTTGGTTTGATGTCTGGTGAGTTGGAGCAAGTGGAGGAGGAAATCAAAGATTACAAATCCAAAGAAGGGATTGTTGACATCTCTGCTCAAGGTCAATTGTACTTAGAAACGATTAGTTTAAACGACCAAAAATTATCTGAAATGCAAGTTCAGATGACCGTTTTGAATGATATTGAAAAATATGTTTTAAGAAAAAATGCTAACACCAATGTTGTACCATCCCTGTTTGGTATAAATGATGCAACACTAATTGCCTTGGTCAACAAACTTTATGAAACAGAAATGCAGTTAGCTAAAGTTGCGAGAGTTACCGGTAGCCAAAGTGATGCAATTGCACAATTGAAGGAGGAAATTTCAAAATTGAAGCCTGATATTTTAGAAAATATTCAAAATTTACGAACCAATTTTAAGACCGCACAGCGAAAAGTAGAATCGAATATTTCTGAAAGTAAGAGTTTATTGACCACGATTCCAGGTAAGGAGAAAGTCTTGATTGATATTTCAAGACAACAAATGATTAAGAATAATATTTATTCTTTTTTGTTACAGAAAAGGGAAGAAACCGCCTTATCTTATGCCTCTGCGGTAGCAGATAGCAGGGTGATAGAACCGGCGGTTGCCAATAACTCTCCAATCAAACCAAAACCCAATATGATTTATTTGATTGCTTTGGCTTTGGGTTTTGGAATAGTTATATTAATTATTTTGCTCCTTGATATTTTATCCACTTCCATTAAATTTAGGAAAGACATAGAAAAAAGTGTCTCAGTTCCCATTCTTGGAGAATTAATGATGGGAGATTCTAAAAAACATTTAGTGGCTAATGAAGGTAATCGTTCCATTTTGGCTGAACAATTTCGAATGATTAGGACCAATTTGGCCTATTATGGATTAAGCAAAGAAAATAATATCATTCAAATTTGTTCCTCTATTTCGGGTGAAGGTAAATCTTTTGTGGCAGCTAATTTAGCCATTACTTTTTCACTCACTGGAAAAAAAGTATTATTGTTAGAATTGGATTTGCGTAAACCTAAAATTTCAAGGTATTTTAAATTAGAATCCCAAAAGGGATTAACTGATTATCTAATAAATATTGCTCGATTGGAGGAAATCATACAAACGAGTGATAAGAATCCCAACCTAAGTATTATATCCTCTGGTTCAATTCCTCCCAATCCAACGGAATTAATTAGCAGTGAAAATTTCACACAATTCATTGAATTGATTAAAGCTCAATTTGATTACATCATTGTCGATTCTTCTCCATTGGCTTTGGTGACCGATTCTCAAATTTTCGCTTCATTTGCACAGACTACTTTGTACGTCATTCGTCATGGTTATACTCCCAAAAGTTATCTAAATTTCTTGCAGCAGCAAGTGGAATCCAATCGATTTAAAAGTATCAATATCATTTTTAATGGTATCAAACCTCGAGGTGTTATCGGCTATGGATATGGTTACGGTTACGGTTACGGTTACGGTTACGGTTACGGTTACGGATATGGTTACCATGATGGGGCAAAACCTAAAAGATGGTGGAAACGCGTTTCAGGTAATAGGTAATAGGTAATAGGTAATAAGTAAGAGGTAATAGGTAAAAGGTAAATGGGGTAATAGGTAATAGGTAAAAGTTAAAAGAAAATAGGTAAAAGTTAATAGTTAAAATAATATGTTCGAAGTAGTAAATATCATTCTGTCTGGAGGAGTTGGAAGCCGATTGTGGCCATTGTCTAGGAAGTCAAAACCTAAACAGTTTTTGCCCATTTTTAATGGTAAATCGCTATTTGAGATGACGATTGAGCGCAATCAATTGTTGACTACCCAATTTATAGCAGTAGGGAATAAGGATCATGTTGATTTGACCAAACAAAGTTTTGATCAATTGAATCAAAAAACGAATTATTCCCAAATACTGGAAGCTGCACCTCGGAACACTGCTGCTGCCATTGCTTTTCCTTGTTTCGATTTAGCTCCTGAAACCGTTGTTTTAATCACACCCTCTGATCATATTATTAAAGATAATTCTGCCTATGGGCAAGCTATGAAACAAGGGATTTCCATGGCAAAAGCCGGGAATTTAGTTTGTTTTGGGGTAAAACCAACAAGACCTGAGACAGGTTACGGTTACATGGAATTTGATGGTTTTGATGTGAAGTCATTTAGAGAGAAACCTGATGAAGTAACCGCCAAAATTTACATTGAACGTGGTGATTTTCTTTGGAATGCGGGTATATTTTGTTTCCAAGCAGGGGTTTATTTAGATGAATTGCAAAAGTACGAACCTGAAATTTTCGCTAAATCTAAGTTGGCCTGGGAAAAGGCAGAAAATGGATTTTTGCCTTTGTCAGAAAGTTTAGATATCCCTTCCAAAAGCATTGATTATGCAGTAATGGAAAGATCTGAAAAAATCAAAGTGGTTCCCGCTGATTTCGCTTGGTCCGATTTAGGTTCCTTTGATTCGATATGGGATTTCCAAGAAAGTCAGGAGCCGATTGCCAAGGTACCATACAAAAATTTGGCACTGAGTTCCAACAATAAACATGTGGAGTTTTTGGGAGTAAAAGACTTAATCGTTGTAGAAACGGATGATGCGATTTTGATTTTACCCCGTCATCAAAGTCAAGATGTAAAACATGTTTACGAACGTTTAGAGAAAGAAAATTCCCATTTATTACAATAGCCTAATGCATCAACAATCAAAAATTTATGTCGCTGGTCATCGTGGGATGGTCGGTTCGGCCCTTTGCCGATTATTAATGGCTCGTGGATTCGAGAACATTATCACTCGTACTTCCAAAGAATTGGATTTACGCAATCAACATGCGGTCAATGATTTTTTTGGCCAAGAAAAACCCGATTATGTATTTTTAGCTGCGGCAAAAGTAGGAGGGATTCATGCGAACAATACCTATCGGGCGGAGTTTTTGTATGATAATTTAATGATGGAAACCAACCTCATTCATGCGGCACGTATTCACCGAGTGACCAAATTATTATTCCTAGGTAGTTCATGTATTTATCCCAAATTGGCAGAACAGCCATTGAAGGAAGAATATTTATTGAATGGATATTTAGAACCCACCAATGAGCCTTATGCCATAGCCAAAATTGCTGGTATCAAATTATGTGAAGCGTATCGTGACCAATATGGCTGTAATTTCATTTCGGTTATGCCAACCAATTTGTACGGTTATGGAGATAATTATGATTTAAAAAATTCTCACGTATTACCAGCTCTTTTAAGAAAATTTCACGAAGCAAAAGAGAGCCATTTGCCTTTTGTAGAAGTTTGGGGTACGGGTACTCCCAAGAGGGAGTTTTTATTTGCAGATGATTTGGCAGATGCCTGTGTGTATTTAATGGAACATCATCATTCTGGAGATATCGTGAATATTGGTACAGGTGAGGATATCAGTATCAAAGAATTGGTAGAAAAAATACAAATATTGACGGGTTTTGAAGGTGAAATAAAGTGGAATACAGCCCAGCCAGACGGAACTCCAAGGAAATTATTGGATGTAAGTCGTTTACATGGACTAGGATGGAAGCACCGAACCAGTTTGGAGGAAGGCTTAGCCTTAACTTATGCCAATTATGTTGAAAAATTAGAATTAGTTTAAAAAAATCAAAATGTCTACCAATCAAAAAACAGCTTTGATAACCGGTGTTACGGGTCAAGACGGGTCTTATTTAGCCGAATTATTATTAGAAAAAGGATATGCGGTGCATGGAATCAAGCGGAGAGCTTCTTCATTTAATACCCAAAGAATCGATCATTTATACCAAGATCAGCACGAGCATAATGTGAATTTTACCTTGCATTATGGCGATTTAACCGATTCAACCAATTTGATTCGGATCATACAAGAAGTGCAGCCAGATGAGATTTACAATTTGGGAGCGATGTCGCATGTAAAGGTTTCTTTTGATTCCCCTGAATATGTAGGCAATGTGGATGGTTTAGGAACCTTGCGCGTACTGGAGGCAGTGCGCATTTTAGGTCTAGAAAAGAAAACAAGAATCTATCAGGCATCCACATCAGAATTATATGGTGGTTTAGCCGAGAATAAGAATGAACAAGGATTTTACGATGAAAATTCGCCGTTTTATCCCCGTTCACCTTATGGGGTGGCTAAAATTTATGGCTTTTGGATTACTAAAAATTATCGAGAAGCATACAATATTTTTGCTTGCAATGGGATATTATTTAATCATGAGTCGCCAAGAAGAGGAGAGACCTTTGTGACACGTAAGATTACCATGGCAACAGCGGCGATAGCCTTAGGAAAACAAGATTGCCTGTATTTGGGAAATTTGAATTCACAAAGAGATTGGGGGCATGCCAAAGATTATGTAGAAGCCATGTGGCGAATTTTGCAACAGGATGTTGCGGAAGATTATGTCATTGCTACGGGAGTTACAACTTATATCCGCGATTTTGTTCGTTTATCCTTTGCAGAAGTAGGCATTGAATTGGCTTTTGAGGGTGAAAACGAAAATGAAATTGCCAAAGTTGCGGCATGTAATCATCCCGAATACCAATTGGAAAAAGGGAAAGTGGTAGTCCGAGTAGATCCACAATATTATCGCCCAACCGAAGTAGATTTATTGATTGGCGATCCAAGTAAATCAAAACGTTTAGGCTGGGAGCCTAAATATGACTTAGCTGGCTTGGTGAAGGAGATGGTGGCGAGTGATTTGTTAGTGATTAAGGGGTAAAAGAAAAGGTAAAAGATTAAAGGTAAGAAGTAGTAAAATAAATTATGCAAGCAGCGAAACGTGTAGCAATGAACACGGGTATATTATATGCCCGTATGGCTATTACGATGTTTATTTCACTTTACTCCACTCGGCTAATTTTAGCAGCTTTGGGAGTAGCTGATTTTGGATTGTTTAATCTGGTGGGTGGAGTAATCTCTATGTTGGGATTTTTGAACAGTTCCATGGCTGCAGCTACACAACGCTTCATGTCCTTTGCACAGGGAGCAGGAGATTTGGAAAAAGTAAAGCGGATTTTTAACATGAGCACGCTCCTGCATTGGGGTATTGCGGTTGTTATTTTGCTGGTATTGGAAATTGCAGGCTACTTCTTTTTCAATGGAGTGCTGAACATATTGCCAGAACGATTGGGAGTAGCGAAAATCATTTACCAGTTTATGGTAATAAGTACCTTGTTCACTGTGATTTCTGTTCCTTATGAGGCAGTCATTACTAGCCATGAAAACATGATGGTATATGCCATACTAGGCATTATAGAAGCTATCTTAAAATTGGGGATTGCCTTATACATTACCTACAGTTCTCAAGACCATTTAATGGCTTACGGTTTTTTGATGGCTGCGCTTTCTATTTTTTTATTGCTATTGCGCCGTATTTATTGTCATCGTTATTATGTTGAATGTGTATTAAAAATTCGACATTATTACGACAAACCATTATTGAAAGAAATAGGTGGTTTTGCGGGTTGGTCTTTATTGGGTAGTTCTAGTAGTATGTTGACTAATTATGGACAAGGAATTGTCATAAATGTATTTTTCGGTACAGTTGTAAATGCAGCACAGGGGATTTCAGGGCAAATTAGTGGACAATTAAATGTGTTTGCCACCACTCTTATAAAAGCTTTAAACCCTATTATTGATAAGAGTGAAGGTTCTGGAAATAGGAGTGCCATGCTTAATGCTACATTGATGGGAAGTAAAGTCTCTTTTTTTTTATTAATGATTTTTTATATTCCTTTTTTAATTGAATTACCATATATTTTTAAACTATGGTTAAAAAATGTTCCTGAATATGCAGTCATTTTTTGTAGATTATTATTAATTCGTAATTTAATTGAACAGTTATTTATTCCATTAGCATCAGCAATTGCAGCCCAAGGTAATATCAAAGCATATCAAATAAGAGCTTCGATATTATTATTTTTCCCATTGATAATTTCTTATTTGTTATTCAAATATGGATATCCGCCTTATGTACTGTATGTAGTTTTTATTATTTATTCTATAATTGCTTCCAGTATTATATTGTATTACAGCGAAAAAAATTGCCAATTATCTATAAAAGAGTTTTTACTAAATGTAATTCTTAGGTGTTTTGTTTGTTTTGGTAT
>Ga0114962_10004048_pt1 | contig 11740 bp, 13 predicted proteins | sample C_130820_MF_Meta_FD_87017 | JGI IMG/M metagenome (GOLD analysis project Ga0114962, IMG submission 87017) | Freshwater microbial communities from Lake Croche, Canada to study carbon cycling - C_130820_MF_MetaG | ecosystem: Environmental > Aquatic > Freshwater > Lake | place: Lake Croche, Canada... | reverse complement strand
CATCTTCCTCGGATTCATCTTCTTCCTCGGATTCATCTTCTTCCTCGGATTCATCTTCCCCTAATTCTGAAAGAGGAGGGGGCTCCAAAGAATGTGAAATAGGTGGGGGGTTTGGAACATCAGGTGGGGTTGGAACAGGTGGGGTTGGACCAGGTGGGGTTGGACCAGGTGGGGGTTTTGGAATATCAGGAGGGGTTGGAACAACAGGTGGGGGTTTTGGAACATCAGGTGTTGGAACAACAGGTGGTTTTGGTATAGAAATAGGTGTTGTAATAGAGATACTCTTTGGACTTGAATTATTTTTATTTTTAATATTAATCTGCTTAATTTGCGCACCTATTTTAGTAATAAACTCTTGTAAAAACCCATTTTTCTTCCCACCGCCTCCTTGAACACCGTGAATCACGCCTGGTCCTCCAGGCAACAAGCTCGCAGTTGCATCATAATTTGGAGGCGGCCCTTGCATCACTAATAGAGTCGTGGAATAATTGCCTGGTTGTGGCGCGATGGAATATGGCGGGCTCCTAGCCAGTCTACTTGGCTCGCCATCGACAACAGTTGCTCCTTGTAGTTCCCAATAGAATGGCGATAGAATCGTGTCCCGGGAATAATAAGGCCCTGCATAATATCCGTCACTGAGTTCTCAAGAGCGATACAGCGTTCTCCGTTCTGAAGACCAAATTCGAGTCCTGCAATTAGGCCGAGCCATTCAGCGTCGATCTTAGAAAAGACATTGTTAATAATTTTAGTGTTCTGGATCATGATCCGACTTTCGGAAGGAATAAGGTAGCGGCTAATCTGAGCCTGACGAATGGAAGAACTGAAGGCTGCGTGAACCTGCACAACTGCAAAAAAAGGAGGTAAGTGGGTGAATCGACCACACAAGCGTGTATAAGGGAATTCCATTCCATATGAATCTTATGTCTTGTTTAGGTTTGCATAGAAGCGAAGTCGAGCCTCTCGTATAGCATCGGTCTGTTCTTTTGTAGGAACTGTAGGAGTAGCAATTGCCTCTGGGACAATCTCATTTATATCAGGAGCCGGTTCCTCGTGTTCAGGAATGCCTCCCTCAGGTTCCAAGAACTCAATCTGGACTTCCCCTCCGAGTCGCACAACACCAAACGGTTCTACTTGTTCTACAAAGGAACAGACTTCATATCCACCCAGTTCTTCGAGAGGAAGACAGATCGTGGTGCCCGCCTCCATTACGTGAAAGCGATCCAAGTAGGTCTCAAAGGCCTTGCGTAAATCTGTGTGATAGGCCGCATTGTCCATAGGTCTTAGGCTGATGCGCACGGCCGAGGGAATCTCTTCCAGGTAGGGACCCAGAAAGACCTGTTGATCCTCTGATCCCGAATAGCCCAGATGTTCCAGAATCCAACGGGGTACATAGGCTGCTTCGGACGAATCAGAGGATCCAATACACACTATTCGACTGCATTCACTTTCTATATTCGTCAACTTGGCCAACATCGGGATTCCAGGGGGGAAGAGATCCATCCACTGATCGAGAACTTTCTGGGGAACAATGATTTCATCCCCTGCTTCTAGAATCCCCTGTTGATCCAAGAAACTAAGCGGCCGAATGGGGAGAATAAGATCGTGATTGGACATATTGTTACTGTATCTACTTATTCAATATTCAATCAATTTTATACGCAATTGTAGAGATGTCCAACACAACAATTGCCAAGATACCACGAAAAGGGTGTTTGGGCCTGTGCAGGGAAACGGAGGAGGAGCGCTATGAGGCCGTTCTTGAGTCCGCTATTGTCGATGAGCACTTCAAGAACAGTATTCGCCGGCGCTACATCTATATGCTCCAGGAGTTTCAGACCCGTGCCTTTCGGTATTCAGCCCTGTACCACATAGGCCATTTCATTATTACGGTCGGATCTCTCGTCGTTCCTGCACTCCTATCCGTCCAATACACTAATTCCATTGCGGACTATCAGACACAGATCTATTGGCTCACCTGGACCCTATCCTTATGCGTATCTATGTTTAATGGTATTCTTGTGCTGTTCAAAGTCGACAAGAAATATCATTCACTGCATACGACACTGGAACGCCTACGGTCTGAGGGCTGGCAGTATCTCGAATTAACGGGGCGTTATACAGGAAATCTATTGCATAATGGGGATGAACCGAGCCACAGGAATCAATACAGGTTCTTTTGTCACTATGTGGAAAAAATCAAGCTCGCGCAGATCGAAGAGGAATACTACAAATACGAGGATCCGAGCAATCCACTGCGTTCCACTCAGAATAGTCAGAAACCTGGGGCCGCTTCTTCCACTATTATGTTACCCTCCATTCACGAAGAGATTGCAGCTCTGAATCCGCCCAAGACCGTCAAGGAGGTGATGCAGGGACTTCTAACAGAAACAGAAAGTATTCCCAGTCCTACAAATGAAGTAGTTGTTCCTGTTGAAAATAATACCACAGCCCTAAGTAAGGATGGCACCTCATTGCCAGTGTGATCCCTTGTGCCAAAATCCACCTTTAAAAGGAAGCTCCTTCTGCTCAAAGCACAAGGGTCGCTGTTCTCAACAGAGCCCTTTAACCGGCGCAGAGCCACCTATAGGTCTCGCAAAATACAACAAGACCGTGCCAATGCTGGATTCTCATAACTGTTTTGCCTATGCACTGGATTATGTGGATACTCCCGATAAAGCACAATGTAATAAGAATGGTTGCGATATTCCTTTCCATCAGCCAGGGCGGCGTGCAGGCTATCCTAAGTGGGCCAAGGTCAAGGGAAAGCGCTGCCCCGATCTCATTGGACGACTCAAAGGGGATATTCCGACCATTCAGAGAACAACGTTTACCCGCCGCTGTCCCCGAAATAGTTATAAGATAGCCTTGGTTGTGGATCCGAAGAGTGACTATCATTTTTATCGCCAGGATGCGGATGGAATGTGGAGTCACAAGCCAGGTGGAACCCAGGCCACACGTCTGGATGCCTCTCAGCACCCTATCTATAATCCCGAGCTAGCAGATCGCGATTATACACAGGATTCGGGACTCCATTACACCCAATTCTGTTCGTATCTATGTGTTCCGAAACAGTCCAGGCGGATCAAGAGGGGAGGATCTAGGCGTTGTGGCTCTTCAAGGCGGCTAACCAGGGGCCGGCGTAGGTCTGAATAATGGAATTGTCTGGATAGAGTTCTGCAAGTCCCTGCACGGCATCCCAGCGTTCCAAAGGATTCGTATGACACATCTTACGAAGAACTTTGTAGCCGAGGGACTTGGGTCCATTGAATTCATTTGGAAACTTGTACTCGGGCCACAGGCTTAGTCGGCTGATGACCCCGACAATCATCGAGGCAATGGCCCACGAATCATTCATTCGCCAATAGGCTCTGAACCAGCCACTAAAATCTCCATCCCGATAGGCCTTGCTACTGTGAATAAAGTCCTGAATCCCTTTCCGTTGTTCCTCCTTGGTCATTCCTAGAATGGCTCTTTGCTTAACGAGAATAGGCTTCTTCTCAATCATATCGTCAATCAGTTTGTGCTCTGGAGGAACCCCCTCCCCATTCCCTGTAAGTACTTTGTAGCGGGCATTCATAAGAAGATAGTCCGTGGATTCCTGTGTGAGTTTTAACGTAAAGGAGTGATACAGACGGTCTTCTAAATTCTTTTCATTCAAAACATCGATGGCCAAGTTCCAGTCAATAAAATGAACCTTCTGATTCGTATCAAGCAGTGCATTGCCACTATGGAGATCCATATGGGCAATGGAATGCAGAATGAGAAGCGTGATGCCTTCAAAGGCCGTTGTTACAAAATTGCGGAAATTGAATTTATGCACATTGATCTTGTATGTGTCCAGGGCTTCTCCCCCAAAATTCATTCGTAAGATGCGTAAGCTATTCATATCCTCCCCTGTAATCATCTTACACTCCTCCAAATCATTTGCCTTTTCGTGCTGTTGACTTAAAGGTGCGGGGGTGCACATCGTATCAGCCACTGAATAATAGGTTTCCCACGAGGGGATTTTGTGAACTCGCTGGGCAATTGCAAACTCTGTCTTTGCGTCTTTGATGGATAACAACTTGTCCACCTGTTTCTGTGACCCTTCTCGACTGTTCTTTGGTATGCTCATAGCAGTTTGTGGCTTACAGTCCAGCGGTGGCATATAGGCACATCCATAGACACCGGCCCCCAGTATATCTCCTCCGGTTAGCATCCTCTGGTAGAACTACTCTTAATAAATTTATGAACAAATGCACGTGCCAATTTGTTCCTATAAAAACAGCCTAAATCAACAGGATGATCGTCCAGGTACTCTGGGTCTGCGTATCTATTTTATTAGTGGTGGCAGTTCTGGAAGTCTTCTGGCCCCAGACTCTCAATGAGGGATTCAGCACTCTTATGGGCGTCGGGGACAGCACATTTTGGGCAGGGCATATGCCTAGAAGGGGAGATGTGAGCCTACCCCCCAAATCCGAGCAGAGCGGATATCTTCGCGAGGCCCGTTATTTTGCAGACTACGTGGATGTCCAGAATCTCGGTGTCAAGCACGACTTCTGTCGTATGGTACAGCCTTTGAGTGGTTCAGACAAAGACATCTTCTTTGCGTGCGCTCTAGGAGGTACGGAAGGGCTCTCTTCCGTGGCGTTCAAAACTCAGTCTGTCAAACAGGGATTCCGTATTAGCCGCGATGACTATATGAATACCACGAGCTATGACACAATCGGATACTGTCGCATTCTCAAACTAAAGGAATTCCTGACACCCTTTCAGGCCATTTGCACCGCCACCACAATCAATGGATTCAAAGATGCAGCCTTGGATACACAGGACTCGCAGCCCCCTGAGGAGATTCAGACCCTCCTCGACTTTTATGTGGGAATTCTCTTTTGGCTCCGACTCATTGACGATACGGTAGACTATGCACAGAATCTGAAGATTATGACAGCCTCCCAGATTGGCGTCCAAGAGACACCGCCCAAACCTGCCATTGCACGCACTCTGCAGTTTGATGGGGTCAGCCAGTTTCTCAAGATCGGCGACAAACCCAATCTGAGCTTCGGAGATACCATAGACTTACGGTATCTTCGATCTCTGTCTTTTTGGGTGTTTTTTGATGAATTTACGAACAACGCAAAGATCTTTGATTTTGGCAATGGAGCCGGCAAAGACAATATATTTCTCGGCATTATTGGCCGTGGCAACGAGAATGCCAGCCAAGACCCTATTCGTCTCAATGGATGTCGTTTGCAGAATGATTCTACAGTGCCAAATGCTCCTTCAGGTGCCCAGACTGTGGATGAAACAACACCTGAGTATCTTATGCAGACATCGAGTGCCAATGTGAATGAGTTTAACTGTGATGAGCCCGAGGTCTACGGACGGACAATGGAACCTGTGCAACCCTTTGCAATGCCCAAGTTTAGAGCTACCTCAGCCGATTTGCTCTATGAGATTTGGGACCAGCAACAGCGGAAACTCCATGTGCAGATTCCAGGGGTCTTTCCTTTACAGAAGTGGACTCACGTAGTCCTGACAACGACGAACAATGATGCGGCGCGGCCCACGCTGACCTTCTATATCAATGGAGAACTCGTGAATACAGAAGTAGCCGCTTGGCTTCCTCAGAATGGATCCACAACCAGTAACTACATTGGCAAATCCAATTGGGCCAATGATACGAGTCAAGCCTCTAATGCAGATGAACTCTTTAAGGGTAAACTCTTTGATTTTCGTGGCTATAAAACCCCGATGCCAGCCTCTAAACGGAAAGATACATACCAGTGGGGCCTGCAGAAACTGGGACTACAGGATTCACCGCCAGATGAGGCTGATTTGAAGAAGAAGAAGGATTTGAAGAAGGCGCAACAGAAGAGGGAGGGGGAAGAGGATGCAAAGGATTTGAAGTATCAGAAAGTGAAGAAAGAGGAGGAAGAGAAGGCAAAGGTGTTGAAGGCGGAGCAGAAGAAGAAAGAGGAGGAAGACAAGGCACTTGCGTTTCAGAAGTGGAAAGAACGGAACGGGATGCGCTAGTGAGCCAGTCTTTGAACTGCGTTAGAAGCTGTTCTCGCATCTCTACCAAGGTTCCCTTGTGCAAAGGAATCAGATAGGCATCCAGTTCTGCCATTGCTAGTAAATGCTGACACCCGCCCTCGACTTTCAGCTCATTCTGAAATTCGAGAACGGGACAGCCAATCGGCAAAGCCCACAACTTGGCCCACTGTTCATCCTGCTTCGGTAGATTGTACAAGATACACAAACCGGCCCCTGCAAGTTGCTGATAGGCCTCGAGACCGTAGCGTGTACGCAAGACCTGTTCTACAGACCATCCGGCAGGCAGCAGAGGAGCTAGCTGTTCTTCCACAAATTCGGGCGTCAAGATCTCATCCACCAAGACCACGCACTTGGATCCCCTCTCGCCTGTCCATCCAGACCACGCGGCTCTCAAAGCCCGAATCTCGTGAACACTCACCTCTGCCGTTTCAGGAATGAATCCTACCACCTCCTTTGCATAGACCACTCCGCCAGGACCCCATACAATGGCCGGTAAGGCCCCTGTTAGTCCCTTCTTAAGAACAAAGGATTGCAGCGTTGGAATCAAGGACTGTACTACAAACAGGCTGGGGGCCTCCTCTGAATCTAGATGATTATAGATCTGTAAAGCATACGACAAATAGTGAAGACAATACAGATCTACATTTGTCATTGAATTCATAGAAGGACAGGGAATTGCCAGCATCCTATGGGCCCGATCACACGCGTGAATATAGGAGATACTCAGATCGCGCCCCACCTTCTGGATAAATGAATTGGATGTCTCCACAGATCCCAGATAGACCTTCTTATAGTCATAGACAATCCCCGCATTCGTCACAAAGGCATTGGACCACCTGTAGAGCTTCAGGGGACTTAAAGAAAAAGGGTTCGATGCAGCGGGAGACCACTTGAAGCGATTCTCACGGGCCAACATAATACAGTAGGTCTGCAGCTTCTTATCACTAAGCCCCTTAATTATCACGGAGCCGGATCGGGGACTTAAAGACCCGAGGGCTCCAGGTCCTTCGGTTGCCTGTTCAATCTCCACGAGTGCACAGGGGTGCACATACATATATAGGCGCGCGGGGACAATGTCCCTTGGATTATAGTTGCGAATGGCCGTCTTATGAAGATGGATCGTTTGAATTGTCTGACAGGGGTTGGAGACTGTGAATCGCATACCAAACATATCGCCTGTGAAGCGATTATCGCATCCGGCTGTGCCGAGTTTATAGGCAAAGGAGTCCCAGGCCCATGTACGAGCCTTGATCGCGTCACTCTTGCAGATCCAGGCATCTTGGGAATCAGGCCTGGGTCCGAAGAGCTTGAGGTCCTCGGGCCCCGACTGTTCATCCCAGCGAAGAAGGGCATACAAAGAGTCCTCCATCGTAACGGAATACAGCTGCTTCAAGGTGTCATTGCAATAGATATCGGCATTCGCATAGATAACAATGGTATTGGGCGGCACAGAGTCAAAGGTATATTTTAGCAAATCCTTGTAACTTAGGCGTGTCCCAATAATCTTCTGCTCGACCTTTTCGGATCCCTTAGCTCCACTCCACTCATACTTCAGATCCTTTTCGTTTAACAAGACAATTCGATCAATCCATTTACAGGCCATATTGTTCTTGAGACACTGGCGAATCTCCTTGGCCCTCTTGGTAACATCGTGGACAAAATACTGTGTAAGAAGCCAAATTTGGGGTGGCGGCGTATAGGTTGTTTGCATACGGATACCATTGGAAACAAACTGGGCCGCTCTCTCCTCTGTCAAAGTCGACTCGGGCTTCAAAATAAGTGTATTATAATGGAGCATCAGGGATACACAGGCAATCGCATCCACTAGGTCATTGGACCACGGACTCTGAACAATGGGAAATTGGGCAGCAAGTTCTTCCAAGACACCAATACTAACGCCAAGAGAGATCCAGTACTCTCTAGGCTGAAGTTCATAGACGGCCTTGCTGATAAACACATTGCACTTGTGCTTCCGAAGATGTTCCAAGTCAGCCACTTGACAGTCCACGAGCACAAGGGCCAGTAGATTGGCCTTTTTGTGCCAGATCAACATATCTGCAACACTGGTGACAATTCCATCATATGCGTGTATTTTTGTATCAGGAATCCCATCGTGCAGCCAGACCAAGGTTCGGTTGTCCTTGCGAACAATGGGCTTACAGTTCACAATGGGAGGGATTTTTGCCATTATATATAAATGGATATCCGTATTTAGGTTCATTAAAATCTTCCCCCCTACCGCCTAATTATATTCTTAACGGTACATAGAATCAAATGGCCTCACAGAATGGTTGGAATGGATACCACGCAAAAATAGGTGCGGATTATACGGACCAGCAGAATACGACCTATGGGTTCTGGAATCCTCAAGGTCAATTTATTTTTCAAAGAAGTCCTGATATTTCAGGGCAATACACGAGCCCTGCCACTCTTCCTCAGTTCAATGTGAGGCGAGGAGGAGATGCGTCACAGATTCGTCGTAATACAGAAAATAAAACACTCTTCAATGCGCTTAATGCGCAGTCAAATCAGGTGCAAGCCAATAAACGTTCTTGGACAGCTCCTATCTTCAAGTCTCATCAGGATCTTCTAAAGTATGTGCAGGCCCAGTACACTCAGCAGCTTCCAGGGACACCCAAGGCCCCTACAAATTATAATGTAGGGACACTGTTTCCACCGAATCTATGAGGTGGACCAGACCTTAATCATCTCGTGATACTCACGGAGCATTTGCTGGAACAGCTTTGCGTCGCTTGACGACACGTGTAGGAGCCGGCTCTGGAGAAACGACGGTGTTTGTTGTATCGGCAGCTGTTCCATCCTTTCCTGCTGCTTTTGCTGCAGATTTTGGAGAGCGCTTAGGCTTACTCTGCTTTGGAGCTCGGACAACTTCATTCCGTCCGACGGGCTTGATGGTAGTACGCCAGGCATCAATACAAGGTTGGACTCGCTCCCTCCAGCCCTCGTCCAGCTGGAGCTTGGTGCCTGTGAAAGTGCCGATTCGGATTGGCTCCTTTGGTGAAACACTCCAGGGGAGGGCAAGGGGGTCGTAGTAGAAGACACTGCTACCGTTAACGAGGAAAGGGACTCCGTCGATGACTTGTTGTTCATAGGTAGTCATTTAAAGCTTTGCTTTAAATGAAAGCAAATCTTTTTATCAAATTTATACGGATCGAACTAAAAACTCCTTCACCTTCTCATATCCGTTTGAATAGTGAGTAGAATCAGCCATATAGTCTTCTAGATACGAAGAGGGATCTTTTTCTTCTATGTATGCTCCAATATTGTGAAATGGAATCTGAAGTTTCAGACAAATGGATTGTAAGGACTGCACAAAGAGCTTACGTTTTGGAATATAGTCCTTCAAGGTGCGCGTTTTTAAATTTAGATGGGGAACAATGTGTACCTGCACAGTAGGGGAAAACAGGGTTTTGGCAAGTGATTGAATATAGGCAATATCTTTTTCAATCTCTTCGTGACTGAGTTCTATAAGTTGCAATTTATATGTATGAATAAGCTGAGGATTTTTCAAAACATAAAAGTGATTCAATGGAATATTGCCATAATAATACGCAGTTCGAGAACAGACTTCAAGAATAAGCTTTTGAATCGGGGCGAGGTCCAAGGGTTCTTTGATCCATTTCAGAACATCTTTCCGTATTCCAGAATGACAGATGTCTCCAAATATAGTATTGGTTAGTTCAGGAGGATGGGTTTCTAGAATTGATTGAATATCCTTCATATGTTCTAGAAAATAGATTATTTCACGAGTGGAATGGAGCCGCCCAGGAAAATAGTTCCATCCATAGTCGTACATGTGCCGACAAGAACCTACATACAACATCTACCCTCTTAAAGAGGACATCACTTTAGGCAGTAAATTTGATTATTCTATGCCCGCCACTAACAAGTACAATGGGGAATCTATGTTGTTCCTTGCAAATCAATGATATTCAAAAGATAGCCTTGAAGTTTCCTCACGGATCTAAAGGCGTAGCTTGGATCCACCATCAGTTCCAACCAGTTGATATAAACACCTGGTTGGAACAACTCTATGCAAATTCCTCTTGGTCAGGATATGTCTGTTATAATGATGAACTGCCTGAAGGCCATCATACGACTAGAGGGCACTGCAAGGGTATCTTAACCTGGAATGCGTCACGGATAGGATGGCTCATTCATTCGGTGCCCAAATTTCCCGAGACCTTCACAGGGCATTCTATTTCCAGAATAGGTCCATCTGAGCTTATCTTTGGCCAATCCTTCTTGTATATAGAACAGAGCCGCTCCACCGTGTCCTTGGAACAGGTCCTTCGACAGATCCTCTGGATGAAGCCCAATCTCTTTCATAGTCACAATCTACCCTCCGTAACACTCTATCCGTCTCATCCTCACGAAATAAAGACACTTCAGTGGTCCAGGACAATGACACATCTAGCCAAGTCGCCCGACCACGCAACAGATTATATTGGCTCTGAGCTGTGCAAGTTGAGCACTACACCCTGGTATGAAGAGTCGTGGAAACGAGGCTCGGAATACCCTCCGAATCCACGGATACACTCGATTCAGTCATTAAAAATCGCGGATACATCCTTTACAGAATCACAAGATCATTCCAAGTGGGCCTTTACAACAAATCAGATCTGGATAGGAGATCTAAATCATATGAAATCTCAGGAAAAGCGGGGCGGCGGCGGAATGGTTATTCGCAAGGCAGAACTCGCTAATGCATTTCGAACTTTTGTAACTGTATTAACTTGAGTAAGTCTTATAGGAACCATTATAGACACCCCCAGACCACCTATCCGTGTACAGGGGATAGCCCCATTCCAGATCGTTGGTCTTGGGCCTCTGTTCGACCCACAAACGATTTCCTTCAATGGTCTCGGGGTTCCTATAATACATTCCATCATCCACATACAGGAGAGGATCCCGTTCCTGTTCGTATTTTATACGGACAGGTATTTTTACAGGAACAGGAATCTCTTGCCGAATATACACAGGTTCCTGTTCTCGAATAATACGAATCGGAGAGGATCTTGTAATCAAAAAAAGAATACACAAAATGCCGATTGCGATTGCAAAGTGTGTTAAACGCAACATCCCTACCGTTAAGAATCTAATTAAGCCTCTTTTTAAAAAGAGGCTTAATTAGATTCTTAACACTAGTGCTAATATAAAATTAAGCCCCCATCCATTATGGATGGGGGCTTAATTTTATATTAGGCAGTATTAGTCTGATTTATAATCTTCATAATCTTCTGTTTCATCTTCGGATACATATTCGCCTACGCCCTGTTCATAATTATAACGACATGCGATTGGATGATTTGTATTAGTGGGCGAGTCATCCTCATCCCGTGGAGGATTCTTCAGGGACATTATTCCAATAGAACCCTTTGTGTTCATTAAAAATACAAAATCATTTGGCTGTCCACTTGGCAAAGCAATATGAATACACATACAATACTTAGAAAATACTATAATTTTTAATTCGCACTTGTAGCCCAGTAACTGGCTCATACAATTTATAAATCTATTTTTTTCATTCTGGGATGCCGTGGTCCATCGCTGTAATAGCGGAAAATAGTTTACCATTTATTCTACCCGTAGAGGTTAAATCTACCATTTTTCCACAGGATATACCGCTTAAAACTCCGCATCCAGGTCAAATTCCTGCTCCTTGGCTGAAGAGCCTATATTG
>Ga0114962_10004047_pt1 | contig 11743 bp, 12 predicted proteins | sample C_130820_MF_Meta_FD_87017 | JGI IMG/M metagenome (GOLD analysis project Ga0114962, IMG submission 87017) | Freshwater microbial communities from Lake Croche, Canada to study carbon cycling - C_130820_MF_MetaG | ecosystem: Environmental > Aquatic > Freshwater > Lake | place: Lake Croche, Canada... | reverse complement strand
TGAAGGGTAAGACTGCTATGATTCGTGAGCTTCATGTGTATGGTCGTGTGAAGCATGTTGGTTATAAGGATCCTAATGGAAACACAGGGTCACAGCACTTCGGTATTGGTAAGATGCTTCTAAGTATCGCAGAATCAATCTCATCAAGGGCTAGATATGAACAGATGGCCATTATCTCTGGAATTGGTGTTCGCGACTATTACAAGAAGCGCGGCTATGAACTGCGTGGATCATATATGATGAAGAATATTGAGATATCTACTTTTCCTACTATCTGTATTATCACTGCTATTGTTATTATCCTTTGGGGTATTATATATAGGCTCTGTATTATGCATAAACTATAAAAATAAAGTAAAAAATACTAAAGAATAATATATATTTTTAGTAAGAATGTCAACTTATGATTTAATAATAGTTGGTGGTGGTATCGCAGGATTACGGGTCGGTATAGAAACTCTAAAACGACATTCTAATTTACGTTGCTGTATTCTTGAAAAGTATGGATACATTGGAGGCCGTGTCAATACATTCAGAAAATATATTCCCAAAGTTGGTGAAGTTCAGTGGGAAAATGGTGCTGGACGCATTTCTTTTTCACATAAAAGGGTCTTAAAATTATTAAATCAATTTGAACTAACTTTTATTCCAATTCCTGAAGAAACTGATTATGTGGCCGAGCCTACATACATTAACAAGGAACCTTATATAACAGGAAATAAATTTTCTGATTTCATTAATGTATTTCTAGGCCCTATAGCACAATTATCACCTGAAACATTAGCATCACATACATTAAAAGAATTGCTTGATAAAACACTTGGTTATAGTGGTGCAAAGAATTTTTATATACAGTTTCCTTATTATTCTGAGATTCATACACTTCGCGCTGATTTAGCTCTTCACGCATTTAAAAATGAAATGAAATCGAATAAGGGATTTGGAGTATGTGCTGAAGGATTATCATCTTTAACTAATGCAATGATGATGGAATTTATTTCTCTAGGTGGTACTGTTATTATGGATACTACTGTAAAAGGTATTACGAATAATATAGACAACTCTATAACGCTTGATTGTCAATTTCATAATTTATCTCAAAAGAAAACATATATTGGTAATGCAATTGTTTTAGCACTTCATCATACAGCCGTTAAACATATAAAAGGTGTTAATAAAATTCCAGTTCTTAGACATCTCAAAATGACACCACTGCTGCGTATGTATGCTATATTTCCTACTAAGAATGGTGTATCATGGTTTTCAGGTCTTAATAAAATAGTTACTAATTCACATATTCGTTATATTATCCCAGTCAATGCAAGGCGTGGTATTATTATGATTTCATATACTGATGGTGATGATGCCAAGTGGTGGATAAAACAAGATGAGTCTGCGGCTGAACACGGTGAAGAAAATGTTAAGGACTTAGTAATGGCTGAGATTAGAAAGTTATTTCCTGATAGGTCTATTCCTAATCCTATCTTCTTTAAACAACATCCTTGGTATGATGGTTGCACATATTGGTTGCCTGGAAATTATGATGTAGAAGAAGAGAGTACTAAATCATTACATCCACTACCAGACAAGTTTCCTAATTTATTTATGTGTGGTGAATCATTTGCTGTTGAACAGTGTTGGATGGAAAGCGCATTGGTACAGGCCGATAAACTATTAGAACATAATTCATTCTGTGTTACAATGCGCAATACCTAAAAAACTTAAAAGATTTGTTTTATTATATATTAATAGAATGTCTGAAAGAATTGTTCCTAATAAACTTATTGAATCATTAGAACTTAAAATTAAATTATTGGAAGAGTCGATACTTGCATTAAAAATACAGTATGAAGAAAATGCTAAACTTATTAATGAATTTGTACCAAAAGTTGGTAAAAAGCGACAGCGATGGCAAGTGATTTAAATTATACTGGCAACTTAAATAAAAATTACTTTCTATTTTCAGGCGCAAAATGTGTGGGATTTGGTCACTCATTAATCTAAAGCGAACAAATCCCGAGTTGGATATTGTTAAACTATTTCAAGACTTTTATAATTTGAAACATCGTGGTCCTGATAACTCTTACTTTGAAACTTACAATAATGTTACAATCGGATTTCATCGTCTAGCGATTATGGATGATACATTTTCATCTAATCAACCATTTATTCTAGAGGACAATCATTCTACAGTTATCTTTATCTGTAATGGCGAGATCTACAACTTTAAAGAGCTAATTGAACGCCATCATCTTCCTTCTTATATCAAGAATGATTGTATGGTTATTCCTGAAGCCTATATGGATATGCTAAAACGTAATAATACATCTGATTTTAACCGTTTTATTAAGGAGGAAGTCAAGGGCGAATTTGCTTTTATTTTATATGAGTTTGATCGCTTGAAGAATCTAAAAAAGGTTATTGTGGGTCGTGATGAAATTGGCGTGCGTCCTCTTTACTATACACCAGACTCTATTGAGACTCTCTTCTTTGCTTCTGAAATCAAGGGTGGTCTCTCACAGTCCTACAAAATTACAGAGTTTCCTCCTGGCCATATTTTTACTTATACTCTGGATGAACTAGATAATCTCTCTTGTGATAAGTATAATTATTCTACAGTCTATGATGTAGTCCCTATTAATTTATCTGAGGTAGAACATTTGAAGGCTGTACAGACTGCTGTTCTCAACTCTGTTCGTCGCCGTCTGAATGCTGATAAACCTTTTGCATTTTTGCTTTCTGGTGGTGTAGATTCTTCTCTAGTTGCTGCCATTTCTGCGAAGATTCTTGGTAAACCCATTCGCACTTTTTGCTGCTCTATAAAAGGAGAAGATGGAAAAGGGGTTGGTACAGATTTAAACTATGCACGAATGGTTGCAGAACATATTGGATCAACACATACAGAAGTCCTTTTTACTCCTGAAGAAGGGTTGGCAGCTATTCCTGATGTTATTCGTACTATAGAGTCCTGGGATACAACGACTGTGAGAGCTTCTGTTGTACAGTATATTGTCTGTAAATATATTGGTGAGCATACAGATTGTAAAGTTGTTATGGTAGGTGAAGGGGTGGATGAGGTAGCATCCTCATATCTTTTCAACTGGTATGCTCCTAATGGGTCGGCACTTGATAAATGCTCTAAGGAGTATATAAAAAATATCCATTATTACGATGTAAAACGAGCTGACCGTTGTATTTGTCGCTGGGGATTAGAGGGTCGAGTTCCATTATTAGATCCTGAATTTATTAAAGCATATTGGACTATTTCTGGTGCTTCACGTATGCCAACCTATAAAAATATGGAAAAATGGTGGATAAGAAAAGCATTTGATGAAACTAATATTTTACCAGATAAGGTATTATGGAGAACCAAAGAGGCGCAGAGTGATGCTTGTAGTAGCAAAGAAAAGTCTTGGTACTCTATAATTCAAGAATTTGTAGAGGATAAAGTAACAGATGAAGAATTAGCTTCAGCCGCCACAAGATTTCCTTACTATACTCCTCAGACCAAAGAAGCATTTTACTATCGTAAGATTTTCTGCGATGTATTTGGTGAAGAGCGTCAGGAAATAATTCTTGGATTCTGGCAACCAAAATGGAATAAACAGGGACAAGAGGTTACTGAATACATTGATCCCTCAGCTCGTGTTCTAGGTGTTTATAATAAAACAGATTAGAATATTATCTTCCAATAATATAAACAAGATATTTAAAGCCCTATATTAAATTAAGAATAATATGAATATAGAAGCTATTCAACAGCTAGTAAAATATGAATATGAGAAGTGTGAAGAGGAACTTTTTAGGAGTATAGATAAGCAAAAAGCAAGTACAAATAAATTTAGTAGGTTACGCTTAAAATTAGAGCCTTACATTTTTAATCTACTTATTTTGAGATATGGACAAAAACTCAATGAATTCTGGAAAACTTATATACCACCTAAAAAGGCTGACAAGGCATTTGTAATTGTTGAGCGAAGATGTCATCCTAATTTCTGGTTTGTACTTCGTAACATTGCCTGGGCCAATCCAAATATATCTGTTTATATTTTCTGCTCTGATGTAAATATTAATTTCTTAAAAGGGTTAATTGGTGATAAGATTACAAATTTTAACTTAATCCCAGTATTTAAAGGGGATCCCTCGTTAGAAGAAGCAATGAAGGATTATAATAATTTTTTAACAAGTTGGAAGATGTATGAGGCAATTGATGCTGAATGGTCTCTTTTGGTACAGATGGATGTCTTTATTCGTCGCAAATTACCTGATAGTATATTTATAGGAGAATATTGGGGATATCCATTTGGTTGGCGACCAGATTATGCTGGTGGTGGAGGTGCGACAGTCCGAAATATCAAAAAATTATATGAGCTTTGTAAATACTATAGACCCAACTGTGAAGAGAATGTTGGTGTTACAGAAGATGTATGGTTCTGTGAAAAGATGCTTGAAACTAGTGCTATTATTCCTTCATTTGACTTTAGACGTGACCATATAATGGAGAATGTCCCTTCTATAGATCCATATGTAGTACATCAATTCTGGACATATATTGATTTCTTTAAAGGGAAATTGGATTCTGATATTTTTAAGAATTATTGGGATCATATTCTAACTTTTGAGGTTTAAGTTTCTTAGGGTTATCATTTATGATTAAAAAATTATTTGTACAAATAAAAATATTTGTACTTTTAATTAGATGCCGACTACTATTTATGACTCATCCCTGATAACTCAGCGAAGCCGTGACAAGGTTATCGCTCAACAGATTAAGCAAGCCACAGATAATGGGAAGCCTATTATTATACCGCAAGCTGGTTATGGCTCATATCTGTCAGGTGAAGTTGATAATGGTAATATTACCTACTTTAGAAAGGTTGATGGCTGCACGGATATAGATTTGTCTTGTAACTGTACGGGCTTTACAACAGTAATCTCAAGTGGTTCTGCTCCTACTCCAAGCGGAACATATACAGTTACATATTTAGGGAATAGTAATACAGGTGGTACAGCTCCAACTGATGGGTCATCGCCTTATAGCAGTGGCACTTCAGTTACAATTTTAGGTAATTCTGGAACACTTACAAGAACTGGATATCAATTTGCTGGATGGAATACTGCTGCTGATGGCAGCGGAACAAATTATGTAGGTGCTAATACTTTTACTATTACACAAAATACTACATTGTATGCAAATTGGATAATTGGTGGCGTCCGTCTTGTATATAATGGTAATGGAGCAAGTAATCCAACCGCAACCCCATCAAGTTCTGGAACATATTATACAGCCTTTAGCACACAGCCTATTGTTGGAAATACTGGTTCATTTACAAATGGTTCTTTAGTATTTGGTGGATGGAATACATCGGCAGATGGTTCTGGTACTAGTTATCCAGATGGTTCTCAATACAATATGCCTGGCGCAGGAACAGTTACTTTGTATGCTCAATGGATTAACCCCGCAACTACATATACCTTAACTTATGATGCGAATAGTGCTGCAGGTGGTTCTGGTACAGCCCCCACACCTACTACATCATATTCTGCTAATACACCTGTAACTATCTTAGGAAATACGGGACCATTTACAAACTCTGACCCTAATAAGGTATTTTATGGATGGAATACTCTTGCAAATGGTACTGGTACAAGTTTCCCTCCTGGTTCAACTATGACTATGATAGCAAATAGAACATTATACGCACAATGGGGTAGTACTCCACTCCTTACAGTGACATATGATGCGAATGGTGCTACTGGTGGAACAGTTCCTGCTGCCCCAACATCTTATCCATCAGGTGTTCAAGTTCCAATTTTAGGCCAAGGTTCTCTTACAAGACCAGGATATACCTTCTTAGGATGGAATGGGTCTCCAACTGGAATAGGTTCTCTATATGTTCCTGGATATACATTTACATCTAAAACAACTACACTATATGCTAACTGGGCTCCTGGTTCAACTGTTAAGAATTGTGGAGGTGGAACAACTGGCGGTGGTTCTGGAGCTACATCTATACAATATATTTTCCCATACGCCCAAATAATTCAGAGTTCAGATACTATAACAATTTATACAATAGCACTATTAGGTACAACAACATCGAACTATGGTTCAGGTGCGGCACCTTTAGGTATAATTTCTATTTCAAGCAAGACAGTTATTACTCAAACTACTATACAGATCAACGTAAATACAACTTATTCTAACTCCGCAAATGACTACAATTATGCTAAAACAATTACAAATGGAGTAGATGTTACTTACTGGCCTTCTAGTACAACCATCTCAAGTATAACATACTCAGTACTAACCTTACCAACTAATAGTAGCATACCAACATATAGCATTTCAACCCAAGCATCTTTTAACGGATGCGGATTAACAGCCAACAATATTGGTACTACAACTTATAGTTTCTTCACTCAAGGTTTGATATTAAATTTCTCAAATAGCACAAATACAATTATTGCCACTTCTCCTAACAATGCTTTCTATACAGCTGATAGTGGAACTACTTGGACAAACGCACCAAGAACAGCCTATCCATACGCACTTGTTGTTCCAAAATCTGATAATGCTTTAACAACGATTACTATTACACCATCATCTGGTTCTCAATATGTATCACCGTCATTACCCAATTATACTATTGAATATAATGGAAATGGCGATACAAGTGGAGGTGTATCTCTACCATATCCACAATATATGGATCCCTATGTATCAGGAACAACTTCCATTACACTTAGAACAAATGTAGGTGGTGGGGCTAATGGTTCATTGGCAAAAACTGGCAAAACATTCAGCGGATGGAATACTAAAGCAGATGGAACAGGAACAAATTATGCTGCGGGTGCTACCTATACTGGTGGAGCAAGCCTTACATTATATGCGAAATGGGCCTAAAAATATTTATTTTAGATTTTTCTATATTTTTAATAAGTTCCTAAAAGCGCATTAGTGCCAATATTCACGTGTCCAATTTTTAATTTCACGCAGTTCCGCTTCCGTCTTTAAGTCCTCCTTTGTAGGGAATACATGAAAGCGATCTGCCCATTTCTTCAAGTTATCAAGAAAGTCTGGATAGAATAATTCTCTATTGCTCTCTCCAGATTTTAGAAAATGCCAATCGTGATCTCTTAAGATTGATGAGTATGTATCGCGCATTGGCAGGAAATTTTTACAGAAGTAGCAGGGTTTATTATCCGCTGCGCACCATTTTCTTTTATAGACTTGTTTACAATTGAAACAAGTAAAGTCTTCTCTCCTCGCATAGATATCTTGGACTGACTTGACAAGCTTGGACATATCACTTAGTGCTGACATTGATATCAGGCTTGCTTATATTTAGCAGGGTACCAGACTTCAATTTTTCTTTCTTAATATTCATAACTTCATCAGTCACCCTATATATAATTGTCACATTTTCAAGTACATTACACTTAACATTCTTCTCTTGTGGTTCAATTGATGGCACTAGCTTCCTATTCTCTTCTGAATATGCTGTATAACTTCTATACCGACCTATTTTATTTGTTTTATCCATCTACCTTTAGGGTCTCATATTTCTTAAGTACTTTACAAATTAAATATCCTTCCGAATAGTAGGATGTCTTCAAGAACTGTAAAGTCAAATAGGTCCGTGAAGTCTAAGACAAGAAGACGTAGTCGAAGTCTTAATAGAGGCAAAAGAGGAAGAACATATCGTAAAAATAGCAACAGGCGTGCTCGAAGTTTAGAACCATATATAAATAATTCAGAAGAAATTGGTTCTGGTGGCTTTGGCATTGTTTCAAGACCTCCCGCAAAATGCGATAGCTTCCTAAATAAAAACTTTAATCAAAATGCTTGGAGAGCCGCCTATTATGGCAATCCTAATTATATCTCTAAACTTACCGAATATAGTAGCGCTGAAAGAGAATTAGAAATTGGAATAGCCATTAAAGATGTTATACCAAATTATGAGGACTATTTCTGTCTAGTTGAATTCATTTGCAATGCTCCTATATCTAAAAGTATTAGCCTTGGCGGCGATGATTATAATACATATGCTATCTCGCCCTACTGTGGAATAACTCTAGAAGATTACATAAGAAGTGATATTAATGCTCCAATCAATATATTTGAATTATGTTATTTAGTACCATCTCTTCAATATATGATAATAGGACTTCAAACAATGCATAAATATCATATTTATCATAAAGATATACATGAGGGAAATATTCTATATGACTCGGACTCTGGACTTATGCGCTTAATTGATTTCGGATTATCAGATGATCGAAGAAATATTAAAAATGATAATCATCCTGCTATTATTAATGAAGAACTACACGATTTAGATATGCTTATTACATATGTCATCAAACCATTAATAATATTTCTACTAGATTCACGTATCTCTACAGAGAGTGTACATAGGAAGTATCCATATATAGAAGATTTCTATCATGAATTAAAAAGATTTAAACAAGTAATGAATTCTATGATGAATCCAAAAAATAAAAATAAATATGAAAATGTTACTGATAATGAAGAAAAACTTGTACGTTTATTAAATGTTGTATACCAATTTAAACAAATTAAGAGTGTAGATGAGATCGCAAAACAATATAATAACAATAATAATAAATAATCTTATTTAAATTATTTTTAGTAATTAGTATGGATCATTTATGGCAAGGCCTTTCTCCAGAAAGGTACAGCAGTATTAATAGTATTCAACAATTTATTTATCCTTTCACCTTTGAGCATATATTTTATATTATAGTTGGTTTTATTATATCTACATATATATCTGACTACTTCTTACAATTTAAACTTCTAAAATGGATTTACATTGGAACTCTTATTGTCTTGATTGCGAATTTATATAAACAAGGCGACGATAAAAAGGTTGCTAAAGATCTTTTTAAACTTGCTACAATTTAGAAATGGAGCTTGATAATCATTTTTGGTTAGCTATTATGCACTTAATATTCGTTGCACCTTTATTCTTATATGTTGGCTTTACACGTGCTGAAACTCCTCAATGGGTCTATCTATCCCTCTTTACTATTGGATGGGTTATTCTTGTATATCACGGGTTTAAACTTGTTCTACGGTTAAAATCACGGTCTAACTTGGCGTGGGTAAATGCCATACACGTTATTCTTATTGCCCCACTTCTATTATTTATTGGCTACCATAAAAAAGAAACACCTCGCTATGCATATGAGCTTCTTTTGATGCTAGGCTTTGCTGCTGGAGGTTATCACTTATTTTCAATAGTTAAACAATTAGACACACATCCTGAACCTAACAAGTAATATTATGTAACACATTGTAGTATAAAATTCGAATTTCCAGCATCCCATTTCAATTTCATAGATTTTAGACCACTCGGTAGAAAATCTATGAATTCTTCTGCTAGTTCTTTGTTCATCACGGACACTTATGCGGCTCTAAGGACTCCTCTATGGCCAACTACATAAACAGATAGGCACTGCATACATTATTTCAATTTTTCTTTGATAAAAAAATAAGTTATTCTGATAAAAGTTCTAAGATGTAATCTCTTCAAACTTCTTATATTTATCCTCACTCTTATCAAACTTCATACAACTTTTACAATGATAATAAAATGCACAAGAACTACTAAATTCCTTCTGACATTCATTACAATAAATCATTTTAGTTTCATTGTCTTTGACCATAAGATTATTGATTTCATCCTGAAAATGTACTCGAAGACAATGAATTACACAGTTACCCTTTGTAAGTGCTGAAAATTCACAATCATCAAATGGGCATTTAAATTTCTTGTCAGAGTTAGCAGTATCCTTGATAAGTTCAGGATGTTTTGAGCGAATATGAAGTTCGAGAGTTTGTTTTTGAAGAAAACCCTTCTTACAGGCTTTACAAACGTGAGTTAGTTGTTCTTCGTGCTTTTTCATATGGTAGAACATCGTGTTTTGGTTCTTTTTTATTACACCGCAATCTGGGCATACGAAGTTACCATCTTCGTTTTTCGTATATTTGAGTGTCATCGTGGAGCTATTAGTATGAGGTAGTGTTGTCTTAACAACCCTTTTTGCTGCCAACGAGATTTCAATTTTTACGCTCATCTTATATTATATTCGGACCAATGTTTTAGGCTCTTATTTACAGTTTGCCATAAAATGTATTAGATATCATTAATTTCGTATCTCATAGTGTACCCGCATTAAGCCCTTTCTTCTACATAAGAAAAATTGAAATTCCCCCACTCCTAATTTTCTTATAACTACTGCCTCTAAATATCAAAAAATATATTTTTATTTACCAAGAGACATCATTCCCTCAATCAAGCCCATCACATCCGCATCCTCCTCTCCAGCCATATACAACCGACTATAATAATTCCAAACACTTTGAATGCTGTGAATTACTCTATGATAAGTAGGAATATGAAAGGTTGGTTTTGTTCCACGTTCTTCAATTAGTTCATCAAGAATCCTCATAATATATAAGGCCGTATCGTGAATATAATGATCCTTATCGTGAAATCGTTTTGCCATATGAGCCCATCCTAGCTGTGAATATGTATAAATATATATAAATCTTTCATTGTACCATTCTTCAGGTGGTAGTACATTATGTATTACAATATGTCCAGCTTCGCGTCTCAATATATTAAGTTGTTTCATATTATCATATTCTTTGAGGTGCTCGAGCTCCCATTCAATATCACTTTCAGTTGATTCATCATCACTAGTATTCATATAAGAATCATCTTCATCCATTGTTCCGCCTGTTTCAACAGAGTTCATCGTTTCTTGGAAATACGGCACAGACATTTCGGCATCCATTCTAATCTATCCCGCCATTTTCAATTTTTATTCAGACCGCTTAGCAAAACCCTACGACACAAATAAAATATCTGCGTTTAATATAGAAATGTCTGACAAAATCAAGGCTATTGGATCGAAAGCTGAGGTATTTCACGGAACCGCTAAGCACACCTCTGGTGGCTTACATAAGAAAGATCTTATGAAACACAAGGGTCGCATCATCTCTCGCAGAAAACACACCGCAGGCAAGAAAGCCATCAAGCACCTACGCACCCTTGGTTACATTGCCAAGAAGGGTACCTTCAAGCTCTTCAGTAAATCAATGGCACACTCGACCTCCAAGAAGCACGGTAAGCGCCACACTCGTAAGCGCGGCGGCGCCGCTGGTGTCCCCGCCCACATGGGTTCCGCCTCTGCCCCTGCTGCTGGAACCAAGCTCTAAACTAACTCTATACGGCCTAAAATTGTTCCCTTTTGTAATTAATTAATTATATGCTAGTATCACTACACTATTAAAAAATAATGTAATTATACTATAGAAATGATAAGAAAAACTCATAGAAGCAAATCTCACAAGCGACGACACAGTCGTAAACAAACTCGCAGACACACTCGCAAACGCGGCGGAGTAAATCCAAGACCAAAATGCCCTGGTGGCACTGGAACTAAGCCACCATCAAACCCTGTGACTAGGCCTGTGAATAGGCCTGTTGCGACTAGGCCTGTACGCGGCGGTAGCTGCGGAGCTTGTTTGACGCGTGGTCAATTTGGAGGTCGCGGCGGAATGGGTGGAGCTGATTTAGGTCACGCCTTTACAACTGGCGCATCTCAAGAGCTTTATCAAATGACAGGTCGCACCCCTGGACTCTCTAGCGGCGGCGGCAATAATGAAACGATAAAGGAGGAAAGAAGAAAAGCCAGAGCAGCT